>JFJP01002000.1_pt1 | contig 16713 bp, 16 predicted proteins | sample 431651 | NCBI WGS metagenome assembly JFJP01 (sample SAMN02602958, study PRJNA72255) | Microbial mat metagenome, whole genome shotgun sequencing project. | biome: fresh water; feature: sink hole; material: water; isolation source: purple microbial (photo- and chemosynthetic) mats found in... | reverse complement strand
TTCAAGATATTGATGATCTGACTTCCGGTAAAGCGTGATGTCTCCATGTACAGTTTCCTCAAAATCGCATTTAAAAAATCCTACGTTTAACAGATAATTTTTTATGTTGGGGGGGGGATTACCATGGATTGGAACTCAAAAATCTGATGTCTGTTACCCGTCTTATCCGAAGACACAAAAAGCAAGAGATATCTCGCTTTTTGTGTCTAATATATCGTGGATTGCTAATGTTTGATCTCACCAATCAATGCTAGCGAATCGTGCTCAAGCTGGTTGGCGGCGTGCTTGCGCATGATGAAGAACATGATACCAGCGACGAAGAGGCCGAACATGGAAATGACGATGTTGATGTCAAGATCAATCTTGATCATGAATGTATATAGCATCAGCATGGTCAGCACCGATAGGTTTTCGTTGAAGTTCTGCACAGCGATCGAGTGGCCGGCGCTCATCAGCACGTGGCCACGGTGCTGCAGCAGGGCATTCATCGGCACCACGAAGTAGCCTGACAGGGCGCCGATGACGACTAGCAGCGGATAGGCGACCCATGCCGAGTGCACGGCTGTCATTCCCATTACCACCACGCCCATCACGATGCCTATCGGCATAACTGTCAATGATTTTTTCAGTGGTACCATGCGTGCTGCGGCAACCGCGCCGATGGCAACGCCGAAGGCTACCACGCCCTGCAGGATGGCGGCCTTGTCGAGCGGCATGCCGAGCGATTTTTCCGCCCATTCCAATACGATGAATTGCAATGTGGCGCCGGCGCCCCAGAACAAGGTGGTGACCGCCAGAGAGATCTGGCCAAGCTTGTCTTTCCACATAATCGCACAGCAATTGGCAAAACCCGCGATCAGTTTGCTGGGACGGTGTTGCTGGTGAGCGTAGCGGACGCCAGTATCAGGAATCTTGAGGTTGAAAATAGTGGCGATGATGTATAGGACGGCGATCACTGTCAGCGCGGCGTGGGTCGGCGTGTTGAGATTCCAATTCAGGACGGGGATATGAAATTTCAGTATGACCGAGACGACATGCGGATTGACTAGGGCGCCACCCAGAACTGTACCGAGAATGATTGAGGAAACCGTCAGGCCTTCGATCCAGCCATTGGCTGCTACCAACTTTTCTGTTGGCAACAGTTCGGTCAGAATGCCGTATTTGGCAGGTGAATAGGCGGCTGCACCAAAACCGACGGTCGCGTAGGCGATCAGCGGATGGACCTCGAAGAACATCATCATGCAGCCAAATATCTTGATCATGTTGGTGATGAACATCACCTTGCCCTTTGGTAAAGAATCGGCGAAAGCACCGACAAAAGCGGCCAACAGCACGTAACACAAAACAAAAAATAATTTCAGCAGCGGCGTCATCCAGTCTGGCGAAGACATTTCAGCCAGTAGGGCAATTGCAGCTATAAGCAGTGCGTTATCGGCCAGCGAAGAAAAAAACTGCGCTGCCATGATGGTGTAAAAACTGCGATTCATCCGCATCCCAGAATGTGACAATGTGTCCCCCGCATGCTTTATACCATGAAAATATGACCGGTCCGTGTTTATGAGATTGTCAAAAGCGAAAACGTTAAAATCGATAATCAGATGCCAATCCATAATCAAAGATGCATCCTGTAAAATAGCTGTTTTATCAAACATCGTTATTCGAGAGTTCCTCATCGCCATGCCTAGACCCCTTGTCGCTACGATTGATATCTCTGCTTTACAGCATAACTTGCGTATAGCCAAATCGCATGCCCCTGATGCCAAAGTCTGGGCGGTACTCAAGGCCAATGCGTATGGCCATGGATTGGAGCGCGGCATGCGTGGTTTTGCCGAGGCTGACGGTCTTGCATTGATCGAGCCCGAAAACGCCGTGCGTTTGCGCCAACTCGGCTGGCAAAAGCCGATTCTGCTGCTAGAGGGGATATTCGATGCGGCAGACCTTGAGGCCGTGGTACAAGCCAGACTTGACTTTACCGTGCATTGCATCGAGCAGATCGTATTACTCGAACGCGCAGCTCTGAACGGGCCATTGGATATCAACCTAAAAATGAACAGTGGCATGAACCGGCTTGGCTTCAAGCCCGATGCTTATCGTGCCGCTTACCAGCGTTTGCGAGCGATTCCGGCAGTGCGCAAGATTACGTTGATGACCCATCTTGCCAATGCCGACGATCCTCTCAATCCGGGTTTGTCGTTGCAACAACAGATGCAGCAATTTGAGCGGGGCATTGTCGGCTTGTTCAATGAACGCAGCATTGCTAATTCTGCCGCCGACCTGATGCATCCTGAACTGAAATCCGATTGGGTGCGGCCCGGCATCATGTTGTATGGCGCTAGCCCCGGCGCCACCAGTGCCGAACAATTCGGTTTGCAGCCGGCCATGACGCTGCGCAGCAAGATCATCGGCATCCAACATATTGAGGCCGGTGACGCAATTGGCTACGGCAGCTATTTTATGGCCGCCGGGCCGATGTTGATCGGCGTGGTCGCTTGCGGTTATGCCGACGGCTATCCGCGCCACGCACCGAACGACACGCCGGTGCTGGTTGACGGCGTTCGTACCGGCACGGTCGGACGGGTATCGATGGACATGTTCTCGGTCGATCTGACCAAGGTGCCTGGCGCCGGCATCGGCAGCACGGTGACCTTGTGGGGTGGCGGCTTGCCAATTGACGAAGTGGCGCACGCGGCCGGTACCACCTGCTATGAATTGATGTGTGCGTTGGCTGCACGGGTTACGGTAGTCGAATTGTGACGCTGTATTGTGCATTCGACAGTTTTTGCTCAATATCTGTTTTTGTAATTTAACAGCGTTAATTTCATTAGTTGGAGGCAGACTAAAGCGCCGCATTTCGGTGGCTGTCAAATTTTTCCCCGTAAATTAAATAAATGGCCAAAGCTAAAACCAATTACAACTGTACCAAATGCGGTGGTATCGCCAACAAATGGACCGGCCAATGCCCGTCATGCGGACAATGGAACACGCTGGTAGAAACCATTATTGAAGGGATTGGCAGCCGTGTTTTCAACCAGCGCCAGGGTATCGCCCAAACGGCGCCGGTGATGACGTTGGCAGACATCGAGGCGATTGACGTACCGCGCTTCGGTACCGGTATCGAAGAATTCGACCGCGTGCTTGGTGGTGGCCTGGTGGCCGGGGGCGTAGTGCTGATCGGCGGCGATCCGGGAATCGGCAAATCGACATTGCTGCTACAGGCACTGGCCAATTTGTCAAAAATAAAAAAAGTGCTATATGTCAGCGGCGAAGAATCTGGAGCGCAGATCGCGTTGCGCGCCAAGCGGCTGGCGGTGGATGCGCAAGACCTCAAGTTGCAGGCGGAAATCCAGCTGGAGAAAATTTTCAATACTCTGGTCGAGCACAGGCCGGAAGTGGCTGTCATCGATTCGATCCAGACCGTGTATTCGGATGCGCTCAGTTCGGTGCCGGGTTCGGTGGCCCAGGTGCGGGAGTGTGCAGCGCAACTGATGCGCGTCGCTAAGCAATCCGGCATCACCGTCATCATGGTTGGTCACGTGACCAAAGAAGGCGCGCTGGCCGGGCCACGCGTGTTGGAACACATCGTTGACACGGTGCTATATTTCGAAGGTGATACGCATTCCAGCTTTCGCCTGGTGCGGGCCTTCAAGAATCGTTTCGGCGCGGTCAATGAGCTGGGTGTGTTCGCGATGACCGAAAAAGGCTTGAAGGGCGTTTCGAATCCCTCGGCTCTGTTTTTGTCGCAGCACGACAATCAGGTGCCGGGTTCCTGCGTGATGGTGACGCAAGAGGGCACGCGGCCGCTGCTGGTTGAGATCCAGGCGCTGGTTGATGCTTCGCATGTGCCGAATGCGCGCCGGTTGTCGGTCGGCCTGGAGCAGAACCGACTGGCGATGTTGCTGGCGGTGTTGCACCGGCATGCCGGAATTGCCGCGTTCGATCAGGACGTGTTCATCAATGCGGTCGGCGGCGTCAAGATAGCCGAGCCTGCCACCGACCTGGCAGTGCTGCTGGCGATCAATTCATCGATGCGCAACCGGCCGCTGCCGCGTGGGTTGGTGGTGTTCGGCGAGGTCGGTCTGGCCGGGGAGATTCGTCCCGCTCCGCGTGGTCAGGAGCGTCTACGTGAAGCGGCTAAATTGGGTTTCTCGATTGCGATGATCCCGAGGTCGAACGCGCCAAAGCAGGATATTGAAGGCTTGAAGATCATTCCGGTGGAGCGTATCGACGATGCGCTGACCAAGATTCGCGATGTCGAATAATTCATTCATTATTTTTCAAATTATCCCGAGCAAGAAGCACCAACATGCAAACCAAGGCAGCTATCGCATGGAAAGCTGGTCAGCCATTGATGATTGAAGAAGTCGATCTGGGCGGCCCGCGCGCCGGTGAAGTTCTGGTGGAAATCAAGGCCACCGGAATTTACCATACTGATTACTACAACCTTGTCAGGCGCCGATCCGAAAGGGATTTTTCCGGTGATCTTGGGCCATGAAGGCGCCTGCGTCGTGGTGGATGTCGGCGCGGGCATGAAGATCCTGAAGAAGGACGATCACGTGATTCCGTTGTACACGCCGGAATGCCGCGGGTGCAAATTCTGTCTGTCGCGGAAGACCAACTTGTGCCAGTAGATCCGTTTGATTCAAGGCCGTGATCTGATGTTGGGGGGTGTCACTACCAGCGTTGGCGCGGTGCTGTTCACTGCCAAGGTTGAAGCAGGCGCTAATGTTGTGGTATTTGATCTTGGCTGCATCGGCTTGAATGTGATCCAAACGGCGTGCATGGCCGGCGCTGACAAGATCATCGACGTCGATATCAATCCGGCGTACGAAGCGATGGCGCGCAAGTTCGGCATTACGCATTTCATTAATGCCAACGAAGTGGAAGATGTAGTCGACGCCATCATCAATCTGACCAACGATGGCGTCGACTACATCTTAGAATGCATCGGCAACACGACCGCTATGCGTCAGGCGCTGGAGTGTTGCTATAAGGGTTTTGGGCTAATCGATCGTGATCGAGGTTGCTGCTGCTGGCAAAGAGATTAGTACGCGGCCATTTTAATTGGTGACTGGCCGGGTCTGGAGCGGTTCGGCGTTTGGCGGCGTCCGTGGCTGTATCCATGTGCTGAAAATTGTTGACTGATATATGGAGGGTAAATTGAACATCGACGATTTGATTACGCACGCCCGCCGCTGGATTGCATCAACGAAGGCTTTGATCTGATGAAAAGTGACGAGTCGATTCGTTCGGTGGTGATCTTCTGATTGAAATCATTAGTCATCAGTAAACATGACTGCTTCGGCGGTACCTAGGAGTTTTATCGGCATGCCTCGGCCGAGATTGGTTTACCGATGCGCTTTTCCGTGTTTCAGCAGCCGCAGGCGAAGGTTGGCCCGGTTCCAGTATTGTTTTTTTGGCGAACCTGACCTGCACTGGAGAGACTTTCATGATCAAGGCCGGTGCCGAATTCTACGCCGTGCAGCACGGCATCATACTGGTGATGCCCGATATCAAGCCCGCGCGATACCGGTATCGACGGCGTGGACGCGAGTTATAATTTCGGTAATGGTGTTGGCTTCTATCTGGATGCAACGCAACTGGTGCTCAATGCTAAACAGCCGTTTCCGCATTGGCTATTGATCGATCGGGGCCTAGGCGACGAATTCCTGGACGAGCAGTTGCTGCATGAGAGGTCATAAGCTGCGTCGGCATGCAGCTTATGAAATTGGTTATTATTTTAACTCGAATTTCATCGAGGATCATCTGGTTTTTCACCAGCGGATACTGGCGGTGTAGCCCTTAGATTGAATCAGGGGTAGGGGCAGACAGATCTATCTACCCATGTGGTTGTCGTGAAATTCACACGTGGCACGATGTAAGAAGGTCCCTCCTGATAATCAAGCGGGACCTTCTTACATCGTGCCACTAGATATATCAAGCTTACTTGGCGAACTGGATATTACTGCGTCGCTTCGATACCAGCCAGCCGCCGCCCAGCACCACCATAAAGCCCAGCACATAAGCTGCGTAGTTCAGCCCGGGAAAGCTGTTCCAGAATGATTGCAAGATATGCTCCGTAACAATCATGCGCATCGCAGTGTACACCAGGATCGCCGCGCCGATGAAGATCGTCAGCGGGAAGCGTTCGATCAGCTTCAGCGCCAGGGTCGAGCCCCAGACCATAATCGGCACCGAAATCATCAGGCCGACGATCGCCAGCGCCATGCTACCTTTGGCGGCACCAGCCACGCCTAGTACATTATCGATGCCCATGACGGTGTCGGTGATGATGATGGTTTTCAGCGCAGCGGCCATGGTGGTGGCTTTGACACCATGCACCTTGCCATGATCGGATTGCGTCAGTAGGTGGTAAGTAATCCACAGCAGGGCGAGGCCGCCGACCAGCAGCAAGCCGGGTATGTTGAACAGCCAGACTACGCCGATCGTCATCAGTACGCGCATGATGAGTGCACCCGCCGTGCCCCAAAGGATGGCTTTGCGGCGCAGATGATCGGGCAGGTTACGCGCCGCCATTGCGATCACGATGGCGTTGTCGCCGGCCAGCACCAGATCGATGACGACAATCGCCAACAGTGATGCAAAAAAGATGCCGGCGTTCCAGTCAGCCATACCCAGCATTGAAAAAAAATCTGAGAAATCCATACAGTTTCCAACAAGGGTTAGTCAATAACCTCACAGACATGGATAACGACAGGAAGTGACGGATAACAAGCGCGACAATTTGTCTGCAGGAATATAACATATTGCTCAACAGCATAGATTCTAAGGTAACTCGGCGCAGGCATTGTTCCTGTTTCGTGATGCCGACTATCTTACAAGGCATCGCCAATTGGCGCTATGTCATGTCAATGCTTTGGAACCACCCCTTTTTTTTTGAGGGGGAGTGTTGCACGCACAGTTTTATGTAACACCTCTCATTATACATCAGGCATGCCAAAAATAGGAAAATGGACCGAACTTACCTTTGGCTCCAGTAGTCCGTCTGCATATACGCGCGCCGCAGAAAATTGACGAATACCCAGATTTGCAGCGGCAGGTGGCGCCGCTGGGCGAAGACTGCGTAAATGTCGCTGCCGATTTTCCACATCGAAAGCCATGCCAACCCCTTGCCGGCCAGCGCCAAGTCGTGCAGCACCTGGCCGTCATTGCAGACCATATTGCCGTCCACCTTGACCCTTGCCATTTTGATGGAAGCTCCAGCCGCGCTGACTAGCTTTGTTGCTGATCGCCAGGCAGGTGTACTTTCGCAGGCCGTCTACTGTTTCTGCTGGCTCGTTGTGGCGTTTGATATGGGCCAATCGAAGCTACCACGATGCACTTATTGTCGGCCAGCTTGGCGCCGGTCAGCGATGAATCAGACAGCGAGGCGATGCGGATAGCGACGTCGATGCTTTCGCCGATCAGGTCGACAACGCAATCATTCAGATTGAGGGTGGGGATGACGTCGCGGTGCTCAGTGAGGAACGAGAAAGAATATCAGTGTCCCCACATGCTGGCGGCCGAAGCCGGCCAGCGCGGAAATCAGCAATTGGCCGCTAGCGTAGGCACTGTGCTCGGAAACCGCCGATTCGGCATTGTCCAGGTCGAACAGGATGCGTTGGCAATCTTACAGGAATGCTTCGCCTTCATTGGCGAGGACGATTTTGCTGATGGTGCGTTGCAAGAGTTTGACGCTGAGGCGTTCTTCTAAAGTTTCCAGGCGTCGTCCGATTATTGCCGGCGCGATCACTTCGGCACGCGCTGCGTCTGACAAACGCCCTTTGGCGGCCACCTCGACAAAAGTAGGAATTTGCTTGAATTGATCCACTGTCGACCTCAAAGTAAGCTTGAGGGATGCAAGCTTGTGCTAAGTTCTTTTGTGACTAAAATCGATAGATCAAATGATCTATCGATTCATCCATGAAGATTGAGTTTAAATACGCTACATACCGTAAAAATTAGATAATACCATTTAGTAACCAGCTCCAGGCTGGTCGGTGTCAGCGCCGCTTCGTCGAAATCGTTCATGTCAAAGTAGGTGAGGTGGCTATCTCCCTTGTAGCTGCCGAAATTTCCCAGATACAAGTCGCCGTAGATCCGGATGGCCGGTGCACTACGGAACAAGCCGCTGTTCGGGAACCGTTCGTAGAACAAGTGGCAAGTGCCGAGCAGGAATATGAGCGGATTGCTGCGGGTGTTGCTATATTTGAGCTGCAGGCGTTTCGGATCGCGTCCAGCGTTGTATTCCTAGATACGTTCTACGAAATTGACCATGTCGAGCCTCTCGGGGGGGCAATTGAAGGCAAGTTGTCTAATCCCACCCAGGTGCAGTCAAGTCGATTTTGACATTGTTTCACGGGGCAGGGGCGGGTTGGCACTATATAATGGGCACTTCTGACTTAACCCGCAGCGCACGCGCTGCATCACCCCCCTTCTCGCCATGTTGATTTTTCACGGTTCCAACGTTCTTCCTGCTTTCCGTTCCCAACGCCTTTTAGCTCAATTGCAAGCGATCGATAGCAATGTCATCACCGTCACCGGCCGTTTCGACCATTTTGTCGATGCCGCGACACCACTAAACCATGACGATATCAGCCGCTTGAACGCATTGCTGAGCTATGGCGATCCGTTCGATTCGTCGAATGTCGGCGAAGTGGGCGAGGAATTCATCGTTATTCCGCGTTTCGGCACCATTTCGCCATGGTCCAGCAAAGCCACCGACATTGCCCATAACTGCGGCATGACGCACATCAAGCGCATTGAACGCGGGATTGCGTATCAAGTTCGGCTGAAGGCCGATCCGATAGACCTTGGCGCCGAGAAGAAGCTAAGCGACGATAGCGTACGCGCGATTGCCGATGTATTGCACGACCGCATGACTGAAACCGTGCTGCGTAGCGCCGAAGACGCCGGCGGTCTGTTCCGCGAACTGGATGCCAAGCCGCTGGCGTTCATCGCCTTGCTGGCTGGCGGCAAACAGGCGCTGGCGCAAGCCAATAGCGAACTCGGTCTGGCGTTGTCGGACGATGAGATCGACTACCTGGTGGCAGCGTTCACCAGCGCCAAGCGCAATCCAACCGATGTTGAATTGATGATGTTCGCGCAAGCCAACAGCGAACATTGCCGCCACAAGATTTTCAATGCCGACTGGGTGATCGACGGGGAAGCGCAAGACAAATCGCTGTTCGCGATGATCAAGAATACCCATCAGTTGCAACCGAAGGGCACCATCGTCGCCTATAGCGATAACTCATCCATCATCGAAGGTGCTACCGTTTTGCGCTTCTATGCACGCGGCGCGGCAGAAGGCAATACCTACCGCTCATCGGAAGAGCTGACGCACATTCTGATGAAGGTCGAGACGCACAATCATCCGACCGCGATTTCGCCATTCCCGGGCGCCGCCACAGGTGTCGGTGGCGAAATCCGCGACGAGGGCGCAACCGGCCGCGGTGCTAAGCCGAAAGCTGGCCTGACCGGTTTTACCGTATCCAATCTGTTGCTGCCGGACGCCCAGCAGGCGTGGGAAACCGCTGCCGATGTCACTACTCCTGGTCAGCAGAATGCAGGTCAATACGGCAAGCCGGAACGTATCGCCTCGGCCTTGCAGATCATGATCGAAGGTCCGCTCGGTGGTGCTGCATTCAACAACGAATTCGGTCGTCCCAACCTGGGCGGTTATTTCCGTACTTACGAACAAAACGTCGGTGGCAACGTGCAGGGCTATCACAAGCCGATCATGATTGCGGGCGGCATCGGCAGCATCTGCGATAAGCACACCAAGAAGAACGATCTGCCGGTCGGTAGCCTGCTGATCCAACTAGGTGGTCCCGGCATGCGCATCGGCATGGGCGGCAGCGCTGCATCGTCGATGGCAACCGGTTCCAACGCGGCGGATCTGGATTTCGATTCGGTCCAGCGTGGCAATCCTGAAATGGAACGGCGTGCGCAAGAAGTCATTAACGCTTGCTCGGCGATGGATGACAAAAATCCAATCCTGTCGATCCACGACGTCGGAGCTGGCGGCCTGTCGAACGCTTTCCCCGAAATCACCAACGACGCCAAGCGCGGCGCGATTTTCGATTTGCGCAAGGTGCCGCTGGAAGAAAGCGGGATGGCGCCCAAGGAGATTTGGAGCAACGAATCGCAAGAGCGTTATGTGCTGGCGATCGCCCCGGAAAGCCTGCCGCTGTTCGAATATTTCTGCCAGCGTGAACGCTGTCCGTTTGCCGTGGTCGGCACTGCTGCCGAAGAGCGCCAGTTGAAGGTGATCGATCCCGAGCACGACAATAGTCCGGTCGACATGCCGATGGATGTCTTGCTCGGCAAGCCGCCAAAAATGCTGCGCGACGTCACCCACGTTAATTCTGTGCTGCCAGCGGTCGATCTGACCGGCATGGACTTGCTGGACGTATCGCAGCGCGTGCTGAAACTGCCGACGGTCGCCGATAAATCGTTCCTGATCACCATCGGTGATCGCACCGTTGGCGCGACTTCGGTGCGTGACCAGATGGTCGGCCCATGGCAAATTCCAGTGGCTGATTGCGCCGTCACCAGCATGAATTTTGAGGGCTATCTGGGCGAGGCGATGGCGATGGGCGAGCGTACTCCGTTGGCGGTCATCAATGCTGCTGCGTCTGGCCGCATGGCGGTGGGCGAAGCGCTGACCAACATTGCAGCGGCGCTGATTGCTGACATCTCCGACATCAAATTATCTGCAAACTGGATGGCCGCCTGTGGTCAGCCCGGACAGGACGCCGCATTGTTCGATACCGTCAAAGCGGTCGGCATGGAATTGTGCCCGGCGCTTGGCATTAGTATTCCGGTCGGCAAGGATTCGTTGTCGATGCGCACCACTTGGAAAGACGAAGATCAAGCCAAGTCGGTGACATCTCCGGTGTCGCTGATCGTCTCGGCCTTCGCACCGGTGACCGATGTACGCTGCTCGTTGACACCGCAGATCCGTACCGATGTCGACGACACCGCCATCATCTTGATCGACCTTGGCCGCGGCAAGAACCGTATGGGTGCTTCGGCGCTTACGCAGGTCATGCAGCAGATCGGTAACGAGACGCCGGATGTCGATAGCGCAGAAGATCTGAAGGGCTTCTTCGCCGCGATCCAGCAACTCAACAGGGAGCAAAAACTACTGGCTTACCACGACCGCTCCGATGGCGGCTTATTTATTTCCCTCTGTGAAATGGCGTTTGCCGGTCACAGCGGTTTGTCGATCGACCTCGACATTTTGATCATGGAAAGCGGGCACGCAGCCGATTGGAGCGACTCTAAGAACTGGACCTGTCAGGTGGCCGAGCGCCGCAACGAACTGACATTGCGAGCGCTGTTCAACGAGGAGTTGGGTGCGGTTCTGCAAGTGCGCGCCGAGCAGAAATCGGAAGTCATGAACGTGCTGCGCAGCTTCAACTTGGGCGCCTGCAGCCACAGCATCGGCAAGCCGAACACGCGTGACGTCATCGAATTCAGCCGCGACGCCAAGACCATCTACAGCCAGACCCGCATCGACCTACAACGCCTGTGGAGCGAAACTAGCTGGCGCATTGCCCGCCTGCGTGATAATCCGGCCAGCGCCGATGCCGAATACGACCGCATCCTGGATGCAGCAGATCCTGGCATCACGCCGAAGATCCCGTTCGACCAGCAAGATAATATCGCCGCGCCGTTTCTCAACCTAGGGGTTAAGCCGCGCGTAGCGATCCTGCGGGAGCAAGGCGTTAACTCGCACGTCGAGACTGCCTATGTGATGCACCAAGCCGGCTTTACCTCGGTCGATGTGCACATGAGCGACCTGATCGCCGGTCGCGCGCGTCTTGATGACTTCAAGGGATTTATCGCCGTTGGCGGTTTCTCCTACGGAGACGTGTTGGGTGCCGGTGAAGGCTGGGCCAAGACGATTCTGTTCAACGCCAAGCTGGTCGATCAGTTCTCGCTGTTCTTTCAGCGTGGCGATACCTTTGCACTGGGCATCTGCAACGGTTGCCAGATGATGAGCAACCTCAAATCGATCATCCCTGGCGCGCAAGCCTGGCCGAAGTTCACGCGCAACAAATCTGAAAAATTTGAAGCGCGTTTCTCGATGGTGCAGGTTGAGTCGTCACCATCGATTTTCTTCCAGGACATGGCCGGCATGCAGAGCGCCATTGCCATCGCCCACGGCGAAGGCTTTGCCGATTTCTCGCAAACCGGCAATATTAATGAAGTCTTGGTAGCGATGAGCTTCGTTGACAATAAGGCACAGGTAACGGAAGGCTATCCGTACAATCCGAACGGTTCGCCGCAAGGCATCACCTCGGTGACAACGCCGGATGGCCGTTTCACGGTCTGCATGCCACATGCCGAACGGGTATTCCGCACGGTGCAGCAGTCGTGGCATCCTGAGTCGTGGGGTGAGGATTCTCCATGGATGCGCATGTTCCGTAATACGCGTAAGTGGGTCGGGTAAATAACTTTCTGTCGTTTGATCTTGCCCATTCCTGAATGATAATAATCGGCCGCTGGTAGTAGCTAGGACGGGCCAGTTCTTTTGCCCACGCTACTCAAGACGATATCGTTGAACGTTATTGTCACGAATATAAAAAAGCACTCCGAGGAGTGCTTTTTTATTGCTGCATGAATGACTTAATGCGAAGGTCTTATTTCACCTTAGCTTTTGCACGCAGATCTTGCTGGTAAGCTTGCAGCTTCTTCTGTTGCAGCGCTTCAGTGATTTGCGGTTTGACTTCGGCCAGGGTTGGGATCTTTACTGGGCGCACTTCTTCCAGCTTGATGACGTGGTAACCGAACTGGGTCTTGACCGGTGTCTCGGTTAGTTGACCTGGCTTTAGCTTTACTAGTGCATCGGAGAATGGCTTCACGAACGAAGCCGGAGTTGTCCAGCCTAGATCGCCGCCGTTTGCTGCTGAACCCGGATCTTTAGATTGCTTGGCCAGGTCGTCGAATTTGAAGCCAGCTTTCAGTTTGCCGATGATTGCTTTGGCATCAGCTTCGTTATCAACCAGGATATGGCGTGCGTGATGTTCCTTGTCGCCGGCTTGCGCCTTGAACTTGTCGTATTCCGCCTGGATGTTGGCATCCTTGATTGGGTTCTTCTTGATGAAGTCAGCAACCAGTGCGCGGATCAGGATCGATTGACGGGCTATGTCGGCTTGTGCCCTGATGTCAGGGTTGTTGCCAAGACCCATTTTGTCGGCTTCCTGGATCAGCACTTCGCGATTGATCAGTTCATCCTTGACCATGCTGCGCAGTTCAGGGCTATCACTCTGGCCGCCTTGTACTGTCAATTGCTTGACCATAATGTCGGCGCGCGATAACGGGATTGCCTTACCATTCACGACTGCCAGGTTTTGCGCCATGACAGGAAAAGCAGCAGCTGCAAAAATTATTCCCAGTAAATGAGAAGATTTAAAAATCATTATCAAATCCTAATTGGAGAGAAGTTATTAGTAAATCAATGCTAGACAGATTAGAAGAACTGAGGTTTGTTTGCAGGAAAAACTATTTTTTTAAGTCACGTATCAAGGTTGACTTTAAGCTATTTTTATTTCAGAAGGCGACAGCGCATTGATTGCCAGCGCATGAATTTCCCCATGCATCATTTTAGCCAGGCAATCATACACCAGCCTATGACGATTTAAACGATTTTGTCCTTCAAAAGCCGTGCTGACTATCCGCAACCTGTAATGACCGCCACCTGATGAAGCGCCGGCGTGTCCGACATGCAGCGCCGACTCATTTTCCAGATGACATTCCAGCGGCGAAAAAGTTGCTATCAATTTGATACGAATCGTTTCAAGGTGTTGATTATTCATACGGATTCCTTGATATATTTCGATAGCAGCACGCTCTCGCCGATTACAAAAATAAACATTAGTCCCATGCCGCCGAACAGCTTGAAATTGACCCAGGTCGGGGTCGGAAAATTGAAGGCGACAAACAGGTTGAGGCAACCCATGAAAATGAAAAATGCGATCCACGCAAAGCCCACACGCGGCCAGATTTGATCAGGCACGGACATTTGTTTTTCCATTATGGTGCGGATCAGGTTCTTCTTCAGAAACAACTGACTGACGAGTAACACCGCAGCGCAGGTCCAGTAGAGCACGGTCGGCTTCCATTTGATGAAGGTGTCGTTATGGAAGTAAATAGTGGCGCCACCGAACACGCAGATGATCAGCAGCGATACCCACAGCATGGCATCGATTGTTTTTTGGCGTAACAGCAGATAGCCGATTTGTGCGACGGACGCGACGATTGCCACCGCTGTCGCCAGCAACACCGGCACTTGTGTCGCCGTAGCCACGCCGCCGGATACAAATCCTGACAGGTAGTGGTTGACCAGCACCTGCGCATAATCAGGGCTGGCCTCGCTCCATTTGAAAATGCCGAAGAAAAGAATTACCGGGAAAAGTTCGAACAGAAATTTCATGTGTTTGGTCTGCTTTCAATCAGGATAAATAGCGGTCGACGAGTGGGGTAAATAAGTTGAGTAGATCGAATAGGTTGATGTTGTCTCAGTCGCTTGGTTCAAAGCGCAGAGAGGCCGAATTGATGCAGTAACGCATGCCGGTCGGCAGTGGGCCGTCGGGGAACACGTGGCCAAGATGGGCGTCGCACACCTTGCATAGAATCTCGCTGCGGGTCATACCGTGGCTGCGGTCGATGCGTTTCTCGACATTGTCGAGATTGATGGCCTTGAAGTAGCTCGGCCAGCCGCAGCTGGAATCGAACTTGGCGTCCGATGCGAATAATGGCGTATTGCAGCAGACGCAAGTGTAGATGCCACGTTCTTGATGATCCCAGAAACGGCCGGTAAATGCCCATTCTGTCGCCGCGTGGCGGGTCACTTGATATTCCAGCGGATCCAGTTCGGCGCGCCATTCGGCGTCGATCTTGCTGATTTTTTTGGTGCTCATGATTCAATTCATGTTAAGAGGAACAACTCACTTCCAGTCCGCGCGCCCAATCCGGGGGCAATTCAGCGTATTTCGCATGTTGCGGCTGCTCGTCAAACGGATTTTCAAGAATCTGCAGTAGTGTGCGTACTTCCGAGAAGTCTTTATCCTGCGCTTTTTCGATTGCGATCTGCGCCAAATAGTTTCGCAGCACATATTTGGGGTTGGTTGCATCCATTGTAAGCTTGCGCGTCGGGTCCTGACTGTTTTCCATTTTCAGACGCGCCCGATATTGTAACGCCCAGGCGTCGAATGCGGCGCGGTCGATAAATTGGTCGCGTAGGAGCCTATCGGCCGCCGGATCGTCCAGCCGTAGGTTGCCAAGGCTGCGGAAAAACCGCGTGAAATCGACGTGGTTGGCTTGCATCATTGTAAACATCGCATCCAGCAATTTACTGTCGTCCGCCTGCTGCGATTGCAGGCCTAGTTTGGCATGCAGCAACTCATTCAGTTTGGCGCCGTATTGAATCTGGTAATCTGCCAGCACCGCTTCTGTTGCTTCGACGCTGCCGATCAGCGGCAGAAGTGATTGGCCCAGTACGAAGCAGTTCCATTGGCTGATTTGCGGTTGCATACTGTAGGCGTAGCGGCCCTGCTGGTCGGTATGGTTACAGATATGGCGTGGATCGTAGGCTTCAAGGAAGCCGAACGGGCCGTAATCCAGCGTCAACCCGATGATAGACATATTATCGGTGTTCATCACGCCATGCATGAAGCCGACAGCCTGCCAATGCGCCATCAGATGCGCGGTCCGAAGGGTTACCTCTGCCAGCAATGCCTGGTAGGGATTGGCGGCGTCCTGCAGTTCCGGGTAAAAACCGGCAATCACATAGTCGGCCAGGATTTTCAGCTCCTTCGGCCGATTGTTGTAATACCAGTGTTCAAACGATCCGAAGCGCACAAAACTGGGCGCCATGCGGGTCAGTACGGCTGTGGTTTCCGGCCGCTCGCGCATGACCAACTGATCGGAACCGATCAGCGACAGCGCACGTGAAGTAGGAATGCCAAGCGCCGCCATCGCCTCCGAGCACAGGTATTCTCGGATTGACGAGCGCAGCACTGCACGGCCATCACCCATACGCGAATACGGTGTCGTCCCGGCTCCTTTTAACTGCAATTCCAAGCGTCCGCCACCGCTGGCCGCAACATCGCCAAGCAAAATCGCCCGGCCATCCCCCAACTGCCCCACCCAGACGCCGAATTGATGGCCTGAATAAACCGCAGCCAGTGGCGTTGAGTTAGGCAGCAGGCAGTTGCCCGCCAGCGCCTGCACCCACTCCGTTTGGTTCAATGTTGCCTTGCTCAATCCGATCAATGCCGCTGCGGAGCTGTTGGTATCCACCAAATAAGGGGCCGGTAAAGGAGTAGGCGTCAGATGCGTGTAAAAGGATTTTGGCAGCGTAGCAAAGGAGTTGCCGACGGTCAAGCTATTGATGGTCTGGGGCAATGGAGAAGCGGTGAGGGTGTTCATGACCAAATTCAGTCCTGGTAAATAGAAGGGGGCTTAGTGTTGCGGGCGAGCTAAGGGGTATTTTAGTTTACCTCTGTATTTTTCCTAAGTCTGTCACCGATATTAGTTCTATGCAGATTGATGATCGTCAATAGTTGGATATAGATAAAAGTCGGGAGGTAATCCACTCCAAAAAAACATTAGTTAAACGTAGGATTTTTTAAATGCGATTTTGAGGAAACTGTACATGGAGACATCACGCTTTACCGGAAGTCAGATCATCAATATCTTGAA
>JFJP01005556.1_pt1 | contig 16714 bp, 11 predicted proteins | sample 431651 | NCBI WGS metagenome assembly JFJP01 (sample SAMN02602958, study PRJNA72255) | Microbial mat metagenome, whole genome shotgun sequencing project. | biome: fresh water; feature: sink hole; material: water; isolation source: purple microbial (photo- and chemosynthetic) mats found in... | reverse complement strand
TCCCGTTTGCAAAATTCACCGTGTAGTTGGCACTGGTCAGCCCGTTGGGCGTGATGACATAAGAGCCGGCGTTCCTGGCACCCTGGCTGGTTCCGCCAAAGCCCAGTGTGCCACCCAGCACAGCACTGGTCTCGCTATTGACAAAGCCGCTGTAAGTTACGCCATTGCCGCCTGTGAAAGCGGCATCGTCGTAAGCCTTGGTAGCGCTGTTGGCCGTCACCGTAAGGGGTGCCTTGTTGATGTTCAGCAGCCCGTTGACATAACTGACGTTGTAGTTGCCATCGATGGCATTGCCCGTAACCGTATTGGTGTAGCTGCCGGCGTTGGTGCCGCTGGCACCGCTGGCACTGGGGCTGCTGAGCACACCGGCCGATTCGCTATTGACCAGGCCGCTGACCGTGAAGCCACTGACGCTTTGCGACTGTCCGGTATAGGTGCCCGTGCTGCTGTTGCCGGTGACGGTGGCGTTGGCCCGGTTGATCGTCAGCGTACCGCCGTAGCCGATGAGGTAGCCCTGCTGGCTGGTGGTGTAGAGGCCGCCGGGGCTGTAAGTCCCTGCGTTGACAGCACCGCTCCAACCCAGGGTGCCCCCCAGCAGGCTGCTGTCGGGCGTTACCGAATAGCTCGCCAAGCTGGCCGTTGCACCTTGCCCGTCATAGGTCTTGGTGACATTATTGGCCGTCACCGTCAGCGGCGTCAGGAAGCTGCGCAGCAGCGGGTTGGTGTTGCCTTCGTAGATGACCCAATTGGTTGTGAAGTCCCACTGCCCGGCGCTGGTGCCGGCGGGGGTGTAGCTGGCCTGGGCCTTCATCTGCGCGGTGCTCAGGCCGGTGACGCCGGATTGATCGGCGGCCGCGCCGACAAGCCACGTGGTGTTATTGACGTCTATGCCCGAGCGCCCAACGCCCACACTCTGTCCCGCCGTGGTGGTGTTCCAGTAATTGCCGGCAAGGGTGATGCCTGTATACCGCGAGCCGATCAGTCCGCCGGTGTAACCGACGCGCCCGCTGACGGCACCCGTGGCGTAGTTGTTGGTTACGGGGCTATTGGCAATGCCCACCAAGCCGCCGATGTCCTGGCCATCGTTCGCCCCTGTTGCGGCCGTGGAGGTGACGTTGCCCGTGGCATAGCTGTTGGTTACGGTGCCAGCGGCGGCAATACCCACCAGGCCGCCAGCATAAGTGAGCGACCCGCTGAGGTTGCCTGTGGCGTAGCTGCCGGTCACGTCTGCGCCAGCAGCGCCGATCAGGCCGCCGGCGTTCGTGCCGCCGTAGGCGCCGTTCGTCGTCAAGGAGGAAGGGGCTCCTTGTAGGTTGCCTGTGGCGTAGCTGTTGCTGACTGCGCCGTTGCTCATTCCGGCCAGACCACCGATGAAACTGCCCTGGACCGTCCAGGTGATATCGCCCGTGGCGTGCGATCCGCTGATGACATTGCCCTCGCCCACCAGACCACCGATCTTTTCGAAGACGCCTGAAATCGGGCCGCTGGCGTAGCTGTTGCTGATGGTGGCGCTGTTCTTGCCCGCCAAGCCGCCTAGCCAATTGGTGCCGGTGACACTGCCGGTGGCGTAGCTGTTGCTGATGTTGCCTGTGCTGTCGCCCACCAGGCCGCCAGCCTTCTGATTGGCAAGCACTGTGCCCGTGGCGTAGCTGTTGCTGATGGTGCCCGAGCTTGCGCCGGCCAGGCCACCCACGTTCCGGCCATTGGTCACATTGCCGGTGGCGTAGCTGTCGGAGATATCCGCGCCCGAACCCACCAGCCCACCGATGTTGAAGACTTCGTTGGTGGTTGATGCAAACACGCTGGTACTGACGGTGGCGTTGGAACGGCTGTTGGTGATGCTGCCGGTGGTGTAGCCCACCAGGCCGCCGATATAGCTGCCGGTGCCGGTGACGGAGGTGCCGTTGAACACGCCGGTGATGCTGCCGGTGGTGGAGCCCACCAGGCCGCCGATGTAGCTGCCGGTGCCGGTGACCGAGGTGCCGTTGAACTCGCCGGTGATAGTGCCCGTGCCTGCCAGGCCGACCATGCCGCCCACGTAGCTTGCGCCGCTCACCACGTTGGCCGACATCGTGTTGCCCGACACATTGACCGCGCCGCTAGCGCCTCCCAGCAGGCCGCCGACGTAGTTGCCGGTGCCGGTGATGGTGGTGGCGGGCGAGGTGCTGCCGGTGATGGTAATGCTTTGGCTGCCGCCGCCCACCAGGCCACCCACGTAGCTGGCCCCGCTGATGCTGGTGGCCGAAGAACTGCTGTTGGTGATGGTCGTGGCAACAGTGCCGCCAACACTTCCCACCAATCCACCCACTAAGTTTCCACCAATTGCGAAACGGGTGTTGTCACCGTTGAAGGTGGTGGTGACGATAGCGGAAGAACTGTTGCTGATGGTGCCGCCACCGTAACTGGCGATCAGCCCGCCGATGCCGTTGCCGGATCCACCCGCTAAGACGGTCAGACTGCCTGTTGCACGGCTGTTGGTGACATCGCCGCTCGCTGAGCCAGCCAAACCACCCAGATACCCCCCGCCCACAACATTGGCAGAACTGTAAACGTTGTCCATGCCTCCCATGGCGTAGCCGGCCACGCCTCCCACCTGGCTGGTTGGGTTAGTGACAGTGCCGGAGGAGTAGGCGTTGCGAATGGAACCTGCCACATAGCCACCTACCGCACCCACGCCTGGTCTTGAGCCGTTGACGTTCACCCCCGTTGCAAACACATTGCTGAGCGACGTGTCAGTGCTCGCCAGGCCCACCAGCGCACCCACGTACCCAGGGCCAGTGAGAGCGGGGTTGACATTGGGGTTGGCGCCAGTGATGGTTGGCGTCGTCAGCCCCACATTGCGCAGATAGGTTCCAGCGCCATCGGCCTTGCCGAAGAGACCCACATTGATGATTGCAGGCCTATTGATGGTCAGGTTGCTGATGGTGTGGCCCAGGCCGTCGAAGGTGCCGGTGAAAGCCGTGGTTGAATTTCCGATTGGCGTAAAGCCCGCGCCGCTGTTCCAGCCGCCATTGGCGCCTGTTGCCGAGGCGTCAATGTTGCTGCCCAGCACGTAGTAGCCGCCGAGCCTGCTCGTTTCGGCGATGCCCTGCAGCGTATTTGCGCCCGTGGTTTCTTCGCCCGGATTGCCCAGGCTCGTGATCACGATGACGTTCCGGGTGCCGCCCCCTATCCGCATGCCCAGGTTGCCGCTGCTGCTCCAGTCCACGCGGCCGGTGAAGCCGCCGTAGTTGGGCGCCATGCCCATGTTGACCTTCTCGCTGCCCGCCAGCAGGTCGAGGGCGGCCGTGCCGCTGACCGTCATCACCGCGTTGACGTTGATATCGTTGTGCGCGCTGAGGGTGAGCTTGTTGGCCGACCAGGACAGGGCTGCATTGACATTGATGTTGCCCTGCTCGGTTCCAGTTCCGGCGGTGGCGATTTCAACGTTGGTGGTGGCCAGTGCGGCTTGAATGGTGCCGTTGGTGATCGAGCTGGCGGAACTGGTGCTGGGGGCGGTGCCGGTCAGGTTGTTTGCATTGCTTCCCGAAACGATGTTGATGTCGGTCGGGTCAAGCAGCCACTTGCCTGTGGTGCCCTGCGGCGCCTGTGTATCAACCCGCGTGGCTTCGCCAATCTGCAGGTTCGAGCCCGAGGTTTCGACAAAACCGCCGTTACCACCCAGCTCCCCGCCGCGCGCACTGATACTGCCGTTAATCTCGGCACGGCTCTGGGGGTTGGCCAGATCGGCGACCAAAAGCGCGGTGCCGCCAGCGCCGGCTTTTCCGGGGGCGGCATCGACGTTGATAGTGCCGGTGTGCTCGACGCGGTCGGACGCCAACAGGCGCACGGTGCCGCCGTCGCTCACCAAGCCGGTGGCCTCAATGGCGCCGGTGTTCTTCACCACGCCGCCTTGCAGGCGGTTGGCGGCCTGGGCCGAGAGAATGATGAGGCCGCCGGGGGCCTGCACGGCGTGGCCGTTATCGACCAGGGCGGCAATGGTGGCCGGGCTGACCTGGATGTCGGCCAGGGTGTTGCCGCTGAACTGCAGGGTATAGGCCTCGCCCGCGGCCAGCGCCACGGTGCCCATCTGGGCGACGATCACGCCGTTGTTGCGCACCTCGGGCGCCAACAGGGCGATGTAGCCGCCGATGTCCGCCGTCAGGGTGCCTTCGTTGACGATGCTGCCCGTAGCACCGTCGCGCGTGAAGCGCAGGTTGCCGGCCATGAAGTCGGCATTGCTGATGCTGTGCGTGGTGGCGGTGAGCGCGCCGACATTGACGCTAGCGCCTGGCGCAAAGTACATGCCGCTGGGGTTCACAAAGAACAACTGGCCCGGCGCAGTGACGCGGCCAAAGATCTGGCTCGGGTTGGCATCGAGCACCCGGTTTAGGGTGGCGCTGGTGCTGCCGGGCTGCACAAAGTTCACGCTGGCGGCGCTGCCCAGGTTAAAGGTGTTCCAGTCGATCACCGCGCGCTGGGTGGATTGGGTCACAGTCATGGCCGCGCCGCTTTGGGCAATGCCAGCTTGCCCGGCCACCACATTGCCGCCGGTGGGCAGTTGGGTGGGCGCAGGGGGTGATGCCCAGGCCAGACCGCACAGGGCCAGGCTGGCGGCCAGCGTGGTCAGGGCAAAGCGGCTGTAGGCGGCCCCGGCGGGCGCGCACGACGAGGCAGCCCCGCCACTGCGGGCGTTTTCAGCCACAGCGCAGGTGCTGCCGGTGGATTCGTTCCAAAGGGTGCGGTAAATCTTGTTCATGGGAGCGCTTTTATTGTTTGGGGGTTAATAGGACAAGTTGGCGGTGATCCAGAAGCGATCACGAACCAAGGTGCCGTCCTGGTCATTGCCGGTAACCGTGGCGTTGGGGTTGTCGCCGATGCGACGCGCCCAGAGGGCCTTGACCACGCTGCCGCGCGGGCCCTGCACTGCCAGCGACAGGCCCGCGCCTTGCAGGCTGTAGTTGTTTAGGGCGGGCGCATTGGTGAAGTTGTTGTTCTGGTTGACACGAACTTCGCCATAGTCGTAGAAGGCGCCCAGGCTGAGGGCAGGCGTGGCGCGCCACGCTACATCGAGGTTGAGCAGGTTGCCCGAGGTGCCCCCGCCTTCGTTGGACGGGTAGGCCCGCACACTGTTGGCGCCGCCCAGATAAAAGCGCTCCGAGGAGTCGAGATTTTTGTCAGCCGCCTGGCCACTGAACGCCGCCGTCAGCAGCCACTGCGTGGCCAGTGTTTGCGTGCGGCTGGCGCTGTAGCGCAGCTTGTTGAAGCGCCCGTTGGTGCGGGTGGTGCCGGCGTCTCCGACAAAGTTGGGCGAGCCATCCAGGTTGAGCTGCCCGGCAGAGTAGGTGAGTGCAGCCGTGCTGTACCCACCACCGCCGAATCCGTCCTGGCGGTTGGCATCCAGTCCTATGGTGAGCTGGTCTGACGTGTAGCGGGTGGTGGTGGTGCCGCCCAGTTCATTGTCAAACTGCGTTTTGTTGTAGGTCAGCCCGAAATAAACATTGTGTTGCCTTGCCCGGATGAGCGGGTAGGTAAGGTCTGCACCGGCGGACTGCGAGTTGCCGCGGCCTTTCAGGTCTACGGGCGTCACAAATTCCGGTGCGATCAACCGGTATTGCAGGCCCGAAGCATTGAGGCCTGCGCGCCAGCCGTCGTTGCCCACGGGCAGGGAGTAGCCCACGCGTAGAAAGCTGCTGCCTTCGCTGAGTTGCGCTCCGGCTGTTAACTGGTCGCCCAGGCGCAGGGGGCTGTTGACGCTGCCATTCCAGGCGAGACGTGACGTTCCGGTGGACACCGGTCCGTGGTTGTCCAGTGCGAGGGATGCACGCAGCAAGGGCTCGTCACCCAGGGTTAAGCCGACCGCGGATTCGCGTTCAGCCTTGCCCTCAGTCAGGGCGCCACTGACAGTGACCCCCGGCAAGTCATCCGCAAGAAGCAAAGCGCGGTCGAGTGCTGCCACTGCCAGCGGAGCGCCTTTTTTTAACTGCGCATCCACGCCGGCTATGACCTGGCTGCGATCCACACGCCCGCCGGGTCGGGCGGCCACGCTGGCTCCGCCGTAAGTTGCCTCAACGATTTGAATCCTGACGATGCCGTCCTTGACATCTTGTGCGGGCAAAAAGGCGCGGACGACCCATCCTGCTTGCCGGTAGGTGCCGGTAACCGCAAACACGGCGCCCTGGAGCTGATTGAAGTCCAGAGGCCGGCTGAGATAAACGCGCACTGCCTCGGCAAGCTGCTCCGTTTTTAACAAGGTGTTGCCGCTGAATTGAAACTCCCGCACCACCACGGTGGCGCCGGGTGGCGGGCGCTGCGCGTCCGACGGGCGGGTGGCCTGCGGTGCGGCCGGGCCTGGCAGGGTGGTTATTCGTTCGCGCTGTATTTGTTGTTGCAGGCTGCCGGCGTCCGGAATGGTTTGCGCAAGGGCCGGTACGGTGGCAAGTAGAAGAGAAATGGATGTGGTCAGGCCGGTCGCGCGGAACCGGAATTCGGGCACAGGAGGGTTTGTTCGCATAGTGGCAGGGATGCTAGAGACATATGCCCTCTGCGTCTCCCGTCCATTTGGACGGGTTGGTTGAAAAACATCACCGGAGTGTGCAATAAGGCCTTAAATTAGCCGCATGCCGGCAGCCCGCATTCTGTTGATTGACGACCACGCCATGTTCCGCACAGGAATGGCGGTGTTGCTGCGCATGGCGATTGATGAGCTGGAGGTTTTGGAGGCCGCGTGCGTGACTGAGAGTTTGCACATGGCAATCGCTGTGCCGGACCTGGTGCTTCTTGACATTCTCCTGCAGGGCATCAACGGCATTGATGGCATGGACGTGCTCAAGCGCAAGTGGCCACGGACACCGGTTGTGATCGTCAGCTCTGACGCCTCGCCAGAAACAGTGAAGACCGCCATGGCCCGGGGTGCCAGCGGATTTGCTTCAAAAGCAATGACTGCCGAAGGCATCATCGCACTGGTGAAGGATGTGCTTAACCCGCAAAGAAGTGCACAAGCTTTGCAGCCGGGCGAGACTGGCGTAGCTGCCAAAGAAGAACGGATGACTCCGAGGCAATTGGAAGTGCTGGAGTTGATGTGCCACGGGTTGCCCAACAAGGCTATTGGCCGGCGGCTCGATCTGACAGAAAACACCGTGCGCTGGCATGTGCAGGGCATTCTCGCTTTTCTGGATGTGGCGAGTCGTTCGGAGGCAGCGTTTGCAGCCCGAAGCAGGGGACTCATTAACTGATGTGGCGTCTTGCACTGGATGAAGACCGCGTATTGGTTGAACAGTTGAAGTTGCTGCTGAACAATGTTGGCACGTCGGTGTTATCGACGGTTTTTCTGTCGTCGCTGCTGGTGTGGACTTTGTCGAACCCCGGAAATCTGAACGGGCTGCTGCTGTGGGCCGTAGCGGTGATTGGTTCCAAGCTGATCAATTACGTGCATGCGCGTCGCACGCTTGCGGCGGGTGTGAATGCGCAAAACGCCCGTAAGCTCGTGGGCACATTGATGTTTCTCAATGCTGCGGACGGCGCGGCATGGGGCATTCTGCCGTGGGTAACGCTGGACTCTGCGTCGCTGGCCGGTGCCGTGCTGGTCATTGCGGTCATGGCGGGCATCAAGAGCTATGCCATGTCTGTGTTGTCGGTGGTGTTCCCGGTGTACATCGCGTTTTGCGTGTTTGATGCAACCGCAATCGGTTTGAAGTTGTGGCAAATGGAGGATCCCGCCTACCGGGTTCTTGCCATTGTTGCGTTGCTTTACGTGGGCACCTTGATTGCGCAGGCGCGTATCAACGCACGGGTGACACGCTCGGTCATAAACCTGCGCTTTGAAAACACAGAGCTGATCGATCGCCTGCGCGATGAAACACACAAGTCCCTGGAAGCACGGCAAGACGCCATGCAGGCCAATCTGGCGAAGTCCAAGTTCCTTGCCGCGGCAAGCCATGATTTGCGCCAGCCCATTCATGCGCTCGGACTCTTTCTTGAGGTCATCAGCCGCGGTGAATTGAGCACTATTCAACGTCAAATGCTGGAGAATGCACGGGGTGCGAGCAGGGCATCGTCCGAGCTGCTCAATGCCTTGCTGGATTTCTCCCGCATCGAGGCAGGTGTTATCAAGCCGCAATCGCAAGCGGTGTCGATGCAAGCCGTGCTGTCAAAAGTTGAAGCGGAGTTCGGGCCGCAGGCGAACGAAAAAGGGTTGTTCTACCGCTCGCGGGAGACCTACGCACATGTTGAGACGGATCCATTGCTGCTGGAGCTGATTGTTCGTAACCTGGTGTCCAACGCAATTCGGTACACCAGGGAGGGTGGTGTCCTGGTGGCTTGCAGAAACCGGGGGCAATATTTGGTTCTGGAGGTGTGGGACACAGGAATCGGCATCGAGCCGTCTCAACACCAGGAAATATTCAGGGAGTTTCATCAGCTGGGCAACCCCGAGCGCGACCGGAATAAAGGATTGGGCCTAGGCCTTGCCATTGTCGATCGCCTGGTAAAAGAGCTGCAGCTTGAGCTTACCTTGCAATCGAAGCCGGGTGCGGGTAGCGTGTTTCGGCTTCGATTGCCACTCATTCACGTGGATGTTGCTCCGCAGCGTGAGGAATTCATTCAGCACATGGCTAGCCCGCTGAAACTGCAGGTGCTGGTGGTGGATGATGACCGTGCCATCCTGGAGGGCACGGTGCAGTTACTCGAGAGCTGGGGGTGCGTGTGTGATGCCGTGGCGGGTCTTGACGAAGCACTGGCAGCGGCAAGCCGCAGGCGCCCCGATCTGGTGATCAGCGATTACCGGCTGCGCGATCTAGAGACCGGTGCACAAGTGATCCAATCATTGCGGGCCCATGTCGGCGCAGAGTTGCCTGCGCTACTAGTCACTGGAGACACGGCACCAGAGCGTCTTCGCGAGGCGCAAAGTAGCGGTGTACCCCTGCTGCATAAGCCTGTGTCGCCCAAGCTTTTGTACCAGGTGCTTTATGAAATTGCCAACAAAGATGCGCCGATAGTTCAGCGCCTCGAGTAGCGTTGGATAAAGCGCCGATCCAACAGCGGAGCTGGCGTGCTGCTTGGGTTGAATGGGTCATGGCAATAGCTCCCCTATTTGCTGTCTGCGACGGGTATTGTTGGTGACGCATGGCCACCCGCCGAGGCGATAAACAGATGGTTCATCCGCACCGTGGGTAGTTTCCGCGCCGTCTCCTGCACCTTGGGATCATTGAACGCAGTCCGCAAGTGGGCGACACTCTCCCACTTGCTGACTTCTATCCACAGGTCTGACTTGGCGGCACCTGGGCTGAGGTCGGCCGTAATGAAGCCCGGCTTCCTCTTCATCAGCTCGGCCATTTGTTGCCAAACGTCGCGTAGCCGCTGCTCGTCCTGCGCGTTGCGAACCACGTAACCTTGCACCGAAAGCACGGGCACCGTGCCTTGCACGGACAACTGGTCCATGAATGCGTTGTGGCCCGGCCCTGCACAGGCGCTTAGTGTCAAAGCTGCGCCTGCAATCAGCACAGCGCGTGTCCATGAAATCAACATGGTGTGTTTCCTTTCAGAGTTGAGTGTGTTTCAAGACGCGGTCTGCGCACCCCAGGGGTACATGCGTGGAATCCAATAGGTCAACAGACTCGATATCGCCAGCGCGGTGATCACGCCCACCCACCACAGCAACCAAGTGTCCGGTTTGAGGGTGCCCAATGCAATGATGAGTGTGAGCGCAGGCAAGTCCAGAAAGTGCGTGAAAGACGGCACTAACTTGCCCCGCTCGTGCTCCAGCTCGGAAATGAAGCGGCCGACTTGCAGGGATTGGCGTGTCAGCCGCAGAAGCCGCACGAAGTACAGACGCGTGACGGTATTGCCTTCAATGAACTCCGCCAGAAAAAGCGCCACCATGCCTGCCAACCAAGGGACCTGCAAAAAATTCAGTCCGCCGTAGTACTGGGCAATCATCCATGCTCCAGAGACCAACAACAGCAAGGACCCCGGCACCACCAGGCCGTCGTAACACACGGCGATGGTGCGCACAGCTTCGGCGAACGTTGACAGCTCGCGCAATTGGCGTGAACGCATATCCGCCAGCCATACAACCACCAAACCGGCGCCCATGAGGATGGCCCCCAGTATGTGGAAGAACTTGAGCAGGTTGTAGGTCATGGCAAGACCTTCGATGGATTGTTCACTGGGCCTTTTGGATAGTCAGTGGCTCTACCTTCAGACGCCCTGCCATACGCATACCATCGCGGACATTGAGGCCCATCAGCGTCAGGTTGATGGAACCCGCCAGGAGTTCCACTCCTTGAACCACATAGAATGCGGCGTCAAAACTGCCCGCAGTGGCCCAACGGTTCAGCACGATGGCGCACGGCACCAGTACCAGCAAGCCATTGGCAGCAATGAAGGGCATACGTTTTTTCTTCGCGCCCACCAACCGACCGCCGCGCGACTGCGCAACAAACATACCGCTGCCGCCAGCCGCCATCATGGCGGGAACGAGAATCCACAGGCCTGGCGTCACAATCAGCGACTTGAGATGCGCCACGGCCTCATTCGAACCGAATAGCTCGACTGCAATTGTGGAAACAAAGAATATGGCAATGCACAACGGGGCCAGAATTCCCGCAATCAGGTGTGCGCGTTTGGGCATGAGAGATCCTTTCGATGGTGTGGTCAGGAGCAGTGAGCAAGTCAACTGTTGGTGAAAATCCAACAAATCTGCTGTCTGGGAGTTACTTTACGAAATCGTTTTGCTTCGGCATAGCCCACTATGCCGAATACATTGTTTGTAAAACGTTGACAATGGACGCTATGCACCAGCAACCTCGAGGAGTCCCCAATGGATCGCTTTGAAGCAATGCGTGCCTACGTGCAGGTCGTCGAGAGTGGCAGCTTCACCAAAGCGGCGCAGCAACTCAACACGCACAAAGCCACCGTTAGCCAGCAGATTGCGCAGCTTGAAGCCAAGATAAATGCCCGACTGTTGACCCGCACCACGCGATCAGTAATGCCCACAGCAGAGGGACTGACCTACTATCAGCACGCCTGCGCGATCTTGAAGCAAATGGACGACGTGGAAGCCCAGTTGCGCCAGGGTGCACAAGCACCCGTCGGGCATTTACGGGTCAACGTGCCCGTCGCCGTGGGGCGTCAGATATTCGCACCCGAGATTCGCGGCTTTCTCAAGCGGTACCCACGAGTCAGCATCGAACTGGCCTGTTCTGACCGGGTGGTCGACATCATTGGGGAAGGCGTGGATTGCGTGCTGCGCGGTGGGGTGCTGCCCGACTCCAGCTTGTCTGCGCGCCCTGTCGGCAACTTGCGATTCGTGTTGTGTGCAGCACCGTCCTACATCGAAGAATACGGTCTACCACTAACTCCACAAGATCTGCTTCGGCATCAACAAGTGGGCTTCTTGCTGGCCTCAACGGGCAAGCTGCGTGCCATCGAACTGACACTGTTTGAGCAATCGTTGGCGGTAGACATCCCCGCCCGATTTGTGACCACCGACAGCGCGGCCGCCCTCAGCGCGGCTCTGGACGGATTGGGTATCGTTTTGCTGGCACAGTTCGTGGCCAGCCAACACCTCGTCAGCGGTGCGCTGGTGCGTGTGCTGCCACGGTGGCAGTCTCCATCGATGCCGCTGCACTTGGTCACGCCGAGCAAGCATCGGCGCGCGGCCCGTGTCAAGGTCTTCATGGATTGGGCGCACCTCTTGCTGGTTCAACGGCTGGGAACGGACCATGATGGCAACTGAGCGCCGTCGACCCAATGCCCGCTGGTATCAGACTGCACATTACGCTATCAGGCCACCCACGCAGGTAACGATGCGTCAGCGAGGCGCGACAACCCATGCCGATGATGTCGCCCAATCGCCCACGGACGCGCCAAGACACAAGCGGACGCTATGATGCCTGCATACACCATTTCACACTGTAGACATGTCCAACCTGGCCGAACAAATTCGCGAAGCGCTGTCCATGTTTGCGCGCAACGGAACCGAGCCAGCATTGATTGGCGGCTTGGCGGTGGTTGCGCATCAAGTGGTGCGCGCCACCAAGGATGTGGATTTTCTGGTGGAGGCCGAAGCCGGGGACAGGGTACATGCTGCGCTGCTGGATTTGGGCTACCAATGCCTCTATCGCAGTGAGGATGCCGCCAACTATGTGCGCGCAGCGGAAGGGCTGGATGTGCTTTACGCGCACCGACCACTTGCGCGCCGCTTGCTGGCGCAGGCAACGGAGCGAGAAACCCCCATGGGCCGCATACGCCTCATCAGCGTTGAAGGGCTTATCGGCTTCAAACTGCAAGGCTTCGTGAACGATGCAACGCGGACGCGCGACCTTGACGACATACGTGCACTCTTAAAAGTACACCGCAGCTCGCTCGACATGGATGCGTTGCGTGAATACTTTGCCCTGTTCAACAAACCGGAACTCCTCGATGAACTTCTCGGATAGCACCGTTAACGATGCTGAAACGGCACTGCGCCAAGACGATGCAGATGTAGTGCTGGTGCGCGAAGCGGGTGTGTCTTTTCAGCCGCGATTGGGCAAAGATTCCGGGATTGACCCCATTGCCGAGTGGTTGAGTCTGATGGAGGTGGTGCAAATGCTTTGCCCGGTGTGGCCTGTGCGTGGCAGGCCCATGCTGGGTGATCATTGGCGAATATAAGAAAAAAAGCAGCGTAGCCCTCACGGAATCTGCGCGGCCAGCTACTGAATTTGTAGCGCCTCAGCGAAACATCAATGGCTTTCCAGGATCACTTCCGCGCCGCAGAGCAAAACGCAATGAAGCTGGCCAGGGTAAACCCACGGTGCAATCCAGGCCACCAGACACGCAATGACGAGCACGCCCAGCAAGCTTTGGATCACCTTCACTTCTTTGGCTTGTTCGAATGTGGGGCGGCACCAGTAGATTTGATGGATGACACCTTGCGTCCCATGGTTTTCTCGCAAAGGCGCGCAAAGGTTCTGCCCCTTGAGTCAAGAGTGAGTTTTGCCTACTGCAGGACGGTGTGGCGCCATGCGAAGCCTGCGCCCGCAACCGCCAGCAAGGCAAAAGCATAGAGGCCCGGCAACAGAGACCACAAGCCCAGCAGCAGTGCGCTGCCGACAAGAAGCCTGCGCGGAGAAAACCAGATGGCGTTGATCCGCTCTATGGCATCCACCCGGTCCAGCTCGGCCTGCATCGCAATACTCGCACTCATCAAACTGCCCAGCGAGCTGCGGGCCCGGGCCGCCTCCCCTTCAGCCGGTGCCAGCCGGATGACCTTGAAGCCCGCATTCTGCAAATCCTCCAGTACTTCCCGCAACTGCAGACGTGCACCCTGGGATCGCAAATCCGCGCGCAACAGTTCAACCACGCCTTTGATCTCGCGCTGCAACTGCCCGGTACCGTCCTCACTTGCGGCAGCTCCCTGATAGGGAGCGGCCGCGAGCCGCTTCTTTTCCTGTGCCATGTCTTCGAGCGCAAGGGGCAACAGCAACTGCGCCACGATGACTCCGACGGCGTCGAGTTCGTGCAATGGCCCCAGAGATTCAAACCAGGGGCATATGTCTCCACTGTCTGCGATCTGACCAATCAGATGCGATCGCACCATGGAGACAAATGCAGGCAGGCAGACTGCCAGCAAAACATGGCCATGCAGACGCTCTACCGGCGGCTGGTTCATGCGTGCAGACTGCTGATACAGGGCATAGTGCACATCCACCACCACCTGGCTGCTGCCGTACCAGGCCTTGGGCTCGCGGCGCCAGCGGTCTTCGGCGTCACGGGCTTTTTCCCACAACTCAGCAAATCGTTCGAGACCCTGGAGCCACTGCTTGCGGAAGGCCGACACTTCCGTACGTCCTGACTGCGCTAACGCTTCGAGTACCCCTTCGGAATGTATCGACTGCAACCATGCGGCTGTCGCCCTGTCCCCGTTGGAGGCCTTGCGTGCGGCAATCAGGAGCGACTCGCGGGTCAATGGCGTGCCTTTCCATACTGCAGGGATGCCGGGAACGACTACCAGCACAAACTTCAGCAGCCGCCAGTCGTCAGAAACACCCCGCACATCCAGGATGTCCTGCAGCTTGCGCAACAGATTGTGGTCGTGCAACTGCTCTTCCAGCCATGTGGCGACCGTTCCGCGCACCAGATCTTTGGCACCGATCTGCCAGTGCTTGACCAGCGTCACTGACAGATCCACCGCCGTGGTGCACTGGGAGTCCGCAATCCGATACGCACGCAGCGCGGAGTTCACCGCCCCTTCCTGTATCTCCACCAGGGTCGGGTCACCGGCGAGCCAGCGCTGGACTTCGGTCCAACTCCAGCGTGCGCGCGGGTCACGCATCAGGAGACCACGGCACAGCTTGCGCAGCTCGTCATGGAACACCGTGCGCACATCCACCGGCTTGGTTGCCAGCTGATGGTTCACGATCTGCTCGTTGAGCCCTTCAAACGGGTGCCGACCCACAGCCGCCTCCAGAACGATCATGCCCAGCGACCACCAGTCGGCGCGCTCGTCAATCACCCCCGTCAGAGCTTCCGGAGCGGCGTATCGGGTCGTGCGTGCGCCACCGGTGAAGTGCTGCGTCCCCATGCGGACCGACGCGATGCCGAAGTCGGTCAGAACCAGCGAGAGCGGTGTCAGCGCCCGAACCAGCACGTTCTCCGGTTTGAGGTCACGGTGCAGGATTTGCATCGATTGCACCCTGGCCAGAGCCTCGCCGATCTCCGAGACAATTTCCCGGATACGGTCCACCGACACCGGCCCGCTCTCCAGCAGTTGCCGCAGGCTACCTTGCGGCAGATACTCCATCACCTCAAAGCGGACTCCACCTGAAAGGAACTTTTATGGCACGCGCATTCGATAGCCTTAAGCAAGGTCTGAACGAGGCCATTGCACACGCAAAATCCAAAGGCCGTAAAGCCGACGGGATCCAGCTTTATCAACCGCAGGCGGTGGACGTATCCCGCCTACGCGAGCGCTTAAGTCTGACGCAGGAACAGTTTGCCGCCCGCTTCGGCTTCTCGGTCGCAACACTGCGGCATTGGGAGCGCGGCGACCGCTCACCCAGCGGCGCTTCACTGGTGTTGCTCAACGTGATTGACCGCAATCCGGCTGCCGTATTGCAGGCCTAGCAATAAAAAAAGCGGCGCAGCCCCTACGGAATCTGCGCGGCCAGCTACTGAATCAGTAGCAATCTGAAGCTAGCACGTTACTTCCGCGCAGGCGGCACATCCGTGCAGCTGCCGTGCGCAATCTCCGCCGCCATACCTATGCTCTCGCCCAGCGTGGGGTGTGGGTGGATGGTCTTGCCGATGTCTACCGCATCGGCACCCATCTCGATGGCCAGCGCCACTTCGCCAATCATGTCGCCCGCGTGGGTGCCGACCATGCCACCGCCCAGGATCTTGCCATGGCCCCGGCCAGCATGGCCGTCCGAGCCTTCTTCTGGTGAATCATCGAACAGCAGCTTGGTCACTCCTTCATCGCGGCCGTTGGCAATGGCGCGGCCCGAAGCCGTCCACGGGAACAGGCCCTTCTTGACCTTGATGCCTTGCGCCTTGGCCTGGTCTTCGGTGAGGCCCACCCAGGCCACTTCGGGGTCGGTATAGGCCACGCTGGGAATGACACGGGCGTTAAAAGCGGCTGATGCCAACTCCCAATTGCCTTGTAATTCGCCGGCAATCACTTCGGCAGCCACATGCGCTTCGTGCACTGCCTTGTGCGCCAGCATGGGCTGGCCCACGATGTCGCCGATGGCGAAGATGTGGGGCACGTTGGTGCGCATCTGGATATCGACGTTGATAAACCCACGGTCGGTGACGGCCACACCAGCCTTGTCGGCAGCAATTTTCTTGCCGTTGGGTGTGCGGCCAACCGCCTGCAGTACCAGGTCGTAGAGCTGCGGGGGTGGCGCAACACCACCTTCGTTTGCAGGAGCAAATGTGACTTCTATGCCCTCTGGCAGTGCGCGGGCAGCTACGGTTTTGGTAGCAAGCATGATGTTGTCAAAGCGCTTGGCGTTCATCTTCTGCCAGATCTTGACCAGGTCGCGGTCGGCGCCCTGCATCAGGCCGTCGAGCATTTCCACCACATCCAGACGAGCGCCCAGCGTGCTGTAGACGGTGCCCATTTCCAGACCGATGATGCCGCCGCCCAGAATCAGCATGCGTTTGGGCACTTCTTTCAGCGCCAGCGCGCCGGTGCTGTCCACCACGCGTGGGTCTTCGGGCATAAAGGGCAAACGCACGGCTTGGGAGCCCGCGGCGATGATGGCCTTCTGGAAGGCAATGGTCTGCGTCTTGCCTGTCTTCTCCTGCGCGGTGCCGGTGGTTTCTTCCACGGTGACGTGATGGGGACCAACGAAGGTGCCGTAGCCGCGGACGACAGTGACTTTGCGCATCTTGGCCATGGCAGCCAGGCCGCCAGTGAGCTTGCCAATCACCTTTTCCTTGTGTCCACGCAGCTTGTCGATGTTCACTTGGGGAGCGCCAAACTCCACACCGAGATCGCCCAGGTGCGACACCTCGTCCATCACTGCCGCCACATGCAACAGCGCCTTGCTGGGGATGCAACCTACATTGAGGCAAACACCACCCAATTGGGCATAGCGCTCCACCAACACCACTTTGAGACCCAGATCGGCCGCGCGAAACGCCGCCGAGTAGCCTCCAGGGCCAGCGCCTAAAACCAGCACATCGCACTCCAGGTCCACCGGACCGGCGAAAGTCGAGGCTGCGGGTGCGGCAACTGCTACAGCTT
>JFJP01038696.1_pt1 | contig 16718 bp, 13 predicted proteins | sample 431651 | NCBI WGS metagenome assembly JFJP01 (sample SAMN02602958, study PRJNA72255) | Microbial mat metagenome, whole genome shotgun sequencing project. | biome: fresh water; feature: sink hole; material: water; isolation source: purple microbial (photo- and chemosynthetic) mats found in... | reverse complement strand
ATTAGAATCAATATGAGAGATAAGCCAAAAGGGGTTTATATTCTGAGTTTAAAATACAAAAACGGAAAATCGGACAGTTATAAATTTATTTATAAAAACATTTAAACTTTGAGTTAGTGTATACTGTTTATTATACAGTAAAATGTGATTTTCACCTCCATTGTTTTTATAAAAATGCACACAGCCCTTTTTTGGTTCCGCCGCGACCTTCGTTTCGGCAGATTGCCAGTACTTCCGGTTTTTATTTTCGATACTGATATTTTACAACAATTGCCTGAAAAGCAGGATAAACGGGTGGAATTAATTCATCAGCGATTATCTTTTTTACACACCGAACTACAAAAATACGGTTCAGGTTTGTTCGTTAAATATGGTCGTCCGCATGAAATTCTTCCTGAATTATGTGAACAATACGATGTAACACAGCTATTTTGCAACGAAGATTATGAGCCACAGGCCATTGCTCGAGACAACGAAATAATGAAAATTGTAGCAACAAAAAGTGTTGCTTTTTATAGTTTTAAAGACCAGGTAGTTTTTGCTAAAAACGATGTTCTCAAGCCGGATGGCAAACCTTATACGATTTTTACACCTTATTCCAATAAATGGAAATCGCACTTGAGCGAAAATCCGATAAACACTTATAATTCGGAAACTCTACTCGACAATTTTTACAAAAGTAATTCTTTCTCAATACCTTCGCTTGCTAATATTGGCTTCGAAGCAACGGGCGTAAGCTGGAACTCGCCTGACTTATCGACCGATGTGTTGATTAATTACCCCGAAACGCGAAACTTTCCTGCCGTTGAAAATGGAACTTCGCATCTTAGTGTACATCTTCGTTTTGGTACGGTGAGTGTTCGTAAAATGGTACAATTGGCACTCAAAACCAACGAACAATTCCTGAACGAACTTATCTGGCGGGAGTTTTTTATGATGATTTTATACCATTTTCCTGCTGTTGTTCGGCAATCGTTTAAGCACAAATACGATGAAATTAAATGGCGAAATAATGAAACAGAATTTGCAAAATGGTGCGAAGGAAAAACAGGCTATCCGCTTGTGGATGCTGGTATGCGAGAATTAAATGCTACAGGCTTGATGCATAACCGTGTGCGTATGGTTGTTGCTTCGTTTTTGGTAAAGCATTTACTCGTTGATTGGCGTTGGGGCGAAGCCTATTTTGCACAAAAACTGCTCGATTACGACCTTTCGGCCAATAACGGCAACTGGCAGTGGGCAGCAGGGTGTGGATGCGATGCTGCACCCTACTTTCGTGTTTTTAACCCCACCGAGCAAGTGAAGAAATTCGATAGCAACCTGAAATATATTCGTCGTTGGGTACCCGAAATCGACCAACTTACGTATCCAGCACCAATTGTCGAACATGCTTTTGCCCGAAATCGTGTGCTGGAAGTGTTTAAAAAAGCGTTGGGTTGAGAGTCTGCGTGGTTAAATTGATTTTTTTTACTAAAAATGATTTTGCTACTTAACGCGCGCTGAAAACGACTTCGAATCTGCCATTTTTTTAAACTACAAAATTTATTCTTTTATTAGTTTAATCACTTTATTGCCTTCGCTTGTTTGCAATTTTACAATATAAACTCCATTAGATAATGTGCTTAGAGATATTATTTCGTTGTTTTTTATATTCTTATTCAACATCAATTTACCACTCAAATCTATTAATTCAAATTTCGAAAGTTCTGTTAAGCCGCTAATCTGAAGTTCATTTTTCACTGGATTTGGGTAAAGCTGAATGTTTTTTAGTGGCAACGAAAGGGTTGTCGAAATATTCTGCGAATAATAATATGTACTAGTTTCTAATAATTCCCAGTCGGACTCATAAGTATAATTGGATTTTAAAGCTATTTTTCCCTTATTATCGTAAGTATACTCTTCTTTGGATTTTCCCGTCCAATTACCAATATTTACATCCCAAGTATAACTTGTAATAAGTGTTTTATCACCATTAACATTGAAGCTAGTTTCTTCTTTGGAGTCTCCAACCCAACTATTGCTAGAGTAATCCCAGTAATAGTCTATTGAAGCTGTGCTATTTCCATTGCTATCGTAGGTTTGTAAATTTTTAGAATTTCCTACCCAAACATTGTTGATATCATCCCAATCATAATTAGCATAAAATGTATAATCTCCATCGCTGTTATATGTGTATTCTTCTTTGTAGTTGCCTTTCCAACTATTGCTCGCAATATCCCATTCGTAGTAAACAGAAAGTGTGATATTTTCATTGCTGTCGTAAGCGTATTCTTCTTTGTTTTTTTCAATCCAAATACTGTTGTCAATATCCCATTCATATTCTAAATGGTGTGTCATATTTCCCGTGCTGTTGATTGTAAGTCGATCCTTGGAGGCTTCTATCCAACTATTTTCAATATCATCCCAATTGTAATTTATATAGATTAGGTCATTGTTTGAGCTGTCGAATGTGAGTTCTGTTTTGGATGCTTTTACCCAAGCATTGGTTAAAAAATCCCAATTGTAAATCAAAGAAAGTATGTCATTTTCATTACTATCATAGCTTGTCTCGGCTTTGTAGTTGCCTACCCAACTACTGTTGGTAACGTCCCATTTAGACAATAAATAAAGTGTCCTATTACCATTGCTATCGTAAGTAAATTCAGTTTTATCTCTTCCTACCCAACTATTATCGGTTTCATTTCCATCGTAATTTACATAAAGTAAAGTATTTCCATTTAAATCGTAGGTAGTTTCTTCTTTGTATCTTGCTATCCAACTACTAGTAGTCGACTCCCAAAAATACTGTGCTTGAAGTGTTATCTCGCCACTGCTATCATAAGTGAATACTTCTTTGGCGTTTCCTGTCCAACTATTAGTAATAGTACTCCAATTATAGCTTACAAAAAGTGTTCGCTTTCCGTTGCTATTGTATGTAACTTCTTCTTTGGATTCTCCTAACCAAGTATTATTGTTACTATCCCAACTTGAGCTTGAATAAAATGTATATTGACCATCATTATTGTATATAGCCTCTTCTTTGTAATCTGCTAACCAGCTTTCGTTAATATCATCCCAATTATAGCCTATAAAAAGCGTTGTATTTCCATTACTATCGTAACTATAAACTTCTTTTTTCGTTTTTAAACCATTTCCATCTTTAACAACAACGCTATCATATAAAAAATTAGTTACTTTGGTTTGCGTTGAAGTTTTTTTTCTGTTGTTTAAGTTTTTCGATTTAAGTTGCTTCAACACTATATTATTTGTATTAAATTTCAAATCATAATTAGAATTGCTATTTTTTGAAAACGCATTTTCATTTCTAATATTGTTGATTTTGATTGTTTTATGTTTTAAATTTGAATTTAATGAGTTGTTAATTTCATTTTTTTCGTAATTGAATCTTTTTTGTTGATTATTCGAATTTAAAGATTGACTACTAATTGAAAACACAGCAATTAGTAATCCAACTAAAGAAATGTAAAGAGTTTTCATAAATTTCAAATTTATTTTTTTTATAGATATTAATTGTTTTAACAATTTAAAATTATGAATTGTTTAGAATAAGTAGGGCAAAAAGAATGAAAAATTAAAAAAAAAGTATTTTTCGCTTCGTTTCGTTGGCCACCAAGGCATCTACCTTGTAAATTAGCAATTAAAAGTAAGGGGGTATTTAGTCGTTTATTGAAGATGTAGGTATAATAGCCTTAATATAAACGTATTGATTAACAATCAAATAAACAATTGACATTTTTTTGAAAGAAATTTTACGTACATTAAAACCATATTGACGATAAAAAATACTGGTTTGAATGGAATATGATTCGGCGCCATGTTTTAAGCTATTAATAGAATTACGAACTCCATCAATATATTTTTTTGACGTTAAAGGTGAACTATAATCAATGCTTATTGCAGCAGCCAAGCTTAACAAATCTTTACGAGCTTGTACTGAAATGACAATTTCGTAGATGTTCATAGTTTTCGAACATCTACACCATAATGGTCACTGAGAATATCATAACATTCTTCGAAAACCTCATCTACGGTATAAGTTTTTTCCCCGTCAAATGGATCAACTTGAGGATATTCTATTTTCACCAGTTTACGATGTTTCTCCAAATCGCGTACAATTTTACGCCCTGCGGGAGTTTCTACATTAATAAAGGCTGTAACAGTCATAGTGGTAATTTTTTATTATAACGAAACAAAGATAGCTAATGTTTTGAAATTATATTTCTGATTTATAAAAATAATTTCAACGAATTTCCCCACTTCCAATACAGTACTTAGCATCAGCATCGTACACTACGCCAAATTGTCCGGGAGCAATTCCCTGTAGCTTTTCGCTGGAGAAAATGCGGTATCCTTCGGGTGTTTTTATAATTTTTCCTTTTGAAAAATCGGGTGTGTGTCGAATTTTAAAAGCTATGTCGTGTTCGGTATTTTCCCACGGATTTTCGGTAATAAAATGAAAATCGCGCATCGAAAACTCACGACCGTATTGCGTTTCGGTATCAAAACCTTTCGAAGCCCATACAATATTTGCATCTACATCTTTACGAATAACATACCACGGCCCACCCGAAAGTCCTAATCCTTTGCGCTGCCCAACGGTGTGAAACCAATATCCTTTGTGCCGACCAAGAATTTTTCCTGTTTCGAGTTCAACAATTGGTCCTTCCTTTTCGCCTAAATACCTACGAATAAAATCATTATAGTTTACTTTTCCCAAAAAACAAATACCTTGACTATCTTGACGTTTTGCACTTGGCAGATTTGCCAAACGGGCAATATCGCGTACTTCGCTTTTTATTAAGTGTCCGATGGGAAACATAAGCTTAGATACTTGTAAATGATTTATTTGCGCTAGAAAATCGGTCTGGTCTTTCACAGGGTCTTTGGCTGTGCCGAGATAGGTTTTGCCATCGCGTTCGAAAGTAGTAGCGTAATGTCCCGTAGCCGTTTTGTCAAATTCCTTTCCTACCCGCTGTTCAAACACACCAAATTTTATCAGTTTGTTGCACATTACATCAGGATTTGGCGTTAGTCCTTGGCGCACTTTGCGAATGGTATAATCCACCACATTATCCCAATAATCCTTGTGTAAATCAATTACTTCGAGCTTACAGCCATAGCGGTGCGCAATAAGCGTTGCCATTTCAATATCTTCTTCCGAAGTACAATGCAACAACTCATCGTCGTCCATACCAATTTTTATGTAAAACAGCGTTGGGGTATAACCCGCCTCTTTCAGCAGATGCACCACCACCGAACTATCCACACCTCCCGAAAGTAAAGAAGCAATATTCATGAATTAATTACGAATTATGAATTATGAATTAAAAATCAAATAAATTATTGACTATAAACTGTAAACTATTCACTATAAACTAAATATAGTATTCTGCCATATCCACTATGCCGGCACGCATAGCGTATTTTGTGGCTTCGTGAATGTTATTGACGTTTATTTTTCGAAAAATATTTTTACGATGCGTCATAATGGTATGCGAACTCACAAAACGCTGATTAGCAATTTCCTTGGTGGTTTTACCCAATGCTATTTCGCGTAGAATTTCCTGTTCGGTAATTGTAAGTTTGTTTTCGTTGCGCTTATTTTCACCATTTCGTTTCGAAATATCGAGCAAAATATTACTTACATAATTGCAAATATACCTACGACCTTTCAAAGCTTCGCGTATGGCAGTTTGAATTTCGTCGGTCGAATTATTTTTAAGCACCACACCAAACGAATTGGTATTGTAAAGCAAATTCACCCAAAAATCATCATTTAGCTCGTCTGAAAATAATATCCAATCCGTTTTTTCGAATCGGGTATTAAGCACAATTAGCTCGTTTACCGTTTCAAAATCGAAAAGCGTATAATCCAACACTACCAACACATCGCTATCTGCCTGTAACAAATCGAGTAAATTTCGTTTGTCGTGAGCATCCAAAACTTCATTATCGAAACCCGCCTGCGAAAGCAGATAACGAATTCCGAAAGAAGTAATATTTTGATTATCAGCAAGAATAATTTGACGCATACCTTGGTAGTGTTGAATTTACAATTTTAAATATATCTCTGTATAATAAATACCCTTAACAATCTGGCTATAATTTTAAAAATTCCATTTTGCACCTAAAGTTGGACAAACCTTAAAGCCCTCAACTGGAGCAAAATTATATCCTAATTCTACTTCGCTACCAACCGAAAGGTTTTGGCTTATATTATACCAAAGTTGTGGTTCTGAAATAAAAACGGGATGTGTAACGCCATCAAAAGTATAGGTATTTTTCTCCCACCATAAATCAGCAAAACCGGTAAAACTCATTTTGCCTTTTAAAAAATTAATTCCCCAAACGCCCGTCAGTTGGGCTGAATTTTGTTTGCCTTGTATATTCTTGTAAAGCACTTTTAAGTTTAACGTTTTACTAAAATCCGCATTATTCCAACCCCAATCAACTCCTACTAAATAGGCATTGTTTATTGGAAATCCAGCTCCATTATCAGTCAATAAACCGCCATTATACTCCACGTGGGCGCTAAACGGACCATTCCAGAATTTCAAACAGCGAGCAATTTCCATATAGGCTAATGCTGGATGATTATCGCTTCCATAGTTAAAATCCATATCTACAAAAAAGAAAGTATTACCCCATTTATCAGGTTTAAACATTTCGAGTGTTGATGTTAGATAACTACGATCTTTACCAAAATCGTAATGAACTTGAAGATTGGTTTGAGCCTGCAAGGCCGTGGCAGCAAATACGAATAATGCAAAAATTAGTTTTTTCATAAAAATTCTTTCAAATTTGAGTTTATAATTTAATAATATCTGTTTGAAAATTCGTAATTCAAAATTCGTAATTCTCTACTCGAACTTATGCTTCTATAATCTCAATTTTTTCAATTTTATCGCCAGCACGAATGTCGTCGATAACATCGACGCTTTCAACCACTTTGCCAAAGCAAGTATGATTGCGGTCGAGATGAGCAGTATTGCGGCGACTGTGGCAGATAAAAAACTGCGAACCACCTGTATTTCGTCCGGCATGTGCCATGGAAAGCACGCCACGGTCGTGGTATTGATTTTCGCCATCGAGTTCACATTTAATGGTATAACCCGGGCCACCAGCGCCAGTTCCGTTAGGACAGCCACCCTGAATCACAAAATCAGGAATTACACGATGAAAAGTTAATCCATTGTAAAAGCCCTTTTCGGCTAATGTGATAAAATTGTTAACTGCTAAGGGAGCATCTTTTTCGTAAAACTCCACTGTCATAACTCCTTTTACGGTTGTAATAATTGCTTTTTTCATTCTCTTTTTTTATTGTTATTTAATTGTTATTATGTAGTTATTTGGTTGTTATTATGTAGTTATTTGGTTGTTATTATGTAGTTATTTGGTTGTTATTATGTAGTTATTAAGTTGTTATTATGTAGTTATTTGGTTGTTATTCAGTTGTTATTATGTAGTAATTCTTTTGTGTTTCTTTTGTGTCCTTTAGTGGTTGAAAAAATTAAAACTGAAAATAGATAAACGGCTGTATTTCCGATGATTTAATTTGAATCACTAAAAATATTATAAGCGACAAATATACTAATTTTAAAATAAATGGCGAACGAATTACTAAATTCTCTACTTTTTGTTCGGTATTACGAGATGTAAAATGCATCACAAATCCCGTCAACATTAATAAGCTAACTAATGGATAACCAACTATATACTCCCCAATAATTTCGGGATGAAAAGCTGTGAAAATTTGTGTCAACACAGCTCCGACTGTTTGCATGTCGGCAGCACGGAAAAATATCCATGAAAAGCACACAAAATGGAAAGTAAGTACAATTCCCACGATTTTTGTGATTTTATTCTGTGGAATAGTAATAATTGATTTCATAAGTTTTTCGATAGCCAGCATTACACCATGCAAGGCTCCCCAAACAATAAAACGCAATGCAGCGCCATGCCACAAACCACCCAAAAGCATGGTTATTAGTAAATTAATGTATGTTCGAATTTTTCCTTTGCGGTTTCCACCCAACGAAATGTACAAATAATCGCGCAACCATGTCGACAACGAAATATGCCAACGTCGCCAAAATTCGGTAATACTTGCCGACTGATAGGGCGAGTCGAAATTGATATTTAGCTTATAACCAAGCAACAACGCAATGCCTATAGCCATATCCGAATAACCCGAAAAATCGCAATAAATTTGCAAGGCATATCCATAAACGCCCATCAGGTTTTCGAATCCGGTATAGAGTGCCGGAGCATCGAATATGCGGTCGACAAAGTTCAGACTGATATAGTCCGAAATAACAGCCTTTTTAAATAATCCACTTGAAATCAAAAATATAGCCTTTCCAAAATCTTGTTTATTTAGAAAAGGAGTTTTAAAAATCTGCGGAATAAAATCGGCTGCTCGCACAATTGGTCCAGCCACCATTTGTGGGAAAAAAGTGAGGTAAAATGCGTATTCGGTAATGTTTTTTAGCGGCAAAATATTCCGACGATATACATCGATGGTATAACTTAGGCTTTGAAATGTGAAAAATGAAATACCAACTGGTAGGAAAATGGCAAACGGGTCGAAGGGTTTATTTATTAACTCGTAAAAGCTGGCAAATATAAAGTTGGTATATTTAAAATAGGCTAAGAGTCCTAAGTTTAATGTCAAGCTGCTTATTAATAGGAATATACGAACTGATTTTTGATCAGTTTTACCCATCCACCTTGCCAAATTAAAATCAGAAAAAGTAAGTAATAGCAATAACAAAAAATACCACCCACTCGATTTGTAGTAAAAATAAACTGAAAATATTGTCAAAAATAAAATTCGAAGTTTTTGTTTTTTTAAAATCAATAAGTAGATGGCAAAAAATCCTACAAACAAGTACAAAAATATGGCGCTGCTAAAGATTATCGGCGCTTTTGGTTGGTACAAAAGTTCATTTAGTAGTTTGTCGATATCAACGGGAAGCATAGTTAGAATAGCTATTTATCAATGTGTTATAAATCATTTTACCTTGTAATTTGTATCCTGAAATTGTATAATGAATACCATCAGAAGTGATAAGTTTCTGGCGACGCCATGCGGCAACCGAACCAAATCCGCCGCTAATGCCGTACATATCCATGCAAGCGATATTGTTTTTTTCGGCAGCTGTAAGTAGTCCATTTCGAACTACCGACAAGTAGCGATTATTTTTTTTTCGATGATAAAAATTATCAAAAGGCGTAATGATAACAATGGGCGCATCAATGCTTTCTAAACGAATGTTTTGAATCATTTTGTCTGTTTCATTTACAACTACTTGTGAGCTTACTCCCGCATTCACACCTTCGTTGGTGCCAAGCGAAATTAGAATTAAATCGGGTTGCAAAAAAGGCATTTCAGCAAAAAAAGTTTTTGACTTATTATAATCGGCATAATGTGCACCATTAATTCCAACTACGTGATATTGAATGCCTTTTTTTTCGTTTTCGAGTACTAAACCATCAATTAATACATTGCCAACTGATTGTATTTCAATCCTATCTGTCAAATTGTTGAGTTTAGTTTCGTAAATGGTATCTCCACTAAAAGCAATTAACTGGCGACTTAAATCGTTTTTATCCGTAACAAAAGCCAGCAAACCGTTAGAATCGTTGCGGCAAATCAATTTCACTTTTCGAAACGAATTATCTAAAGAATCACGATTCGTTAATTTCATTTCGAAAGTAAAAATATCGTCGTTACATTGCATGCTTGCTCCAGCAATGCCGGGTTCAAAGTTTCGTTTTCGATTTCTTACTGTTTCCCATTTCCATGAAGAGTTTGTCGACGAATGAAAATCAAAAGATTCGTTTGAGCGGGTGATACGAAATGGGAAAACCAATCCACGTCCAGCATTTCCAAACCTATTTTGAAGAGAATTGCGAATTTCACGCGTCAAAATATCAGCCTGAATGTGTGAATCGCCAATATGCAGAATATTTATAGTTTGTAGCGAATCCGAAGTTTCTACTGATTTGAGTTTTGCGAAAAAACTCGATAGGCTTTTGCTATTTATAATGCTATCATTTTCAGTAGTATACTTGGAAAAATATTGTTTAAAATCAGGTTCTTGCGAATAACTGGATACAATAATCGTAAAGTTGAAAATCAAGATAAAATTAATTCGAAACAAGATTTCGCCTCCTTTCTGCAAACTTATCAGCTTCGAATATTATGCTTCGAGCAAGCGAAAGACCAATAATTTTGCCTCCATCGAAGTTTAAATGCGTATAATCTTTGCCGGCAAGTGGCGGGTTGGAGTGTACAAAATTTGCCATCGAATTTTCCCCGCCCATTGCTTTGTACAGATTCCAGAAAAGTAATTTATTGTTTGCCGCAAATTGTTCTTGAGCCCAAACCAAACTTTTCACCGCTTTCATAGTTGTAAATTCGCCTTGCCGACGCTCGCTTCTATCCGAAACCGAAAGCATCAAAATAGGTGTATCGGGGAAAGCAACTTTAAATTTATTCACCAATCGCTCCATGTTTTGCATATACGAAGTATATTTTCGCGATTCTGGCGTCATAGCATTCAGCCCAAATTGCAAAACTATCAAATCATAATTCAGTAGGCTGTCAAATTTCATTAAATTCTTTTTTGGAATAGCCAGTAGGCTAACTCCCGAATTTCCTTTAATCGAAAAATTGTCAATGTATAGTCCTGTGCTATCTTCGAGCGAAGCTCCAAAAATTGTAACTCCCGATTGAATTTGAAAGTTCAGTTTCACTTTTCGAATATCTGAGTGTCCTACGCTAACCATTTCGGGCAACGAAGTTGGTGTAAGTGTAAGTCGCTGTTTTACCGTATCGTTGAGCGATAATCGTGCTTCAGAAGCATTTTGCGAAGCATAAAACAAACGAAAAATATCAAATTTACGCGTGTGTTTGTATTTATAGCTCGATTTAAAACGAACATAATTAGCAGAGTCGGGAAGATAGTTAAAACCATTGATACCAAAATTATTACTGCCTTTACGATTTACAACCGAATTTGTAATCCATCCATTATAAGTAAGTTCCACCGATCGGCGATAGCCCGCTGCCTCGTGGGTAATGGGTACGAAGCCCACACCGTTGCCCCCAAAAACGGATTGTAAAGTATCGCGCAGGTCGCAAACCACCAAATCGGCATCGGTAAACGAATCGCCAAACCACGCTACACGCACTTTATCACGGCCGCTTTTAGTACGTTGTAATTTGTTGAAAATGGCATCGAGTGGAAATTTTTGTTCCGTAAAATTCTGAATAGGAATCAATCCTTTAGGAACTGAATCTGGTATTTCTGGACTAACAATTGTATCGGAAATAACTTCGGGCGCTTCTATTTTAGACTCTAGTTCTTCTGTAATAGCCTCTTCTTCAGTTATATCCGAAAACATATTTATCGGTTTTAACTGAAACGATAAAAAACGGGTATCGTAGTCGATAAACGATAACGAACCAAATAGTAGAGCGATAAGAAGTACAAATAGAAACGAGCTGTAGATGTAATTTTTTTCTTTCACAATAGCTGCAAGCTGAAAATATTTTTTTGCGAGCTGCAAAGGTACAAAATTAATCTATTTGTTGAGCAATCCTTTTTTTTTCAAAATATTTTGGGCGTGCTCCTACGGGTCGGGCTTGGAGTTTATCCCGATTTTTATCGGGGCTCTTGTACAGCCGAAATACGACGGCACGCCGCTCTTATCCCTCACGCATCACGGCACAATCCTTATCTCATAAAAACATCCTTGAGCAACCCTAATAGTGTTTAATACTTTTTACAAATTAAACTTCAGCCCCACAAAATACGAGCTTGGCAACGATGGTCCGTATATAAAGCCCGCATCGCGTGTTTCGCCTTTATCAAAATCGGTTTGAAAACTATTGAAAATATTCTGAATACCAGCGTAGAATTGAAGTTTAGTGCTTGAATTTAGCCTAAAATCGTATGAAAATTTACAGCTTAAATCGAAAAATCTGGGTGTCCAAATTTCAACATCATCGGTTACATCCACTCCATAATGCTGTACATACATGCTGCCTGTGTAAGTTCCGTTGAGCGATAGCGTGAGTGCTTTAACCGGCAAATACGAATAGGTAAGGTAACCGTAATTGTTGGGCGAACGAAACATCTGACGAGTAGCTGCTAAGTTGGGGTTTTCGCTCCATGTTTGCGCCTTTTTGTACAAGCTTTGTTGCAAGGTAAAACCGCCTTGAAAATTCATTTTTGCCGATGGTATAATTTTAGCTTCCAAGTTAATACCTTTTACCACAGCTCCCGAACCATTTTTTCGAGTAAGTAAGGTATTTCCAGCAGCATCAACACCAGTTTCGTCCAAATAAAAAACATCAGTTATATCGGTATAAAAACCTTCGATTAACAAATTGGTTTGCACTTTACCGAATTGTTTGTAAAAATCGGCCGAAATGCTGTAACTGTCCGAATGTTCGGGACGAAGCTCAATAGTCGGGTCTTTTACAATTAATTGTACTTCGCCCCCAACAGCCGTAATATGCAAATCCTCGTCGAAAGCCTGTGGCGCACGAAAGCCGGCAGCGTAACTCGCTCGCAAGTTTACCCATTCGGCGGGATTGTAACGCACATTTACACGCGGGCTGAATATGGGTTTTTCAATTAAATTATGCTTATCAAACCTCATTCCGAACAGCAAACTCCATTGTTTGTTTTTCCATTCGTTTTGTGCAAAAATACTTTTAATATTCACCATTTGATCAATATTTCGGTCGTATGCCAACTGCGTATCTACCAACTTATTGTAGCTATATTCAGTTCCGATAGTAAAATCGGCTGGCATAAACAGCAATTTATTCATCGAATAGGCATATTGCATACCTGCTACAAATGCAAAATCATCGGTTTTTCCATAAGCATTCGGGTCTCGTCCTGCTCCATAATAACTGTTTCGGTCGGTTTTTTGTGCCGAACTATAAACATTGTATCGGTGTTTGTAATCGGGCGTAAAAAACTCCCATTTTAATCCACCACTATTAATGTCGTGCTCAGTTTGTTCGGTAATGTCGGCATTGTGAGCGGGTAAGTCCAGTTTATTTCCACCGCGACGGAATTCACCTAAATTATGATATTCCAAAGTCAGTTTACTTTGCAATCCGGTTTTGAAATACGACCTGAAACCTACATTGCGCGAATTGATTAATCCAATTTCGGAAAAACCATCGCCATTGGCATCCCAAGCTTCGCGCTGACGGGTTGAACCGTAAATATTTACACCCGATGTGTAATCGTCGGATACCAATGCGGCGTTTACCGAAGTATTTATATCGGTTTTTGCTCCACCTATTAGCATAGTCATATTGCTGATTGACAACGAATTATTCAATGGTTCTTTGGTGATAATGTTTATTGTTCCGGCAATGGCATTAGATCCAAAAAGCGCCGAACCACCACCCCGAACCACTTCTACACGGTCAATCATATTAACGGGAATTTGCTCCAACCCATAAACACCCGCTAAAGCACTAAAAATTGGTCGACTATCAATCAAAATCTGCGAATAAGGCCCTTCCAGCCCATTGATACGCATTTGCTGAAAACCACAATTCTGACAATTATTCTCCACACGCAAACCCGGCTGAAAATTCAATCCCTGCGCCAAACATACCGAGTTCGTATTTTCAAAAAGTTTACCTGTAAGTACATTTACAATGTTCGAAGCTTCGCGCCGTTTGGTTTCGTTGCGGTTGGCACTCACCACCACATTATCGAGCATAATGGCATCTTCAACCATTTCGAAGTTTATTTCGAGCGTTTTACCTTTAATAAGTTTTATTTTCTGTTCGATAGTTTTGTAACCCACAGCCGAAGCTACAATCGAATAATCGCCAACAGGTAGATTTTTAAGAAAAAAATGACCAGTTGCATCAGTAGCCGTGCCAATGGTTGTTCCCTTAATTATTATGGTTATAAAACCAATATGTTCGTTTGTTAATTTGTCGATGGTATGACCACTAATATTGGCATCGGTGGTTTTTTCTCTCGAACCTGCTGCACCTTCGTTATCAGTATATTTATAATTAAGCTGGGCGTATCCAATAGTATGGATGGAAATAATCAAAAGGAATAAAGTTACTATTCGTTTCATAAATATAATATTTTGATTTTTAATGATATAAGCGAAGTTATCCTGATAAAATCAGAATACTAAAAATGATTTTTGACAAAGCACTACTATGTCAAAAAAAAAACGTAAAAAGTAAGAGATCAGTTAACTTCTGAGACTTTAAAGCTAAATGGAGGAGGACGAAGAAAAATAAATTGCCTTTGTGTTGAAATCAGATTGAAGCGTCGACAGATACTGGAAATGGCCTGATTTAATTTTAAAAATGCAACAATGATAATTCCAACAAGCAGCGTTTTTGTAAGGAATTGAGCTAACTGCTGTAATAAATTCAGCACATTGGCGCTATGCGAATGATGCTCGGTCGACGAAAAAGGATGCGAATGGACGATTAGATGACCTTCGACAACATGTTTGTGAGGAAAAAATGTAATGCCAACAAAATAGCCTACAAACAAGGTGAGCAATAGCACACCTGAAAATTGCTTGATATTTTGCTTGTAGTCGGACATCGTTTAAAACTTTTTTAATAACGCTGCAAAATTACGATAAAGCTTTTATATTACAATTGCAATGCTATCACTATATGTAGGTATTTGTGCGATTATTTTTTTAATAATACAACCAATTATATTTCTTTTTTTCCTTTTTGGGCTTCTCAGGCTTTTTGCTGTAATCGAAATACACTTTATACGAAATACTTGGAATTATGGAGAAAAGCCCCATTTTGTACAACTTCAAAGGTTTGTTATAATAAGTTAGGTTCTCAAGATCATTATCATTATCAAAATAGTAGCTAAACGGATTAATGTGGTTATAAGCATTGTAGAGCGAATACGTCCAAACAGCTTTGTTGCCTCGCTTGGTGGTAATGGTGTGGTTAAAACCAATATCCAGACGGTGATAAGCTTGCATACGTTCTGAGTTTTTTGCGCCATAAATCATTTCAATTCCTGTTTCACCTGTTTGCGGATTTAGTGTGTAGTATTTACCCAATGCAGGCGTATAGGGTGTGCCGCTTTGAAGCAACCAAACTAAACTAAAATCCCAGTTCTTGGGTAGTTTGCGATTTACGCTCAGCGTAAAACTATGTGGGCGGTTGTAGTCAAACTCGTAAGCTCGTCCATCATTTATCTTAGAAAAGTTGCGGTCGGAATACGACCAGCCATAACTCAGTGAGCCTGTCCATTTCCCTGTGTTTTTCTTTAGCATAAATTCTGCTCCGTAAGCAATTCCTATGCCTTCGGTTTCAATTTTATTTTCTATAGCAGTAATTCCTACCATGTTTTCATAACCTTCTTTGAGTGTAACCAAATGTTCCATTTTTTTATAATACACATTGCTTTCGGCACTGTATTTTCCGTTCCCAAAACTTCCATTCCACGAAGCTGAATACTGATTCGAAATTTCGGGTAGCAATGTGGAAGTAGCCGGAAGCCACACTTCGCGTTTCAGTAGCTCTGTTTGAGCAAAAACCAAATGCGAATTCTGACTTACACGCATATAGTTCAGATTCAGGCTGTGATTATCGGTTAACTTGTACGACAAATTGACGCGTGGTTCGAGTTCAAAAAAGTTTTCACCGTTGTTCGAGAAATTTGTAATACGAAACGATGGTTGAAAAAGAAGTTTAGGTGAAAGTTTAATTTTATTATCCAAATAAACTGCCGATTCGATGGAGTTAAACAAATCGCTAATAATTGGTGTAGTGGAAGTAGACAAATAATTGTAATTCGGTTCGTACATCAAATAACCGGCATGAGCCCCAAACTCCATATTCCAATTTGTCGATAACGAATATTTCCATGCCGAACGGAATGAAAAGTCGTTGACAGAAGCACGATTGAGGCTTTCAGTAGTTTTTTGTTGTTCATCTTCTTTATAGCTGTATTTTTGCCCCGATTTATTGCGATAGCGACTGAACGAAAGTATATTCTCGGCATATAATTTAGAGCTAACTATACGATTCCAACGCCCCGAAACCAACCAATTGCCCCACTGCTGATTAATATGGCTGCGTTCGTCGTTTTCCATTTTCCAAGGCTTCGTCCAATAGTTCAGATAGTCATCGCCCTGATAGAGATTCAGACTCAGATTGTTTTTATTGTCGGGTTTCCAGGTTATTTTGGCATTTATATCGTGAAAACCGTAGGCAACAATAGCATCATTTTCAGGCATTACAATATAACTCATTTTCTGATTAGCCAGCGGACCTTCGAACGTAAATGCAGCGTCCGTTACACCCAAACTAAACGACCCCTGATGTTTCGATACATCGCCTTCGCGCTGCGTAATATCAACAATCGACGATAGTTTGCCACCGTGCCGTGCGGGGAAATTTCCTTTGTAGAAATCTACGGAGTTTATCATGTCGGGATTAAACACAGAAAACAAACCGCCCAAATGATTCACATACGTAAGCGGCACATTATCGAGCAGATATTGGTTTTGTCCGGGCTCGCCGCCACGCACCATCATCAGGCTCATGCCTTCGCTTTGGGTTTGTACACCGGGTAGCAACTGCAAGGCTTTTATCACATCGGGTTTACCACCAATAGCCGGAATTTGCATCAGCTCCTTTGCCGAAAGGCGGCTCACTTCGTAGG
>JFJP01020469.1_pt1 | contig 16718 bp, 15 predicted proteins | sample 431651 | NCBI WGS metagenome assembly JFJP01 (sample SAMN02602958, study PRJNA72255) | Microbial mat metagenome, whole genome shotgun sequencing project. | biome: fresh water; feature: sink hole; material: water; isolation source: purple microbial (photo- and chemosynthetic) mats found in... | reverse complement strand
CGCCAACCGCCTGTGATCGGAAGGACGCTCCCATGCTGAATGACAAGGTCTATCTCTGGCTGGTCATCACCTGCTGCATCGCGCTGGCTGTCGCCGGCACGCTGGGGATCATCGAACTGATCGAACTGCAGGACCAGAACATCGTCACTGGCGGCAACCCCTTCGCCGGCTGAGCGGACGTTCTCCTTCGGAAGCCACCCCAGGGCCTGCATCCGCTTGGATGCAGGCTCTGTTCGTTCTGCGGCATGCCTGAGCAGCCGTTCGTTCGCGAGCCAGCGTCACCGGAACCAAGCTGCAATGCTGTGAAGCCAAGCCTGGGACCGCGCTGCCCATTGCCCCCTGGTGCGGGCCGCGCGCGGTCCTTGGCGGCTCATCCATCGCCGCAGCAAGGTTGACCAAGTGGTTCAGCATCGAAGCCCCGGACCACGCCGGGTCGCTTCGGGCCCCATCCTCTTGTGAGATCTACTGCCTGTTGGGCCTGATCGGCAGGGCGATGGCGCACTGGCCGGTAGCGAGGAGCGACACCGACGTCACCGGCCGATCGAGTTTCTCGCTGTGCAACGGCACTCCGTTGCCATCAAGAACGACCAGGGTGCCTGAGGCCCAACGCACGGTCAGGCGCTGCGCCTCGCCAGCTGGGAGCCTGACATCGGCGTGCTGGCTGCCGCCTGCGCCGGAGACCATCATGCGGAAGGTCCCCTCGCCCTTCACCTCGAAGGTGTAGCCGACGGTATTGGCCGGGACCTGGCAGGAGATGCCCGCCGTGCTGTTGGGCGCACCGTGGAGGACGATGCTGGTGGCCTTGTCATCGAGGGCGGCGTTGCCATTCGGCTCCCATCCCAGCTTGCGGAGGGCTTGCCGGCCAGGATTGGCCGCATCGGCACGGGTGAACACGACTTCATCGATCTGCATCAACGCCCCGCCTGCGGCGGCGAGCGAGAAGACCTCGCCGAGGTCGCCCATGACCACATCACCGATGACTTGGCTGTTCAGTTCGATGGTGGTGTGGTTGCCGTCCTCGTTGTAGGCGAGGTAGAGGATGTTCGGCGTACGCTCCAGGATGCTGCACGGCTTGGGCGGAACGGCCTTGTCGCCGACCTGGGTGGCGAACTGGCCACCGGCAAGATCGAAAGCGAGCTTCAGGCCCTTGAATTCGACGGTGATGGTGCCCCGTTTCGCCGCCGGCGTCAGGATGATCTGCACGCTCTTGGCGGTGCCTGCGTCACGTCGGGCGAGACGCGCGGCATCGCTGTTGGCCGCGGAGCCGACAGCCACCTGCCAGGCTCCGCTGCTGTCAGGAAAGTGGGCCAGGTCGGCTGGCGCATCGAAGACCACGCGATCGGAGAGTTGCACCGGTCCGCTGCTCCGGCCATCCTGCAGGTCCTTGAGCCCCGCCTCCAGACGGGGTAGCGCAGTGGCGACCGCCGGGACGCTGATGCGATCGGGCTTCTTGAGTTCGGCGAGGCAGTCGGCGAGGGCCTTGGCCGAACCGGACTTCAGCGCCTCCTGGGCCCGGGCCAGCAGCACCTGGCTTTCGCCGCGACGACCGATGACGACCAGTCCGTCGAAATCGGCGACGCGCTCCGCCGGCAGCGTGGCGCGGACCTTGCGCAGATGCACCGCAGCGAGCGCCGTATCGCCGCCGATGATCAGACCGCTGATCGCCGCCGCCTGCTCGTCAGGGGTGGCGCCAGGGGCAGAGGCTGCCTCGCCGAGCAGGCGGCCGAGGTCGCGAGCGCCGATCTGCCCCCAGGACAGCGACGACGTGGCCCCGCCAGGAGCACTCACCTCCAATGCGGTGGGAGTGGCCGAAACGAGATCGACCGATTCGCGGGTCGTCGGATGGGTCAGGCGCAGCTTGGCACTGCGCGCCTTCGCCACCCGGTCGAGCAGGGCCGGACGTTGCACATAGGAGGCTACCGCCAAACGCAGGGAGCGGCCGTCAGGCAGTCCTTCCGGCACGCTGCTGGCACTCGCCTCGGCGACGGCGATTTCGCCCTTGGCCAGGGCGGACAGCACCGCCAGGACAGGATCGACGGCGTTGTCCGCCGGCGGCTGGGCTGGAGCGGCCGGAAGCGCCGGCGTCGCCGGCTCAACCGGCGTCACTGGTGCAGGCTGGGCAGGCGTCACGGTCACGGACAGGCGCGCCTCGGCCTGATCCAGCAGACCACGTGCCCATTCGCGATCGCCGGGCATGCCCCAGGTGCCATCCAAGGCAGGCCGTAATACAGCCTGGATGGTGGCCAACTCGGGCATGGTGCGCGACCGGGCTTCAAGATCGGCTCGACGGGCGTCACGCTTGGCGATGACCGCCTGACGCTCCTCGTTGGTCGGCAGCTTTTCGGCCTCAACCAAAGCCTTCTGGAAGCGTTCCTCCAGCATCAGGTCGGCAATCGCATTGAGCAGATCGCGGCGCTGGGCCGGGCTCATCGCGGCCGGAGCTGGCTGGGTTGCCGCTGGAGCAACCGGAGTAGCCACGGCTGGAGTAGCCGCGGCTGGAGTAGCCGGAGTAGCCGGAGTAGCCGGAGTAGCCGGAGTAGCCGGAGTAGCCGGAGTAGCCGCGGCTGGGGTCGCCAGAGCTGGAGCGGCCGGGACAGCGACAGCTGCTGCCGCCGGCTTCGGCGTCGGTTCCGGCATCTGCTGTCCAGGCGGCACGGCTCCGATCGTCGCGGGCGAGACCGGCCGGGGTGTCGTCGCAGATGGCGTCGCCGGCTGCGGACTGCCGACCGGGACGGGAATGGGGGCTGGAGCCGGGGCGGACGCCTGCCGTTGCGACATCACCACGTAGCCGACCACGCCGACCATCGCGAGGACGGCTATCACCACCACGACCACGGCCATGCCGCCACCACCGCTCTTGCGCGGCTGGCGGACCAGCTCGCCAGTGGCGCTGCGCCTGGCGGGGGCGTTCATCTGGCCGGTCGGCGTGCGCCAGTTGCCCGTACCGGGATTGGCGTGCACGCCAGTGCCGGAACGCTGCTGCGTCCTGGTGCCGGTGCGCTGGTAGGTGCCGCTTCCTGGCGAGTTGCCACGGGCTCCAGGCGCGGAGATCGGTTGGGTCAGGCGCAGGTTCTGGCGCTTGGCGCCGCCACCGAAGCGGTCAAGGATCTCGACCAGCTTGCGGTAGCTCTCGAAGCGTTCGCCGCGGTTCAATGCGGTGAGTTGGCGATAGAACAGATCAAGGTCGCGCGACACGGTGTTGCCGACCGAGCGCAAGGGCTTGCCGCCACCAGCCATCAGCTTGTGCAGCGCTTCATGGGCGTTGTAGCCAGTGACCAGGCCGTCGCCGGTGACCATGCGGTAGAGCAGGGCGCCGCAGAGGAACATGTCGCTGCGCAGGTCGCTGCGCGCATCCTCGCCGAGATGCTCCGGAGCGAGGTAGTACTCGGTGGCGGCACTGGCGCCGGCGAGTTCGCGGACCAGGAAACGGTGGCACTTGGGCACCGCGAACTCGTCGACCAGCACCCCGCCATCCGGGCTGACCAAGATGCATTCCGGGCGCAGCCAGCCATGCACGACGCCTGCCCTGGCGGCGTCCTCGAGCGCCAGCACCACTTGGCGCAGCAAGCCCATGGCGTGCGGCGGTGCGAGGGCGCGGCGCCGGCCGAGAACCACGCCCAGCGGTTCGTGCTCGGGCATGTCGGCTGAAAGCAGGACGATGGTGCCGTTGACCGGCCGCATCTCGAGCAGGGGCAGGATGTGCGGATGCTTGAGCGGACCGGCCAGGCGGACGTAGGCTTCAATGCCATCGGCATAGCCGGGCTGCGCCATCAGCTGGTTGGACAGCACCAGAGCACGGCAGACGCGTCCGCTGACGCTGTCCCGTACGCGCAGGCGGCGGCCCTGCGGGCTCTCATCAAGGAAGGAGATGACCTCCCAGCCGGCGAGCGGGAAGCCGCCAGCGCCGGAAGCTGGAACGGGCTGGACGGCTCCACGGGCCGGCTGCAGAGCCGACTCGCTGGTCGCCAGCTCCTGCTGCACCGGCAGGGTCTTCATCGCGTAGTCGCTCGGCTCCGGTTGCCGCGGCTGCGGCTGCGGCTGCGGACGCTGCGGCGCCGGCGTATGCCCTGGGGTGGGCGCCCGGGTCAGTCCGCGATCGGGATCGACCACCTCGAGCGTCGCCGAGCAGACGCCGCAGGCGTAGATCGAACCGACCGCCGCATCGGGGACCTCGAGCATGGCCTGGCAGCGGTGGCAACTGATCAGCCAGGTGCGCGGGGCGATCTCCTGCGGCACTTCGGGCAGCGAAACCCCGGCGGCGGCCTCGGCCAGCATCGCCAATATCTCCTTGGCGCACTCGGCCACGCCCTGCCCGTTGAGAGCGCTGGCGCCGCGGCTGGGCCAGCTGCGCACATTCATGAGCGGGTCGAGCTGCTCGGGCCTGACCGCGGTCGGCAGGTCCTGCTTGTTGTACTGCAGCACCACCGGGATCTGGCTCGGCATGTCCAGCTGGCGCAGATTGTCGAGCATCTCGTTCATCGACGCGATGTTCTCATCCAGCGCCTCGCGCCGGCTGTCGGCGACGAAGACGACGGCGTCGGCGCCGGTCAGGACCAGCTTGCGGGTGGCGGCGTAGTAGCTCTGGCCGGGGACGGTGTGGAACTCGACGCGCACATGGTGGCCCTGGATCTGGCCGAGATCGAGGGCGAGCAGGTCGAAGTGCAGCGTGCGTTCAGAATGCGTGTCGACGGTGACCAGTTCGGAAACGGTGCCGGCGGGTGCCTGCTGCTGCAGGAACGCCAGGTTGGTCGTCTTGCCGGCCATGCCTGGGCCGTAGTAGACGACCTTGAAGATGATTTCGCGGGCGGCCTGGTTCAGCTGCATGGTGGGCTCGAGGCGGAAGGGGCCGGGACTGGCTTCGGACTGGGGACGAACGCGCGGGCGAGCAGCAGGACGAAGCCGATGGTGATGCCGCTGTCGGCGATGTTGAAGGTCGGCCAGGGATCCAGCGGCCAGAAGCCGAGATCGACATGGATGAAGTCGCGTACTCCTGGCCACACCCCGAACATGGCCAGAGCGCGGTCATAGCCGTTGCCCAGCGCGCCACCGAGGATCATGCCGAAGGCGAGATTCTCCGGCCAGCCGAGCTTGCGGTAGCCGCTCCACCACACCCAGGTCAGCAGCGGGATGAGGGCGGCGGTCAATCCGGCGACGAACTCGGGATGGCCGTCGAGCATGCTCCAGGCCACACCCTTGTTGTAATGCCTCTGCATCCAGGACGGCAGGTCACCCTGCTGGGCGAAGACAGCGTACTTCGTCGCCACATCGAAGATGAGCGTCGAGGCCAGCGCAGGCCAGAACCAGACGGTCCAGGGCGACGGGGGGGTGGGTTCGGGCACGGGGGAAATGTAGTCCCTGGAAATGGGGGAAGCAACCACGGCATTGAACGGGTCGCCTCCACCTTCACCGGGGCGAAGCCATCCGAATCCGTGCGACCAACCCCTCGGGCGGGGTGGCTCCGCTAGAACTTCTGACCGAAGAACAGCGAACCGCCGAAGCCGTACCACCAGAAACGCACCTCGCTGCGGATATCCCCGGCCGTCCCTGAATCATGGAAGATGGTCTGGGCGTAGCCGGTGCGGTAATCCAGCGAGGCGCCGAGGTGCCAGGCCTGGGTGCGCGCGGGATGCCAGATCAGGGCATTGCGGACGCCGGCTTCGAATTGCGGGCCGCCGCTGAGGCGGATCTCCGGAGCCGGGATCGACAGGTCGATGAGGTCCAGTTCGCTCCACATCATGCCGGCGCTGACGAAGGGTTCTAATTCATACCGCAGCCGACTGCCGAGGTACCAGGCATAACCCATGCCGAAATGTACGGTCAGCGCGTTGAGATTGAGCGGCACGGACTCGGCGCCGAGCCCATAGAGGATCTTGTATTCGCGCCGGGTGAACTCGAGTCCGAGGGTTGAGAACCAGCCCTCGTCACCACGCTCATAGTCGCCCAGCACCCAGACCAGACCAATCTGCGGCGGCAGAGCCGGGTCGCTGATCACGCGATCGGTCTCCACCGAAGCCGGCCCGGGGTAGGCGTTGCCGTTGATGGTCGTCTTCAACTGCACACGGTCGATGCCGGGCGACAGGCCGAGATGCAGCCTCCACTCGTCGAATTCGCCCGAACCGTGGCTGCCGTAGATGCCTTCGTCGATGTCCCGACCCGCAGCTACCTCCTCGTAGGAGTAGGTCAGGGTCACGTCATCGACCTCGGCGGCGGCACATCCGATGGCGCAGGCGAACAACGAGGCGGCGACACGACGGATGGGCATGGCGGTCCAGGCAGGCTAGGCGACGGGCAGAGTGGGATAGGCGGGGGGGTCGCACCACGTTCGCCCCTGTACCACTCACCGTCAGGGGACGGGGAGCCCGCGCCGACGACTGCCACTGCTAGGACAGGTCGGAGCCACCCGCGATCGCCGGCACGATATCCACCGAGTCGCCGTCCTTCAGCGCCGTGGCCGGTCCGTCGAGGAACCGGATGTCCTCCTCGCCGACGAAGATGTTGACGAACTTGCGCAGCTTGCCGGCGTCGTCGCACAGGCGCGCCTTGAGACCGGGGTGGGCCACGTCGAGGGCGGCGAGCATGTCTGCGACGGTGGCGGCGGAGACGGCGACCGTCTCCTGACCGGCGGTGAGGTTGCGCAGGACCGAAGGGATGCGGACGGTGACGGGCATGGGCCGGGGTTGTAGGGCGATGCCCAGGGGCGCCAAGCCGGATAGGGGCGGCCTTAGGCGCGGCCGAGGGCCTGATCGATCATCCGTCGCACCTCGGCGACGTCGTAGCCGCCATCGACGCCGAGGCGGACCAGGCTGATCAGGCCGCGGCTGCTCTCATCGCTGACCGAGCCATCCGCCACGCGACCGAGCTCGACGTGGAAGGCGAGGCGCTTGTGGAGGAAATCGAGCCGTTCACGAGCCGTGCGGGCCTGTTCCAGGGCACGAGCCAGGGATTCGAGGTCGGCCTGATCGTGCGCTCCGTCGAGCACGGCCGCGTTGGCGTGCTTCAACGCCAGCAGCAGGGCCTGCTTGATTTCACCCGCGCGGTTGACGAGGTCGGCGTGGTCGCGCATGGGGGCATGCTGTCCGGGCGTCAGGCTTGGCAACGATCAGCCGGCCAGCGCCTTGGCCACCGCGCCATCCAGGATGGCGAGGCCTCGCCCCAGTTCATCCTCGCTGATGGTCAGCGGCGGCATGATCTTGACCACTTCGTCATCCGGGCCGCTGCGCTCGGCGATGAGTCCATCCTGCCAGGCCGTCTTGGAAATGCGCGCCGCCAGCGCCGGGTCCGGGCAATGCAGGCCCTGCATCAGGCCGCGGCCACGCACGGTGAAGCCGGCGGCGGGGTGGGTATCGCGCAGGGTGTGCAGACGCGCATGCACCAGGTCCGCCTTGGCCGTGACCTGGCGCATGAAGGCATCGTCGCGCCAGTAGTGCTGCAACGCCGCGGTGGCGGCGACGAAGCTGAGATTGAAGCCACGGAACGTGCCGTTGTGCTCGCCCGGCTTCCACAGGTCGAGTTCGGGCCGCATCAGCACCAGCGACATGGGCATGCCGATGCCGCCGATCGCCTTCGACAGCAGGATGATGTCGGGCCTGATGCCCGACGGCTCGAAGCTGAAGAATGAACCGGTGCGGCCGCAACCGGCCTGGATGTCGTCGACGATGACCAGGATGCCGAGCCGGCGGCACAGCGCCTCGACCCCGCGCAGCCACTCGGCAGACGCGACGTTGATGCCGCCCTCGCCCTGCACGCCCTCCAGCACCACCGCCGCCGGCAGGTCGAAGCCGGAGCTGGCGTCAGTCAGCAGGCGCTCGAGCTGGGCCAGGCAGGCGGCCGAGGACAAGCCGTTCCAGCCGTCGTAGGGCGCGAAAGCGGTCCCGAGCAGCGGCAGACCGGCGCCGGCGCGGGCGAAGGTGTTGCCGGTGGCGGCGAGCGCACCCAGGGTCATGCCGTGGTAGGCGTTGGTGAAGGCGAGGATGGTCGGGCGTCTGGTCGCCTTGCGCGCCAGCTTGAACGCCGCCTCCACCGCATTGGTGCCGGTCGGCCCGGGAAACTGGACCTTGTGGTCCATGCCACGCGGGAGCAGCACGGTGCGCTCGAACTCCTCGAGGAAGGCGCGCTTGGCCTGGGTGTGCAGGTCGAGCGAATGCAGGATGCCGTCGCCGGCGAGGTACTCGACCACCGCCGCCTTGATCGCCGGATCGTTGTGGCCGTAGTTGATCGTTCCCGCCCCGGCCAGGAAGTCGATGCAGGCCCTGCCGTCCTCGGTCCACAGGGTGGCGCCCCTGGCGCGGGCGAAGACGGCCGGGAACGAACGGCAATAGCCGCGGACCTCGGACTCGCGACGCAGGAAGACGGCCTTGGGGTCGGCGGCGCCGGCAGGCTGATTCATGGAATCCTCATCGGACATGCTTGCCTTCCTTGTCAAGATCCGGTGAAGACGGGGGGCGTTGCCGCAACGCCAGCCACACTAGGAATCCGACGATGACCAGCACCAGGATCGCCCTACCGCCGGCCGCCATCACGCGGACGCGGTAGCCCAGCACGATCATAGCGACGATCGCGGCCAGGCCGAGGACCAGCCAGAGCCGACCGGATCTCACGCGCGGGCCGCCGCGACGAAGGCGCGCATCAGCGCCGCATCCTTCATCCCGGGGGCGCTCTCCACGCCGGAGGCGGTGTCGACCGCCCATGGTCGCACCGCCGCAATCGCTGACGCCACGTTGGCCGGACCCAGACCGCCAGCGAGGATGAGCGGGGCGCCGAGGTCGCGGCCTGCCAGCAGACGATGGTCCCAGGCCGTGCCGGTGCCGCCATGCGCGCCGGCCACCGCCGCATCGAGCAGGAAGGCGTCGGCGGGATAGCCGCGCACGCACTCGAGATCGGCTGTCGCGGCGATGCGGAAGGCCTTGATCACGATCACCCGGCGGCGCAGGCGCTCGGCCAGTTCGGGCGGCTCGTCGCCATGCAACTGCACGACGCTGCAGCGCGTGGCGGCGAGCGCGGCGAGGATATCATCCTCGCCTGCGTCGACGAACAGCGCCACCGCCTGGACCAGCGGCGGGACCAGGGCGGCGAGCTGGGCTGCGCGCGCCACCTCGATGCGACGCGGCCCGCGCGCCAGGTTGAAGCCGAGGGCATCGACTCCGGCGTCCAGGGCCTCGCGCACATCCTGCTCGCGGGTGAACCCGCACACCTTCACCCGCATGCCAGCCCCGTCAGTGTGGTGACGATGGTGCCGGTGGCGCCTGGCGGACCGAGGTCCCACGGTTTCGGCATCCAGCTGGCAGGCGAGATGTCGAGGTGGGCGAAGGGCGTGTCGCCGGCGAAGTGGGCGACGAAGGCGCCGGCGGTGATGCAGCCGGCCTCGCCGCCTCCAGGGGCGTTGTTCAGCTGCGCCACCTGGCCGCGGATCATCGCCTTGTGCTCGTGGTCGAGCGGCAGGCGCCACAGCTTCTCGCCGCTGGCCTGCGCCGCCGCCAGGATGCGCCCAGCCAACTCGTCGTCGGTTGCCATCAGCGGCACGTGGACGCGGCCGAGCGCGGTCAGCGCCGCGCCGGTCAGGGTGGCCACGCTGACGATCGCGCCTGCACCGTCGCGCTTCGCCAGGGCGATGGCGTCGGCGAGGATGAGCCGGCCCTCGGCGTCGGTGTTGCCGATCTCGACCGTCGTGCCATCGAGCGCCCGCAGCACGTCGCCGGGCCGGAAGGCGCGGCTGCCGATGCAGTTCTCAACCAGCGGCAGGTAGGCGCGCACGGTGCGCGATGGCCGGCCGCGGGCGGCGGCGGCGAGCAGCGCGCAGAGGACCGAGGCCGCCCCGGCCATGTCCTTGCGCATCAGCGACATGCCGTCGGCGTTCTTGAGGTTGAGGCCGCCAGTATCGAAGCACACGCCCTTGCCGCATAGGGCGAGGGGCGCGGCCCTGCCGCGACCGGTCAGTTCGAGCACCAGCATCCGTGGCCGCCGCGGGCTGGCCCGGCCAACCGCCAGCAGGCAGCCCATGCCGAGCCGGGCGCAGGCGCGCTCGTCGAGCAGCTTCAGCTTCACCCCGGCGGCGCGGGCCAGCGGCCGGGCCAGGGCGACGAACTCCTCCGGGCCGAGCTCCTCGGCAGGCAGGTTGACGAGATCACGGCAGCGCGCGACCCAGCCGGCCTGGATCTGGGCGGCCTGCAGCACGGCGGCATGGGCATTGGCCTGCGCCGCCAGCCAGACCAGCTCGGCGAGCCGGGATGCGGGCCGGGGCTGGTAGCGGTCCCAGGCATAGGTGCCCTGGTCGCAACCGACCAGGAACGCTTCGGTGAGGCCGGCACCCGCGATCGCCGCCGTGGTGACGCGCTCGGCGGTCAGGGCCCGGGTCAGGGCACCACCACGTCGGCGCGCCTCGACGGCGTCGCTCCAGCGCGGCGTCCTCAATGCCACGATGACCGGCTGCGGCAGCAGGCCGAGGCTGGGCAGCACCGCCACCGGGGCCTGCCGCAGGCGCTCGTCGAGGGCGGCTCGCACGGGCGGCGGCAGGTCGGCCAGCGATCCGGCATCATCCACCAGGCGGACCAGGGCCTGGATGCGGGCGGGGGGACGGACGGCGCAGCTGAATCGCATGGCGGACGGTAACGGCCACCGCGGATGGCCCAAGCCGCCTGTCCTGCGCACAGGACGCTATCGGTCCTTGACCTGGGGTGCGTCATACACACAAATCCGACCCCCGGTTGCTCTGGCGACCGCCCTTCTTCGCACTCCCTTCGGAGACCACATGTCCGCCACGACCATCACCGTCCAGTTCTCGAACGGACCCCGCACCGTCGATGCCCTCAAGCTGCGCGAACTGGTCGACACCGGCCGCGTCACCGGCGCCTCGCGCGTCGCCTCGCTCGACGGCGGAGCCACCTGGGTGTCGGTCGATCAGGCCCTGGCAGCCGCCGCCGGCGCCACCACCGCGCCCAGCGCCGTCTCGGCCACCAGCGTGCCCGCCGAATCGATCCCCGACGCCGTGCTCGGCGAATCGTGGGCGACCGGCGCCGATCCCGGCGACGCCCCCTACAGCGATGGCTGGGAACGGACCCCGACCCGCGTCGTGGCCGGCTTCCTCGAACTGTGCCGGGCCAAGCTGACCTCGTCGTTCTTCCTCTGCGGCCACGGCCGCGCCATGACCCTCGGCAACATCTTCATCCTCATCGCGGCGCTGATCGGCATCGTCGTCGCCTGCGTCAACGCCGGCAAGGCCGAGAGCTTCCGCGTGTTCCTGCAGGGCATCATCCTGCCGGTGGTCCTGCTGCTCGCGCAGTATGCTGCCAACCGCGCCACCGGCGCCGGCGAGCGCATCCTGGCCGCCACCCGCTGCAGCGTGCGCTCCCGCGCCGTGCTCGACATCTTCGCCCTCATCGCCCTGGTCGGCGGCATCGGCGCCTTCGCTGCCGGCATCGCCGAGACGGTCGACACCGAGCACCACCGCGGCGTCATCGACGGCATCGTCTTCATGGTCCTGTCGTGGCATGCCGCCGCGCTGTGCTTCGCCCCTGGCCTGACCACGACCCGCGTCGATCACACGGTCAGCGCGTGGAAGGAAGCGGTCGGCGTGTTCGGCTTCCTCGGCAAGGCGGCCCTGCGCATGGCCCCGGTGGTATTCGGCTACGTCACCGTCCTCTTCACCTGGCACCTCTTCTGGGGCACCAAGCACATCGTGCAGAAGGACGCCCCCGCCGCTGACATCCAGAACATCGCCAATGGCAACCTCGGCTTCCTCGTCCTGCTCGCCCTGACTCCGTTCATCGCCTTCATGGCCTTCGCCATGTGGTACCACCTGCTCGCCCTGGTCGAGAGCGTGTTCCACATCGAGCGCCAGGCCGCGCCGAAGGCCCAGGCCTGAGCATGCGCCAGCTGCACATCCGGGCGCTGAGCGGCCCGCGACCGGTGACGGTCGCGGCCGTGCGCGCCCTGCTGGCCGATGGCCAGCTCGACCCGACCGGGCCGGTGTTGTCGCTCGATGGCGGCCGCACCTGGCAGAGCGTCGACAGCGCCCTGGCCGTGGTCGACGGCCAGTCGGTCGAGGACGGCGCGGTCGACCGCGCCCTGCGCACCGGCCCCCTGCATCCCATCGCCATGCCGCTCGGCGGCGTGGGCGTGGCCCTGCTGGTGGCCGGCATCGCCTTCAGCGGCTCGGCGGCCGCTCCGGCCATCCGCGAAGCGCCTGCGGTGGCCGTCGGCGTCGCCGTCGGCACGGCTGGCGCGGTCGTCTCCGGCCTCGGCACCGTCGTGGCGGACGGAGCCGGCAGCGTGATCGGCTTCGTCTGCTCGCTCACCGCCGCCGGCGCGGTGCAGATCGTCATGCCGGAGACGCCGGACGACAAGCCGGCTGGCATGCCGGCCGAGAAGCCGGCCGCAACGCCCAACGGCGAGCTGCTCGCCGACTGGCGCAAGCTGGTCCGCGACCAGGATCGTCCTGCTGCCGAGTGGCAGGCCGCCACCGAGGCCCTGGGCAAGCGCACGGTCGCCGAAGGCGTGGTCGGCTGGAACACCCGGCTCAACCTGCTCGAAAAGATCAGCGACGAGAACCGGGCGAAGATGACCAAGGGCGCCGCGAACGCCGACCAGGCGCTGCGCGTGGCCGTGCTCGAGATCAATGGCATCGATCTGATGCTGCTGGTCGTCGATCAGGCGGTCGCCGAGGCCTGTGACAAGCTGGCGGCGGAGAACCGCGATCCACGCATCTCGGCCCGCATCTCCACGGTCGCCGCCAAGGTGGATGACCGCACGGTGCAGTTCAACGGCACCCTGACCGCGGTCGAATAGGCACCGTCAATCCGCGGGCTGCGGAGCCACCGCGGTCGCCTCGCGGATGAGGGTGCCGGTCGCCCCCGGCTGCAGGTCGGCGGCGTTGGCCTCGTCCGTGTCGACATGCATGTCGAGACGGAAGTCGGGGTGCACTCGGACCAGCACGTCGTCGAAGATCAGACCGCGTCCCCCGCCCACCCGCACCATCACCCAATCCTTGTCCTTGAGCCCGTAGAGCGCGGCATCAGCCGGACTCATGTGGATATGGCGCTGCGCCTGTATGGCGCCGGCGGGCAGTTCGACCGCACCGGCCGGACCTTCCAGGCGCACGCCCGGACTGCCGGCGAGGTCGCCCGAGGCGCGAACCGGCGCATCGATGCCGAGCTGACGCTCTTCGGTACGGCTGACCTCGACCTGCGAGGCGGGCCGCTCGGGGCCGAGCACCCGGACCTTGTCGAGCCGGCCGCGGGGGCCGACCACCGCGACCTGCTCCTCGCAGGCGAACTGCCCCGGCTGGCTGAGCGGCGCCTTGACCGTCAGCCGGTGCCCCGGCCCGAACAGCGCCTCGACATGGGCGCGGGTCAGATGGATGTGGCGAGCCGAAACGCTGATCGGGATGGGGGGTGGCGCCATGCTATCCGAGGCTAGCTGGAAGATGGACGCTGGAAGCTGGAAGCTGGAAGCTGGAAGGCGGAAGCTGGCGGCAAGCCTGACAGTCCGCCGGCGTCTGGCTGAACGTCGCTTGTACCACCCGCCCAGCCCAGGCATCATCCCTCCATGCGCCTCCTCCTCCCTCTGCTCTGCGCCGCCGCGCTGATGTCTGCAGACAGCGATTACGAGCAATTCGACGGCCGCGCCATGCTCGGCGTCAACATGACCCCGCCAAGCAGCGCGACCCAGGCCGCCAATGGCACCGAGCCGACAGTCGGCGTCGAGGCACAGCAGATCTATCCCGGCACGGCGGCCGACCGCATGGGCCTGCAGCCCGGCGACCTCATCGTCGGAGTGAACGGCGGCGGCATCTCCTCGATGAACGATCTGCGCAACGAAGTCGCGCTGACCGGGGTCGGCGGCCAAGCTACGGTCGAGGTCATGCGCAACGGCCAGAAGCTGACCCTGACCGACTCGCTCGGCGAGTGGCCCAAGAACATCCCCTACGCCCCGATCGACGAGGCGGCCGAGCGCCGCTTCCGCGACTGGCAGGCCCGACGCCTCGACCGCACCCAGCAGGCGGTCGCCAACCTCAAGAAGCAGGTCGAGGACCTCGAGCGCCGGACCAACGCGCCCGAGGCCAAGCCGACCGTCGCCAACCCGGCCCAGGCCCTCGCCCTGCCCGCCAGCCAGGCGCTCAGCGCCCTGCCCGCCTTCCGCCTCCGGCTGCGCCAGAGCCATGACGCCACGGACACCGGCAGCGTCGAGCCAGGCCGCAGCGTCGCCTGGGACGCGCGCGTGCTGATCGGCACGCCGGCACCCGTCATCTTCTGAAAGCCTCCATGCGCGCCCTGCTCCTCCTCACCGCCTGCGGCCTGCTTGCCGCTGGCGAAGCGCCCCCCGTCACGCCCCCGGCCACGCCCCCGGCGACCCAGCCGGCGGCCAAGGCGTATTTCGGCATCGCCATCGACCAGGCCGCCACCGCCTTCGACGCCAAGGGCCTGGCCATCCTCCGGGTCGAGCCGAACAGCCCGGCCGCGGTCATCGGCCTCGCTGCCGGCGACCGCCTGACCAGCCTCGACGGCAAGCCCCTCAAGACCCAGGACGATCTCGCCGCCGCGCTGGCGGCGAAGAAGCCCGGCGAGAAGATCGACGTCGAGGCGGTCCGCCCCCAGGGCAAGGACGGCCTGCCCCAGGTGCTCAAGCTCTCCGGCGTGCTGCAGGAGGCGCCGCGTTCGCGCGTCGGCTCGCTCGGCAACGAACTCACCAAGAGCGCATCGCCGACCTCAACGCCAAGACCAAGGAGCCGACCCTCGCCGAGGTGCTGCAGAAGCTGCAGGACATCGAGAAGGATCTGCCCAAGGCGGCCGAGGCGTTCAAGAAGGTCTATCCCAACGGCGAATTCCGCATCGTCATCTCGCTGGAGATCACCAGCGACAAGACGGCCAAGGATCCGCTCGACATCGAGGTCGGCGGCAAGCCGGCCGAGAAGCCGAAGGCCGAGGCACCCAAGACGCCGTGAGAGCTCAGGCCCCGACGTCGGGGTGGAAGGCGCGGTCGGTGTCGGTGGCCAGGCGGTGCTTGGCCAGGCGCAGCAGCAGGTCGTTCTGCACCGCGGCCAGCACGGGATCGCCGAAACGGTTGTCCATCTCCCACGGATCCGCCACCAGGTCGTAGAGCTCGTCGCCGCCGCACTCGCGCACCACCAGCTTGTGGGTCATGGTGCGCGCCATCGCCGCGCGGGCCATGCTGTCCAGCTCCTGCTCGTAGGTCAGCTGCTTGCCGGCGGTGGCCTTGGTGCGCTGCCCGCCCTTGGACTGCGACCAGACCTGGGCGTTGAAGCGGGCACGCATCTCGCGCTCGTGGCCGCCCGAGGCGAAGACCGCGTCCTTGCCGCCACCGCTGCGGATCGCACCGACCATGCTGGTGCCGTGGATCCGCCACTGCGCCGGCGCGGACAGACCGAGCAGCTCGAGCACGGTCGGGGCGAGATCGGTGTGGTCGGTCAGCGCGCCGGTGCGCACGCCGGCCGGCAGTCCGGGGGCGCGGATGGCGAACGGCACGCGCAGCAGGCAGTCGGACATCACCGTGTCGAACTTTTCGCACAGGCCGTACTGGCCGGCGAAGTCGCCATGATCGCTGGTGAACACGACGATGGAGTCGTCGAACAGCCCTTCGGCAGCGATGCTGTCGAGCACCCGTCCGAGCAGGGCATCGACCTTGGCGACCATGCCGAGGTAAGTGGCGCGGACCTCGCGCAGCATCGTCGGATCGGCATCGACGCCGGTGCGGTGGCGGCGCTGGGCGGTGAACGGCAGGCTGGCGCCGCGCGGCAGGTCCGTCGGGAACGGCCGCAGGCCGCCGCGGTCGTGCAGTGCGAACCACGGCTCCTCGACCTGGTATGCGGGATGCGGCGCCCCGATGTTGAGCTGGAGGAAGCACGGACGCGAACGGTCGCGATGGCGCAGGAAGTGGATCGCCTGCTCGGCGCGGTTGTCGTCACAGAAGCCGGTCAGAGCTACGGTGCGACGGCCGTTGTAGTCGTAGCTGTGGTCGGGATCGGCCGGCACCGGCAGGGCGCCGGCTGGCGGCACCTCCCAACTGCGCTGCAGCAGATCGGCATAGGTACCGCGGGTATAGGAATGCCAGTCGACCGCCCCGACTCCGGGCACATTGCCGCCCCAGAGATCCGCCCAGCAGTGGTTGTGGCCGAAGACGGCGGTCTCGTAGCCGCGCGCCCGCAGGGTCTTCATCAGGTCCGGCCGGTCGGCCGGGATCAGATCCGGCTCCATCACCGTGCGCTGTCCATCGGTATGGCAGTATCGCCCGGTCATCATCGCCACCCGCGATGGCACGCACTTGCCGTTGGGGGTGAAGTGATGGGTGCATACCGCGGCACCGGCGGCGAATGCGTCCAGCGCCGGGGTCCGCGCCTCGCCGCCGTTGAAGCCGACGACGTCGCCGCGCATCTCGTCGCTGTGCAGGATGATGACGTTCTTGGCTTCTTGCATGATCTTGACAAGTCTAGCCGACGACCCGTCGATGCCACTGCATCCATTCAACGGTTCAGAAGAATACGGCCGCCATATGGGTCCATAAACACCCATCGACGTCGCGACTCGTCATCGCCATCGCCAAGCGATTCGACTGAATCGCACAGTCTGCACCGCCACACGGCATTTGCTTGACCAAACATCCCTGTTCAGCCAGCCTGCTGTGCTGGTCAAGCGGATCCCGGACTCGGGTGGCTGAAGACATAGGAGAGCGAGCGTCACCGCGTTGGTCGCCCGGCCCCCTTGACCCCT
>JFJP01027215.1_pt1 | contig 16719 bp, 20 predicted proteins | sample 431651 | NCBI WGS metagenome assembly JFJP01 (sample SAMN02602958, study PRJNA72255) | Microbial mat metagenome, whole genome shotgun sequencing project. | biome: fresh water; feature: sink hole; material: water; isolation source: purple microbial (photo- and chemosynthetic) mats found in... | reverse complement strand
ATTGGAATTTTAATTTTTAGAATGAAAATAATTTGTTAATTTATAATATTGAATTTATAGAAATTTTTACATAATTTTTTTTTTTGCACTGATTCTTTTGATGGGAAACATATGTTGTGGTCCTAGAGATGATGCTAAAGTAAAAACATCCACCCTTAAAGAAGCTTTGCGAGCAGAAAAATACTTTTCCCCCAGGAAGCTTTATTGAAACAAACAGAAGAAATCGAGACCGAAAATCCTCTCAGTCAAACTGAAGACCATCATAAAAATAATAACAAAGGACTAAAAGAAGACGAAAAAACTTTTTCAGATGATAATCTTGATGAAATATCAAAAACTTTAAAAATGATTGAAAAAGTTCGAGAAGGAAAGACAATTATTGAGTCAATTCAAAAAAAGGGCAAACCTTCTGTTTTAAAAAATATTCAAACGAATGGTTCAAAATACAATGAAAAAGAATTGCAACGAGACAATATCAAGGGTACTTTGTTGGTTATTGATCAGGAACTAATAATCAAACAAAGAGGTGTCATTGGACATATATTCAAAAAATTTAGCATGAATCTTTTGCAAGGCAAATCCTTGATGAATATTTCATTTCCAGTACAAGTTTTTGAGAGCAAATCAGTTCTTCAAAGATTGGCTTCTACATTCGCTTATGCTCCAAATTATCTTGAAAAAGCAGGGGAATCAAATGATGATTTAGAGCAATTTAAACTGGTTTTGAGCTTTATGATTTCTGGACTTCATCTTAATATTAGTCAAAGAAAACCTTTTAACCCAATTTTAGGAGAAACATATGAAGGTTTTATCGGGGAATCTCCAGTTTATTTAGAACAAATTTCCCATCATCCACCAATTTCTTATTTCGAAGTAGGTCATTTTTATGACTTAATATATATAAATTTTATTTGAGTTGGTAGGAAAAAAATATAAATTATATGGATATTTTGATTTGATGGCCTCACAAAGCTTAAATAGCGTTAAAGGAAAACAAATAGGAGTGCCTCGGATAAAATTTCAGAATAATGATAATGAAATCAGATTTCAAGTGCCAAATGCTTTTTTAAATGTAAACAAACAAAAGAAAATTAAAAAATTCTTTTGAAATTTTTGAACTTGCAATAGAATGTTTTAATTGGAAAAAGGGAATTCACTTTAAGCGATTACGCTTACGTTTTTTGCGAGAAAACTGGATTATTTTGCCAATTGAAATTTAAACCAAATCCACAAAATCCTTTGAAATTTGAGTAAACCAACCTAATTATTTTTTTTAAAATTAAATTTTTAGAGGAAATCTCATTAAAGCTCATCCATCACTTTTTGAAAAAATTCATCAATCTCTCTTAAAATATCATGAAATCGATCCAAAAGTTTATGATTCTTTAATTGATATCCACGAGACCATTTGCCATATAGAAGGAGATTGGACGAATTATTTAAATATTGATTCCAAAAGATATTGGACAATTTCAGAAGATTTTTTGAATTATTTAGAGAATAAAAAGTTTCCTTTGCCTTCAGATTCAAGATTTCGTTTGGATTGTCTATATTTGAAATTGAATGATGAAACTCAAGCTCAACAGGCAAAGGAAGAGCTTGAAGAGCTTCAACGAAAGGAGAAAACATTGAGAGATAATAAACAAATTACAACTTTTGAATAATATTGAAAAAATTTTAAATAAATGTGACCATATTTCAAAAAAATATTACAAAACGAAAAAAACATGTTTGAAAAAGAGAAATAATTCTGAAGTAAACAAGCACTAATTTTATCTCTAAACCAAAAAAAATTAAATAAACTTTCTTAAAAATAAATAATAAACAAAGCAAAGTAAAGTAAATATATAATAAATAGAAACATTAAAAAGTAGTAAAAGTGAGAGAAAATTAAAAAACTAAACTCACTCATCCAAAAAGTAAATTTATTTGAAAATCGATGGTTAAGATCACCCCTCTGTTTCTAACCTACGTCTATTCTCGAAAAGAATTCGATTGTCATTTTTATCACAAAATTGAAATTTCCTCCTATTTTGAAGAGAAACCTTTCCTAACCAAAGAAGACATCATTAAGCTTCTCGAAGAAGACAATGCCTACTTTTACAAGAACAGTGTTCGTTATTATAATGAAGAGCTCAATGCTTTCCTTAAGCTTCCCGAATCTTTCCATTTAGAAATCGACGAGAAAGATCCTGAAGTGAATTTGGTTCTCCTGATAAAAATGCGAAATCAAACCATTAATCAAGTGCGATTTCATGTTTTAGAGGACGAATTGAAGCAATTACAAACTGAATTACAGCAGATCAGATGTAATATTTATACAAATAAGATTAAATAATCATATTATTATAGCTATGATCGTTCATCCTCCTTCTTTACCTTTAATCACTTGTGAATCCAATATTATGAATAATGCAACTTTAAAAAGAAATAATTCAAATTATTTGTCAGAATCCGAAGCAAAATCCCTCTTGAAAATGCAGGGAGATATTTCTAGTACTACTCATCTCGACCCCCAAAACCTTATTCCTCCCCCTCCTGCGCTGAAAAACTCTGAAAGCTCAATGAAATTCTCAACAAAATTCTCAAATCAAAGAAAACGGTTAGATTTAGTTGTTCTCTACAGTGCCCCATTAGTGAAAAAAATTGAGAAAACTGGGGTTTTTGCCCCTTTGAATGACCCCGTGGATTTTGAAGAGGAATGTGTGGCTTTAAGAAAGATGCTTAAAGAGCAAAACAAGAAAATAAAGCTCCGCGTTGAAGTAGCGACAATTGATAATCTCACCAATATCATCAGCAAACAACCTGTTATGATCCATTTCATCTGTCATGGAGACTATAGCACAGACAGACAGAAATTCTATTTGGCCTTTGAAAACAATTATGGAGAATTAGAAGAATGTGATTCAGATCGTATCCGAAAGCTTCTTTTTAATGAAAACTCGCATAATACCATACAGCTAGTCTTTGTAAACGCATGCCATTCGGAAGAAGTCGGAAGGGTTTTTCTCGAAGCAGGTGTACAATGCGTTATCGCAGTTCAATCGGAATTGAAAATCGAGGATAAAGTAGCACAAAGCTTTTCAAAAATCTTTTATCAAGAACTTTTTAACCTGAAAACCATTAAAGAAGCTTTTGAAAAGGCGATATCAGTGACTCAAGCTAAAGAAGATCGTCGGGTTTTTACCTGTTGTTGTGCACATAAGCACGGAACGAATTGTAGATGGGCTGAAAGAGCCTGGGATGAAGGGTATACAGAGATGCATTCCCAGCATATTTCTGCGTGTTCTTGCGAAAAGGCCTATCAACATATTCATAAAAAAAATTGCCAATGGGCTGGCAAATTTCAAATGGAATTTATGGATAATCTGGATGAAGAAGAGGAGGAAGACGATGAAGAAGACGATAATATCGTCGTTTTGAAATCTGATGAAATGTTCATTTGTTGCTGTAAGAAAAAAAACGTTCCACATGATGAAACCCTGAAATTTACACTGATGTTCAAGAACCCTGAAGAACAGGGAGATTATCCAATATATGATGATTATAAAGATGATGGGAATTTCGAAGAACAGAACGCTTTAGAAGCAAATAATTGTCTGTTTTCTGAAGTGAAAATCATCGGGAGAAACGTACTTATGCATCGTTTATTCTATTTCATTCGAACGAAAAACATCAGATTCATACAAGTATCAGGCGAATCAGGCGTTGGAAAAACTGAATTCGTGAAACAAACTGCTAATTATATCTTAGAAAGAAGAAATTTCCTTGAAGAAGTTATTTATGAGAATTTAGAAGGGGTCACTTCTTTAACAACCTTTATGTCAAGAGTCAGAGCGAATTGTCCTACTGATGAGAAATTTTGGAATATTTACAAAACAAAGAGACTGCTATATATTTTAGATAATTGTGATGCGTTAATTGACCTAAACAACCAAAATCTCACAAAGAAATTACTGGCTATTTCGAGTAATACAAGGAATATTAAGTTTATTTTAATCACTTTAACTACAAAAAAACTGGATATTTCAGAAGGTAATATTTTTGTGGGAACTTTAGAGCCTTTAGATGCTGCAAAATTCTTTATTTTGCACGCAGGGGATCTCTTGCCGCATAAATTTCATAACCCTCAGGAATTAGCTCAGCATAGTCTCATGATTGATTTTAAACGAACTCCCAAAGAATTGTTGCTTTTGGCACAAAATTTCCAAAAAGAAGAATATGGAGGAAGTTTTCAAAAATTTTGTCAGAAAATACAGGAAAAAGGACTAGCTGATAGTCCTTTACAATTCAATAATATAGGCAACACATTAAGAGATTTGAAGTTTCGAAGAGAAGAAGCTTATGAACTTTTGCTGTTTTTAGCACAATTCCCTTCAGGCATCCTATTTGATGATTTGCAGACGCTAGCTTCTTTGCAAAAAATACCTGAGAATTGGTTTGATTTACTAAAGGCTTTAACAGTTGATAAACCTGAAATCGAAGAGAAATTCCTTGCTAAAAGCGTGCAATTATCATTAACAAAACGACATTCTATTGAAGAAAAATCAGAAGAATCTTCTTCAGAAGGACAGAATGTGATAGCCCCTAATGATTATTTCTGGATGAAGATTGAAAGAGATAAAAAGGATGGGAAGTTCTCATTAGAAGTGATTCATTATGTGGTGAAATACATAAAAGAACAAAAAGAACATCGAAATATTGAAATAGAACTCAATGCTTTGGAGTTTTTATCACATTTAAGCAAGATTTTCATCAAACAGTTCAAACAAGAGAAGAAATATTTCGAAAAAATGGTAGAACATTGCAAAGTATGTGAGGAAGGCTTCTGGGATTCTGAAGGAGTCTTTAAATGTGAAGCTGCCGTGAATAGTTCGGTAAGAATTTTCTGCAGATCGATCACTAAGACAATGGAGGATAATATTGATTTGAAGAAATCATTCGAGACACACAAGAATAATTTCTATAATGTCCTTTGTTTAGAGGATATTAAATTGATCTATTCTGATATATGTATAGTTTTTTTCTTTTTTTCATCATTCATGTATATATATATGTATTATTCATGAAAAGTGAAAGAAGATAAAGAAAAATCAGAGTGGTTTCAAAAAGGTGATAAAGATAAAGAAGAGTTATTTAACAAAATTATATATACTTTATGTGAAAATATCCCGACTATCTTTAAAATGATGGGGGAAGTCAATCAAGCAATAGAACTAGGTGAAGCAGCCTTGAATCTTTGCAATTACTTACAAGGAGAAAATAAGGAAAATAACTCTAATTTAAACCAAATGCTCGCGAAACTGAACCTAATGCTCATTGCATTATATTACAATGAATCTTTTCTCAAGAATAAAGATGAAGCACAGTTCAAAAAGTTGGAAAAACAGCTGTATAATTTGGAAGATATAAGCAAAACCTGGAATATGTAATAGAAAAAATTGATTTAACACCTTATAAATTATAAGTTTTATTAAAGAGATCTTATATTGTTAGAGATTTTATTCATAAAAGCTATGATTATCTATGAAAATTGTAAAAAAGAATATTATAATGTCACTTTCTCTCATTTTAATGAACGAACTAAAAACCCAAGCATCAGGACGAAGACAAAACCCAAGGCAGATGTCACTTTAATACTGAAAGAAGCCTTAGAATATATATGCTCTGGGAAGGAGAATTTCAAAGAGCTTAAATTAAGTGAAAGAAATCAAATCCTTTATGGTAAATTCATCATTTTGGAATGCAAAATTCGATGTGATCTTTCAAAACGCACAAGAAAAAACGAGCTATCTGCCTTACAAGAAAAAGAAATCAACCAAGTTTGTGAGATAATGAATCAGAAGAATCTTTTTTACCTTGAAATCCTCGCTTTGCAAGCCAATGCAGAATATATGATCAGGTTTTTTATTTCATAGAATTTTATGAAGAATTTCTTTAGATCAAATAACTCACAAAATGAACATAATCTACATATCGCGAAAAACACTTATTGTCAAATAGCTTTAGATAAAGCCATTAAAGTAAAAAAAAATTTAAATAAAGAAATAACACAATTCTTCATTTTTTAGATAAATGACAAGACATTGGAATCTGAATGCAAAGTGCTTTTGGATAAAATCCATAGAAAAATTCGCAAATTATATCAAAATGTCTTTATTTTCATGCGAGCATCTCCTATCGTCGAGGCCATTCCGAAGGAAAATTCCAGGGAAAACATAATTACAGAGTCTCAACTCATGCTGACATCAAAAAAAAGCAAGGATGCTGTCGAAGAAAATGACCCAAGAAAATTTAAAAGAAAAGATTCGAAGAAAGTTTCAATGATAAACCCCCCGAAAAAAGATTTCATAATGAAAAATCTTGGATTTTCGTTTCTGATGTCAGGCTCTTTTAAGAAAAGCATATTGGAGAAATTAAGCCATCTACAAATTACTGTTAAATTCGAAGTTATGACCAGAAGAAACCTCATAGAAACATTAAAAAAAGTATATTATTCGACAATTTTTCACAATTTTTTTCATTTTTATTTTAAAAAAGAAGCTTTTTTAATAAAATTTATCAGAATTTCTTCTAATTTAATTTTTTAACATTTTTCTTCTAAAATTTCTAATAAATTTTCCTTAATAAAATTGAAATTTTACAGGGCTGTAAAATATATCATATGAATTTAGAATATGAGAATAATTTCCTCATGCTAGAAGATGACCTTGGAGCCCTTGAAAGGGTCCCCCTCACTGAAATCCAATCCGATTTGCAGCAAGACAAAACCAAAACCTATATAGATATTCTTATTCTAAGTTCAATCGACGGTTCCCAATTAGCTCCTTTTTTCTACGATTTAGGCATTCTCCACATAATTTATTTCGAATTCAAACCTCACGAAAACGATTTGTTCTTAAAGCATTTACAAGACGTCTGTATGAACGAATTTTCCTTGCAATTTTACGAAGAAATCTTCAACAATAAGTCTATTTTCGAGTCTTTCAACCATGCAAAAGGCATAATGCTGACGAATATCTTTAATAAATATCGGAATTTCATTCAGGAATTGAAAATGTTCGAGAAAATTCTCGGGGTAGGCCCAAAGCTTTACCCCGACCCTTTCATCGAGAAAATTAACCCGAAACAATACTCTTTAGGTCGACTTGACGATATTTCTAGTGTAAAGGCCCCTACGAATATCGATAAATATGATGAAATTATCCTCGGTCGCAAAAAAGACCTTTACGATATAATTAGAACGCTGAACAGTAGACAATGTGTTAATATTTATGGAGAAAAAGGCATAGGAAAAACGAAATTCTCAAAGCTTGTTGGGTATTATGCGCTTCGGCTAGGCTTCAAAGATGGTGTTTTTTACTTCAAATTAGGCGATTTACGCAAACGATACAATTCTGACCTAAGAGAATTGATGAAAACGGTGTTTGGTGAGGAATTCGCGAAAGAAATCCACTTTTATTTCAAAAATAAAGAAATGTTGTTGGTTTTTGACGATTATGATGAAATCTTGAAAAATGATTCAGATATTTACTCGTATACGCATATCTTCCACACATTAAAAGAAGATAATATCCCTTATATCGTCATCACGAAAAACAAGGTAATTGCCAAGAAATTCATTGATAGAATCGCATTATATCATAAATTACAACCTTTAGACCATTCTGAAGCCCAAGAATTCCTTGAGTTCAAATTCAATGAATTCTTCGCTTGTTATCAAATCGATGAGCGAAAACGTGAGAAAATCTCAGAAGAGATCAAAATGATCATAGAAATAAGCAAAGGCTACCCGAAACCTTTAATAAAGCGGTATAAAGAGCTAAAAAACAGGCTTTTCCATAACAAAAATCCAAATAGTCCACATATGCTGCATAAATCGCCATTTAATAATAGAAATTCAAAAGGAAAAAATCAAATGAAAATCAGTAACAGATCAACCCCTGACTTAAGCTCGCTTTCAGAGAAAAAGAAAGGAAATGAGCTCATGCAACCAATAGCGGAAGAGAACGAGAAAGATTGGAAATCGAGGAAAATGCAGGCTTTTCAATTAGAGGAGGAAGGGTTAAAGCTGAAAAGCACGATGAGCGTTATCGAAGAGAAAATAAAGAACAAAAAAGGAATAAAACCGGTTAAAATTAATAAAACCATCAGTTATTCACCACAACATGCAGAAGCGAGAAAGAACGATGCTTTAAGCCCGAATATGACGAATTCCTTTGATGATTTCAGCAATAATAGCCAAACGGAGGATAGTTCTGATGATGAGAGTTATCAGAAGAATTTAAGGGAAAAGAACAGTGAAGATGATGAGGAATTCACTGAAGAAAATAAAGATGAAGAGGATGATGATGATGATGATGATGATGATGAGGAAGATAATAGCTTTAATTTGGAAGAAAACAAAGTTAAATTTGTGAAATCGTTGTCAAATGATATTAAAAACGTGAATAAAGAAGAAAATTCAAATAAACACGATAGTGATGATCCTTCGTTAAAGAAGAATTTCTCAGAGCAAATAGAGAATAAGATTAAAAAAGGGAGAATCACTGGCAAACAGGGAAGAAAATATCATAAGAAAAAGAAGAATAAATTTAAAGAAGGCATCAAAGTGTTTAGCGATAGGAGCAGGAGCGAAATGAATGAAAGCGAGGCAGAATAATAATAATAATATATATAAGCTATGAATAATAATTTAATCTAAAAATATTGTATTATGGATTTATTTTTTTAGGAAAATAAATTGAGAAACTTTAAATTTTTAGGTTTTGAACAATTCAGTAAAAAATATTGAGATTTTGTTCTTTAAATAAGAAATTATTGGAAATTTTATTGATAAATTAAATTTTCAGAAGCATTAACTTAAAGGCAACGGTTTTAAATTTGAACAATTAATTATAGTTTTTGGAAAATAAATTTTATTTTTTTTGGGCTCCCTCATTAATGAAATTTTTTTATAATTTTTTCCTAATTTGCAATTAAATTACCAAAACTTTATATAATTTCACAAATTTGATTTTTTTTTTCAAAAAAAAATAAAAATAAACCTTAGTTTATTTTTTGAAAGAATTGATTATTTTTCGAAATTAATTAAAAAAACTATAACTTTTTAATTTTTAATTTAAAGAGATACAAGCAAAATGTTGATTTAGAATGAAGATATTTTTCTTTTCTCAAAGTAATTTACTTCTTTTCATGGGATTTATTTAAAAACAAGACACAAAAAAAAACAAAAAAAAACATTAAATTATATTAGTATTCAACGAAAAGACCAAAAAAAGATAATTTTCTCTACTAAGGTGCTACCTCTTCATATTTAATCATAACTAGAAATTTGCGATTTTCATCTAATTCAAAAGAATCATCCAAATTGCTATTTCCTTCAGACTCCCTCTTATTTATTTTACAAATTCGAATAAGCTTCACCAAAGGTTCTGCGAAATTATTAAAAATCTCCAAATTATCATTTTGTTGTAAATTTTCTTTTTTTTTGACTTTAATCACCTTGTCAATTTTTTTCTTTTGTGAAATGTTTAACCCCATGCTTTTGATCAAATTACTGGTATTTTCTGAGAAATTGCCATCATCTTCAACATTCCAGTTTTCTTTCGTATGCACATTCGAATTCTTTATGCTTGAACTCGCAAAATTCGCTGGATAAATGCTTTTTGTTTTGTAAGGGGTAAAGGTATTTTGCTTTGTTTTCAGATTGATCGGCTCTTTTATCGATTTGAAGCAGGAGCATGACGATCCCATATAAATCAAAATAATAGAATAGCTTTTTGTTGAATTTCAATAAAAAATTTCGCTTTTTTTTGAAAAAAAAAACTAATTAATTTTTCGATCTAAATAAAAAACTTATATAAGTATTTTTTATCACATGGACGAAAAAATATCGATTAAATGTGTTATTGTAGGTGATGGGTCTGTCGGAAAGACTTGCATGCTCTTAAGGTTCTCTATATATACTCAAAATGAAGAGAAATTACATGGTTTTTTAGCTATACCACTGATAATTTCCCGACAGAATATGTGCCGACAGTCTTCGATAATTATACAGCCAGTATAAAAGTCGATAATCAAATGATTACTTTGGGATTATGGTTTATATTTTATCTTGAATTTATTGTTAAAATTACTATAGGGACACTGCTGGACAAGAGGATTACAATAAATTACGATCATTGAGCTATCCACAAAGCGATGTTTTTATCGTGGTTTTCGCGGTTATTGAGCCTGGTTCCTTTGAAAATGCACTGAAAAAAGTATTTTATTTGGTTTTTAAGGGAAATTTATTGGTTTTTGCGATATTTTCATTTATAAAGTGGTGTCCGGAATTAGAAGAAAATGCGAGAAATGTCCCGAAATTATTCGTGGGCAATAAAATAGATCTTCGGGAAGAAAATACCATGAATCCTTCAGGAAAACCTACGAGCATTAGCTTCCAGACAGTATTTACCATAAATTTCGAATATTTTTCTCCATTTAAAAAAAAAAAACACTAAATTCCATAAATAAATGAAGGCACATAAAGTCATCACTGAAAAAGGGTTCAAATATCTGGAATGCAGTGCTTTGACACAAGAAGGATTAAAAGAAGTGTTTGATGAAGCTATCAAGATTGTGCTGAAGAAACGAGAAAAACCCGTGATTAGAAAAAGGAAAGCAGCCTGCACTTTAATATGAAAAAATGAAAAAAAGTTGTTTTTTTTCTTTTTTAATTAAAAAAAAATAATTTTTTTATTAAAAAAACGAAAAATTTTTCAAACAAATTTTTCGTTTTTTATTTAAAATTAATTAAAATTTCAAAAATTTTAACAACCCCACTTAAATAAAATGGATCGACATAGCATATATCTCAACTTTTTCACTCAAATCGGCTATCCTCCAAACGTCATCCTCACCCCTCCCGAGCTTTTATCAGCGTTAGAAACCCTTGTAGACAAATATATTAAATCTCATAAATCCATAATTTCTTCTATTTTTATCAGAGTTCTACACCTTATAACGAAGATATCGCCTCGCAATTACTGGACCGAATCCCGAATTCTTCAAACTCCTTCATTCTCTCTGATTTTATCGCAGTTCTTATTGAAGCTGAAGACATTTTGACTGAGAAAATCAGTAAATCTTCAGCTTTAATCGAAGAATATATTGGGCAAAAACACTCGTTTGAACAAAAGCTCAGATCGATAAAGACTAATGAGTCCTATAATCCTTTAGGCGTAAACCTTGAGAATAATCTTATGATTGAAGTAAATGAGATATTTGGCTTTGCGAAAAGCGATTCGCAATTCTTCATTGTTTTGAACTGTGGGGCTCAGAAGTTCAAAACACAAAGGATTAAAGCCTTGGGAATATCGCATAGAATTAACGAGATTTTCAATGGGAAAATTGAACATGGAACTGAAAATATTCATGTGAAATTGGTCAGAGTGAGGCCGCAGGGAGAAGAGGTTGTGGGACAGCAAATGATCCATATTGAAGAGCTGAGTGATCAGCTAAAACATGATTTTAATTTGGCTTTAATTGGTGATAATGGGGGGGAAACTCCCATTAGATTAAGTCTTTCTATACAGTGGATTCATTCAAAGGTTGAAATTTATTGATTTTTCTGTATTTTTTATGAAATTTTAGTTATTTTTTAAAGTAAATTTTGTTTTTTATAAGGAACTTTTTGAAATTATAAAGGAATTTTAGAAATTATAATAAGTATTGTGAATTTTTTAAATTTACAAAGGAATATTTAGGATTTTTCAATGAATTTCTAAAAAATTTTTGAATTTACTTATGATTTTTTTGAAAAGGTGAGTTATTATGAGCAAATTATTGCGAAATTAACAGGAGAAATCGAGGCTTTGAATAACGATCAAAGGGATTACCATTTAGACCTTGAATGGCTGGTTTTGCCTTTCAAGAAAACCGTGAATTATTCAAGAGCTCCTATGTATAACTACACATCAAATCAGCCTTTACAAATACAGGTGCCGGATTCGATGTTTATCAGCCAAGCGAAAGAAGGCAATTTCATGGCTCCGAATCAAGGGTTTGGGGTCGATAATACGATGAGAAAGTCGAAAATGCTGAGACAGGAGAAGGAATTAAGGGAAAGCAGCTTTTCGCCGCATAATAAAGAGAGAAATGTTAAAGGTTTTATTTGAATTTTTATTGAATTTATTTAATCAGATTTGAGAAGATTTGATTTTTTTTTATTTTTTTTGAATTTTCTTGTATTTAGACTTGAAACGTGACTATTTACTAATCGGAGCCTTTGTTTTGACGTTTTTTTATGGTATTTTCGCAATTTTAAGCTGTTATATGAGGCCGAATTTCGTTGACGTACCTAAAATATCCTGCTAAAATTCATTTGATTTTTCAGCTGTTTATCTGCTTTTCGCTTATGGCGATTTTAGTAAGCAATTTTTTCGAGAAATGGAAGCTGAAAACGCTGATTTTATTCATGATTTTCTCGATTTTCGTAGATTTGCCATGGTTGATAATTTATACAAATGTTTATATTTTTTCTGATGAATTATAAGAAAACCACATTTTTTGTTATAAAGAATTGGTGGAATCAAACCTATTATATTGAGAAAAATGATGATGAAACAGGGATTCTCAGATTAGCTGTTGTTATGAGCTATTTCACAATCGTTTGCAAGGTATTTAAGGATATTTTCTTTAATTTTTTTAGGAATTTTCAAATTTCTTTTGGAATTTCATTATTATTTTAAATTTTCGTTGATAAAATTTGTGAATATTTTTTGAATTTTATCATGATTTTAGGTGGTTCTAACAGGATTTTATTGGAAATTGGGCAATAAAGTGGAGAAAATGAACGATAAATTGAGTTTCTTTTTCAAGCCGACTGAAATCGTTTCTTAAAGCACTACAATTGATAAAAAGCCGGATTTTTATTTATTTTGTATTGTTTTTGCGAAGAAACGAAAATAAAAAAAAATTAGCAAATTTATTATATTTTTTTTTTAATTCATAATTTACTTTAAAAAATTAAATACTGTAAAAATCCCTTTGTTTTCTTCTCAATGAAACCCCTTTTTTTCCTTTTACTCCTCATATTCAGCCTCTTTATCGTCTTTTATGTTATTTTAGACCTCAAGTACGGAAAAAGCCATTTTTCTACATTTTACCTTTATTTTTTTAATTATCAGAGATTTTCAAGAAGAATTCGAGAAATTTACGATAAAAAACATGAATTTATTAGAAAATCTCTCAACTTTCAATAGAAATTATTTTTTTTTATTGAATTTCAGCAATTTTGGCTGTTTTTTGAAGAAAATCCTTGAATTTTTTTTAAATTTTTCGAGAACTGAACCTAAAATCAATAAGCCAAGAGGGGAAAATCGTTATAATTTCGCTTCGCTTCTAGGAGGCTCGAAGATCCTTGAGAAAAATCCAGATTGTTTATACGATAAATCAGTTTTAGACGATAACATTGACAAGTTTTTATTTAAAAAAGTGATGATTTAGATTTTTTTTTGAAAAATTATGATAGTTATATGATAAATAAATGTGATGTTAAGGAGAAATTTGTGGTGATTCGTTTAACCGAAGACATTTTAATGAATGAATTTTCACTCATTAATAGGGAGTTCTATTCATCAAACCTTAAAAATTTTGAGGTTTCTTTTGATTTTTTGAATTTTCATTTGATTTTTTTTGACTTTTGAAAAAAAAATTTGAATTTTTATTGTATTTTTAAAGGTTTTTGGTAGTGTATCACACCCTTCGCAAGAATGGAAATCCTTGGGCAATTTCACTGCGATAGATGTCAAAGAATGGCAAAATTTTAAGCTTAAGAAGGAAAATTGGGTGAGATTTGTGAAGGTAAATATATAAAAAAAATTCAAAATAAAAAAATATCATGAAAAAAACAATGAATTTTTTAAAAAATCATTGTTTTTATCAAAATTCAATTTTTTCTTCATAATTCTTCAATTTTTCTTTTAAAAAATGATAAATTCCTTTTAAAAAAGTTCGTTTTTCTTTCCCATTATGGCAATGCTTATCATTGTACTCTTTCCCAGATAAGGATCTTTGGCGAGACGATGCTAGTTGATTTCCGTAATGATTTAATGAAGAATTTTCATGTAGATCTCATCTATGAGCCTAAAAAAAAGCCAAATATTAGCAAAAAGCACAATAAAACATCATTTATCTTAACAAAACCCCTCAATTCAATGAATTTTAAGCCAAATTGGACCTTATTTTTCCCATTTGACGATAATTATTGCGTTTTTGAGAATATCACGATAAATACAAGGGAAAACATTGTGAAAAAACGTGGTTTTTCCTCGAATTTCCCAGATTTTCTTTGGAAATATCGCAATCGAGAAAAATGTGAAAAAAAGAGGGAAAATCAGAAGGTTATTGCCTTTAAAGAGGCGAAATCGTTGTATAAAGAGGAAAATCGGGAAGCAATTGCTATTAAAGATAGCTTTGATTTGGATGTGGGAGTTGAATCGATCTTCAAAGTCTTAACAAAGCACATTAAGGTATATTTTTATATTCAGCAATTTCTTGTGAAATATAATTTTCTATTAAGGTTCTGAAATTAAATGAAATGATTTTGCAGGAATTCGTGAATAATCAAGAGATTTTTAACGCAAATATCTCCAATTCCTATGAATTCTCGTTTTCATTGGTAAATTTTATCAGATAAACGAGAAATTATTAAAAAAATTTAAAAAGATTGCAAATTTATTGGAGAAAAACTCAAATTTATCAGCACAATTAGAGAATTCCCAGCGAAAAAGCGAAGAATTGATCAATAAACTCGATAATCTCACCTTTGAGCTTAAAAAAATGCAAACTTTCATACAAATTGAATCAGAAGACTTCATTTGGAAAGTTTTCAGAATTTCGTCTTTTTCCTGCTTTTTTTTTTTTATTATTTTCTATTGCATTTCTTCACTTTTCGAGCTAAAACCTATGAAATCTACCGAAAAAAATGAAAATTTCATGGTTTTTACTCCGAAATCAGCTGAAAACTATGAAAATTCAAAAAAACAAAAGAAATTGAAGAAAAAAAAGGATAATTTAAATAAAAAGGTCAAAACAATGCAGATATTGGAAAATAGCCGATTTTCTCAGGTTTTGGAGAATGTAAAGGAAGATCATAGGATCAGAAGCAAATCTGTGAATGAAAAATCTTATTGGGGATTATCTCCTAAACAATTATCGAGATTTTTCGTCAAGAAATTTCTCAATGATCTTTGAACAATTCGAATTATTTTATTTATTTAGTCCGTTTTAATATAAATTAAAGGTCTTTTTGGGATTACAGCTAAAATCCTTTGAAAAACTAAAAAAAAAAATTATCAAAAATGAAGTTTTTTTTTGACTGAAAAAAAATGATGTTTTTTTTTGAAAAAAAATGAATAAATTTAAAAAAGCAAGGAAAGAACTTGGTTTGAAATAAATAATCCTTTCGGTAAACTATTAGCAATCGGCTGTAGTATAGTGGTTAGTATAGAGGTTTGTCACGCCTTTGACCGGGGTTCAATTCCCCGCAGCCGAGCTTTTTTTTTAAAAAAAAATAATAATAAATTTACAAAAATTTGAGTTTTTTGATGTCTTTTTTTAGAAAAATGAAAATTCATCAAAAATTTAAAAAATTTTAGTAAATTCTGACAAAAAACTATTAATTTCAATGAAAAGAGCTTCATATAAACAGGATTTTACCGAGGAAATTCGTAAGAAACAAAGCGGGGAAATTATTGAGAATTATGATGAAACTATCCCTATAATCGTCGAAAAATGCAATAAATCAAAATTAAAGGAATTTGATCGAAAAAGGTGATTTTTTTACTAAATTTGAGTAAAATACGATAAATTTTTTTTATTTTTTCAAAAAATAGGTATTTAGTGCCGAAAAATATGAAGGTTTACAATTTGATCTGTTTAATCAGAAAACGCATGAAAATGAACCGTTTATATGCCCTTACTTTATTTGTAAATGGCAATGAATTGCTGAAATCAGGCATGTTTTTCACGATATTTTTTTATTAAAATCTTTTAAAAAGATGGTAAAATCGCTGATATCTATGAGAAAAATAAAGATCGTGATGGATTTCTTTATATAGAATATTGTGAATATCTCAGTTTTGGCTAGAAAATCTTCATACTTTTTCATTATATTATAAAAAAACCTTTAATAATTCACTAAAATCTCAGAAGTTTTACTAAATCTGCTTATATTAGAAAAAAATATCTAAAAAAAAAAATCGATGAAAAAGTGCTATTATGAGCTTCTTGGAGTCGAAAAAACTGCGAATTCCGATGAAATAAAGAATTCTTATCGCAAAAAAGCGCTGCAATTGCACCCCCATAAAAACCCGTCGCAAGACGCCAAAGAACTTTTTCAAGGCACTTTTTTTTCTTATTCTTCATACATCTATTTCTTCATATATTTCTTCATATATTTCTTCATAGATTTCTTCATATATTTCTTCATATATTTCTTCATATATTTCTTGATATTTCTTCATATATTAATTACTTCATATATTTCTTCATATATTTCTTCATATATTTCTTCATATATTTCTTCATATAATTCTTCATATATTTCTTCATATATTTCTTCATAATTTACTTCATATATTAATTACTTCATATATTTCTTCATATTTCTTCATATATTACTTCATATATTTCTTCATATATTTCTTCATATTTCCTAAAAATCCTTCTTTA
>JFJP01036243.1_pt1 | contig 16720 bp, 19 predicted proteins | sample 431651 | NCBI WGS metagenome assembly JFJP01 (sample SAMN02602958, study PRJNA72255) | Microbial mat metagenome, whole genome shotgun sequencing project. | biome: fresh water; feature: sink hole; material: water; isolation source: purple microbial (photo- and chemosynthetic) mats found in... | reverse complement strand
CGTCCCCCAATACCTCGAGATATTCGTACACCGGGGAAGCGGCGAAATCGGAACGTAACGGCAGGTTTTGGCTGAACTGGAACTTGTCGATATAGACCACTTCGGCGACGTCCTCGGGTTCGGCTGAATCGAGCGAGGTGAAATCGAGGCCGGTGATGGACACGGATTCCATTACTTCCGATTCGGCTTCGGTCATGGCCGACTTCGTTTCGGCCGTCTTTTTGGGCGTTTGCTCGAAGTTGTATACCAGAACCGAATCCGGAACCTTCTCTTCGATGAATCGAGTGAGTTCTTCCTCGGTCGCGACTTCAAGCAGCGCGGGTTCCCATTCACCGTCTAGGTATATGACCTCTTCGGGTTCGACCTCGGGCAGGTTGAACCCTTCGTCGTCCTCCTGAGTCTCGAATCCGTCGATTATCGCATTCATGTCCGGGAGCGCTTCGGGAATCTCGTCGAGGATTCCGAGCTCATCGCTATATGATAGAGCTTCTATGTCGCTGAAATCGCCGGTTTCCGCGAACTCGTCCGCCAGATCCGGTTCGTCTGGTTCCCCGACGCTTTCGGCAACGCCGACTTCGTCCAGTTCTTCGACGCTTTCGACTTCGCCGACTTCGTCCAGTTCTTCGACGCTTTCGGCTTCTTGCGCTTCGTCAAGTTCCTCGACGGCTTCCGCTTCGCCGATTTCCTCGATATCGGATGCTTCTTCGGCTTCGCCCAGCTCCTCGACGCTTTCGGCTTCGCCGACTTCTTCCATGCCGGAAACTTCTTCGGCTTCGCCCAGCTCTTCGACGCTTTCGGCCTCGCCGACTTCTTCCATTTCTTCGATTTCGTCGGTGCCGCCCGTGCCTGCTGGCCGCTCGGGACGGTGGGCGATGGCGGCGGGTTTGAGTCCGGTCAGATTGAGCGAGATAGCGTTGTTCTGCAGCACCTGTTCGAGCATGCTCCGCAGTTCGTCGGTGCTGGTGACGCCGGCTTGTTTCGATTCCTGCTGGCCGAGGGCGGACAGGATCTCATCCCAGCTCCTGTCGAGGAGGGCATCGATTTCGGCCCCGTGTTTTTTGTTCATGCGGCGGCCGAAACTTTTCTTGATCTCGGACGCGATATCGTTTTTCCTCCCGGAGAGGGTTTTCTTGATCTCGTCCCAGTGGACTTCCTCGTTTTTGTCGAGGAGTTCGCTCAGAAGGTGCGCGTGGAAGCGTTTGATGCGGTTCCTGATCAGCATCATCTCGTCCTGTTTCAGGTTGAAAAGGAGGAAAATGACGAGGAAAAGAGTGAGAAAACTGATCGCCAGGAAGAGCAGCCTGACGGACTGCGGAAAGACGAAAAGGCTTTCCCGGACAAGCTGTCCGGTAAAGCCGTATTCGCCGGTTTCGCGCGAAAGAAGCACCCACCCCGAATCGTCGGTCGAAACGATCCGGTCGGTCGTAAAGTCCCTGCGCTGCCATCGTTCGACGATCGCTTCGGCGAGAATCTGCTGCCCCGCGCGCGGCATGCCGGTAACGGTTCCCGCCGCTTCCGACCCGGGATCGCCTATCAGTGCAAGATCGTCGCTGATGCGGAACAGGTTTTCGCCGATCAGGTATTGGGCCGCCGCACGTGCGGAAACGTAAAAAACGGCGGTTCCCCGCCAGCTCGAAAACGCGTCATAAAACGGGAAGCAGTACAGGAACAGATCCTGCGATTTGTCTATGAGCAGTTTCGGAGGCGAGCCGTCCGGAATGGAAAGGGCGGTGAAGGGGACATCGTCGGCATTCCGGCCGTAATTCTCATACGATATCTGGAGATCCTGCCTTTTGAGGATATCCTCCTTGAATGTGCTGAAATGGATCCGTCTTGTGCCCCTGTCGTTCTCGGGGGTTGTCGCCTCGCCCGCGTCGATGATCCTGATGCCGTCGAGCCCGTTCATGTCCGCCATCAGGGTTCCGGCAAGGTTCGAGCGGTCGAATATGTCCTGCGCGCTCTGGTTCGGGAGCAGGCTCCGCTTGACCGGGTCGGCTGCCGTGAAGTTTCCGAAGGTTTCCCTGTTGCGGGCGTGCCAGGTTTTCATGGCTTCGGCGGTGGCGGTAAGTTGTTCTTCCATGGAACCGATGACCGCGGGCTGATAGAAGCGTGTTTCCAATATATTGAAAAGACCGGCATAGGCGGCTGCGGCCAAACCGGAGAAGAGGAGGATGGATAACAATAAACTCAACGCAACTTTTGGTGCTGTTCGCACAAAGCCTCCGGAAAACACGAGAAAGGGCTCATTACTGTATCGGAATAATCGATTTAAATCTGAATAAAAGATGCCAAAACTACCATTTTCTCCGCTATTAGGATATATTCAATGACAATGATAGACGTAGAAAAAGAAAGCACGAAGCCCGTATATGCCGTTCTTGTCGGCCGTACGGAAGAGCGAAGTCTTTCCGATACCGATGCGGTACGCGAATTGTCCAGTCTTGCGGAAACCGCGGGCTTTGTCGTTTCCGGTTCAATCGTGCTGCGGCGCTTCGAACCGGCCCCGAAATTCGGGATGGGTTCGGGAAAAGCGGCCGAAATCGCCGCTTTCGCCAAGGAACACGATGCCGAACAGATCGTGTTCGACTTCGAGATTACCCCCACCCAGCAGCGAAACTGGGAAGAACTGACCAAAATCACCTGCATGGACCGCCAGGAAGTGATAATCCAGATATTCGGCAACCGGGCAATCACCCGCGAGGCGGTACTGCAGGTTGAACTTGCCAAACTCGAATATTCCCTGCCGCGGCTCGCACATACCTATGAGGCCCTTTCCCGCCAGCGGGGCGGCCGGTACGGCACTAAGGGCTCCGGCGAAACACAGCTGGAACTTGACAAGCGCGAAGTGATGAACCATATCGCCCAGATCAAGAAAGAGCTCGGCGTCGTGCGCAGTGAACGGGCGAACCGGCGCAAACAGCGCGAAAAGGTCCCCGTTCCCTCCTGCGCCATCGTCGGCTATACCAATGTGGGCAAATCGAGCCTCCTGAATGCCCTGACGGGCGCGGGGGTCCTTTCCGAGGACAAGCTCTTTGCGACCCTGGATCCGACCACCCGTCGTTTCAAGCTGCCCACCGGCCGGACCATCCTTTTGACGGATACGGTCGGCTTCATCCGGAACCTGCCGCACAGTCTCGTCGACGCCTTCCACGCGACCCTCGAGGAAGCTGCTTTCGCGGACGCCGTCCTCCTCGTACTCGACGCCTCCGATCCCGAAATCGCCGTCCAGTACCGGACTACCCGAGAGGTTCTCGCCGAGGTGGGCGCCTCGGACCAGCCCTGCCTTCTCGTACTCAACAAGACAGACCGCCTGGACGCGGCCGACCGTATTCGGCTTGCTTCCGAATACCCCGGCTCTGTCCTGATCAGCGCCCGTACGCAGGAAGGGTTCGGCGAATTCATCAAACTGATTGATGCCATCGTCTCGGGCGACGAGCACCGGTACCGCATTCCTTCGAGCCGCTCGGACCTGGTGGCCTTCGCCCATCGCGAGGGTTCGGTGATCGAGGTGACCTACGAGGACGAGTGGGTGCTGCTCCGTGCGCGTACCTCCGGTCGGCTCGCCGCGGCTCTCGGGGAATTCGAGGAATCATGAACTTTTCAGGGCGCAAGACCGAACTGGTCCTGTCGGGCGTCGTCATCCTGCTGGCCGCCATTCTTTTGACGGGAACCCTGTGGGCTTTCGCCTCTGGCCGTGCCCGTCCCGGTACCGACAGCGCGGGACGAAACCTGTACGGCGGTGATGTGCCGAAGCCCGCTGCCGACGGCAAGACGGCCGTATTCGGCGACATCGGCATGCTCCGGGCAAAAACGGCGGACACCGAGCCGGTAACCGTGGTCGTTTCACCTTTCCTCCCGTATGCTTCGGACGATCTCGCCTTCCGCGAGGAGCTTGTCCAGAAAACACGCATACTCCGTACATCCATCCTCGGCTGGTTCGCCGCACGCAGCCTTTCCGAAATCGACAAATTGGGCGAAGACGGGGTAAAACGCGAGCTGCTCGCCGTCATCAACGCGAACCTGGTGATGGGTCGCGTCGAGGTGCTGTATTTCGACGAATTCATGGTGCTGGGCTGAAAAGCCCGAATTTCCGCGCAACCGTTTTTTCCTTTTGCGTGTCAAAATAGAACAGGAGTAACACATGATCGAATCTGGTTCGACTCAAATCGCGGCTGCTGCGCAGGTCATCATAGCCATCGTACCCATCGTCGGCATCGTGATGGGATCGGTTCTCATTTTCTTTTATCTTTTATGGCGTCACCGGCAGATCGTACGCCTCATCACGATAGGCGAGTACAAGCGCCAGGTTTTCGATCTGTACCTGTTCAGCCTGTTGGCCGGTTTTTTGCTTGCCGGCACCGGGCTGGTCCTTTCCATACTGTTCATCTCTATCGAGGGCTTGAGTTATGTTCTTCTCGGCGGATTGATCCCCTTCGCCCTGGGCTGCAGCCTGATCGCCTTCTACTTTGTGACACGTCCGGACAGCAAGCGCGTTGAATCCGCAACCTGAAAGCCGTCCGGCTGCCCTGCAGGACGATATCGTCCTTTGCACCGAAGTGCTCGCCGGAAATTCGTCCGCATTTACCATCCTTGCCCAAAAATATCGAAAACGCATTTTCGGGCTCGGCTACAGTTTTTTCAAGAATCCCGACGATACCGACGATTTCGTGCAGGATGTGCTGGTCAAGATGTACGTTTCGCTCGCTTCCTTCCGGGGCGAGTCGCAATTTTCCACCTGGCTCATGCGGATCGCGTACAATACGGCGATCAATTCGGTAAAACGGAAACGGGAATACACTTCGCTCGCGGAGGACTTCGACATCGAGGATCCGTGCGAGAACCCCGAGCAGCTGCATCTGCGGGCCATGACCGGCGCCGCGATTCGCACCGCGCTCGGCACGCTTCCCGAACGCTACCGGGTCTGTGTGGACCTGTATTTTTTCTACGACATGCCCTATGCCGACATCAGCGAGGTTACCGGCCAGCCGGTAAACACCATCAAGTCCCATGTGTTCCGGGCGAAGAAAATCCTGCGGGAACAGCTGGTGGAAGGAGAATCGAATGAAGTGTGACAAAGCCTTTGATCTATACCTGTCCCTGGACAAGAACGAGCGGGTTCCCCTCGCGCTGACCCTGCATCTTTTGTACTGTCCGGTTTGCCGTACCGGCGTCCGTAATCTCGCGCATGCGGAGGAAACCCTTTCTTCAGTCCTCGAGCCGGTTCCGATACAGCGTTCCGCGGATCCGGTAGTAGCCGCCGCCCTCGCCCGGATCGCCGCCGCAGGTCTCGTGTACCCCACCGTTCCGGTCGCCGTACGTTCGGTTTCGCTTTTCCCCTGGCTGATGGCCGGCTTCATCCTGATACTCGGTTTCGCCGTGGTCCCCTTCAGTTCGATCGGTATCTGGTCGTCCGACACCTTCGGCGCCTCGTTCCTCGTTCCGTTCTACCTTTTCTGCGGAGTCGCGGTCACCGCCTACTGCGGCCTTTTCGTGGGCACCAACATCGATTTTTTCGTCAAGAAATTCGGCTTCCGCCATACGCAATAGCGCAAACCAGGGTGACAGGTCGTGGAGTTTTGCGCCCCGCGCAAAACTCCAAGAGTATTTTGCTCCGCAAAATACTCAATTCCATAAGGATGCTGGATTTATGGTCGCGCGGTTTTTGTAGACGGTGAAGTGGAGGTGGGGGCCGGTGCTCTGTCCGGTATTTCCGACGGTGCCGATCTTCGTGGCCGTGGTAACACGGGCGCCTTTGGCGGTCTGGATCGTGTTGAGATGGCCGTACATGGTCTGGTAGCCCGAATGGTGCGAAACGATTATGTAATTTCCGTAGGTGACGTTGTAGCCGGTCGCGGCGACCGTTCCGTCGAGGGCGGCATAAATGGGATTACCTTTGGAAGTCGCCATGTCTATTCCGTTGTGGAAGGTCCGGGTTCCGACGAAGGGATTGTCCCGCCAGCCGTACCGCGACGAGATGTAATAGCTGTTGCGGAGGGGCTTGCGGAACAGGTCGCCGTTTATTTCCTGGATAGTCACCCAGTCGAGCTTTGCGTCGGGAAGAAAGAGAACGGCTCCCGCGGTGACGATGTTGTCGGTTATTTCGTTGACGAGTGCGATTTTTTCGAGGGAGACGCGGTATTTGTCCGCGATCAGTTCGGGGGTGTCGCCCTTTTTCGCGGTATACAGGATTCCGTTGATGGACGGTATTTTCAGAAGATGGCCGATCTGGATTGTTCGCGTGTTCCGGAGCTTGTTCAGGCTGATGATCGCGTCCTGCGACACGCCATGGTCCTTCGCGATGTTGCCGATTATATCGCCTTTTTGTACCGTATAGACCGTGTAGTAAAGGTCGGGAAGCTTTTCTCCCTCGCCCTGCGGCGCGTCCGGCCGTTCCGAGGGAAGACTTCCATCCGCGCCGCCCATGCCGGTAAACCCTTCGGTTTCTTCCGCCGCGGCGACCCCTTTTTCGGGTGATGCGGAGGCCGCCTGTTTCGGCTCGCCGCAGGAACTCACGGACAATATGCATATGGCTGCTGCCGCTACGAGCAGGAATCTACATTTCATGGTCTCTCCAGTATATCATGATAGGCTGTACGTGTAAAATTCTATTTCTTGCCGAGCCCGACGAGGTACGTCTCGAAACTTTCCGTCCGGCAGGCTTCGGGCTTGAAGCCCTTGGCCGTGGCGAACAGGGAGCGCAGCTTTTTCAGGTGCTCCTGCTGGTCTCCGCCCTGAAAAATCTTGACGACGAAATTTCCGCCGGGAAGCAGCATCTGCTCTGCATAATATATCGCCAGTTCTACGAGTCCACTTGAGCGCGCAGTGTCGACCGTGCGATTTCCGGTCGTCGCCGGGGCCGCATCGCAGACGACAAGGTTGTAGGGACCGAGTTTCAGGGCTGCATCCCGGATGGCCGGGGCATAGAGATCTCCCTGGAAAAAGGCAAGGTTGTTTCCTTTTACGTCCTTTGAAAGCGGGGCGAGGTCTATCGCCGTTACGTGCCCGTTTCCCTCGAGGGAGCGAAGAACGAAGGTCGTCCAGCTGCCGGGGGCGGCACCGAGGTCCAGTACCCGCGAATTTTTCTTGAGAAGACCGAACTTTTCGTCCATTTCCTTCAGTTTGTACACCGAGCGTGCCGGATACCCTTCGGCGAATGCCTTCTGGCTCCAGTAGTCCGGTTTCATGTAGCTGTTCGACGGCATGTTTTCCTCTTGCAAGAATGTATATATCGGATACAATTGACCTATGAATATAGAATATACACGGCGTCTCGAAAAGATTGAAGCCGTTTTATCCGCCAAACTGCCGCCTTCCGTCGATGCAGACTGGATTTCTCTCGCTTTTTCGGCCATTCCCGACGCGGTACGGCCCGTTCACCTTTCTCCGCTCGTGGAACCCTGCCGCGATCTCCTCCTGCGAGGCGGAAAACGCTGGAGACCCCTTCTCATGGTGCTTGCCTGCGAACTTGCGGGGGGCGGAGACCGTGCGTACGGCCTCACCCCGATTGTCGAGTTTTCCCATACCGCCAGCCTCATCCATGACGATATAGAGGATCACGCCGACGAGCGGCGCGGCAAACCCGCCATCCATCTCATTTACGGGCAGGATACCGCCATAAACTGCGCCGCCTGGCTGTATTTTTACGCCCAGTCGATAATCGAATCCTTCCCCTCATCCGATTCGCTCAAACTGCTCCTGTACCGGACCGTTTCCCGCGAGCTCCGGCGCCTGCATCTCGGGCAGGCCATGGACATCAGCTGGCACCGGGATCCCGCGATGCTGCCCGTCCGCGCCGAATACGAGGCGATGGTGACCCTCAAGACCGGAACCCTCTCGCGCATGGCCGGGGAGCTCGGCATGTTGGCCGGGGGAAAGGATGAGGGGGAGGCGGGCGACTTCGGCAGTCTTTCGGCCAAGATAGGCGTCGGTTTCCAGGTGCTCGACGATGTCCGCAACCTGACCACCGGCAACCCGGGGAAAAAACGCGGAGACGACATCGTGGAGGGAAAGAAAAGCCTTCCGGTCATTTTCCATCTCGAAAAGAAACCCGACGATATCAAATTCCTTTCGAATGCGTTTACCCGCGCACGGGCCGAGGGTATCGACTCCCCGATCATAGAATCGGTCATCTCCCGGTTGACGGATTCGGGAGCCGTCGAAAACGCCCGCCTGTACGGCATCCAGCTTATAGAAGCCTCGTGCCTGACGGTGCGCGGCCGCTACCCGGGTCAGGATACCACGGAGCTGATCGCAGGTTTGTTCGAAACCATGCTCGAAGGTCTCACTTAATTACGGCTGATTCCTTGTTTTCCCGCCGGCGGTGTAGTACCCTTACAGTATGAAGACAGCACGGTTTTTACCTGCACAAATCTGGACTATCGCGCAAGCGGACGAGGGAAACGCGGTATTCATCCGCCCCGACGGCTCGAATATGGTCCTGCCCGTGTATGTCTCCGAAGGCGATATCCAGAATATTCTGGTGGAGCTGACCCATATCCTCGCTCCCCGCCCGATGGTCCACGAACTTTTACTTGCCGCCATCGACGCCCTGCAGGGCAAACTCGACCGTGTCGAAATTTACGGCATCCGTGCCGGATCATACCTCTGCCGTATCGTGCTGTCGCAGAACGGCAAGGAAATCAGGCTCGAATCCCGTCCATCCGACATATTATGCCTTTCGGCGCGGGTGGAATGTCCGGTTCACATTGACGATGAAGTGCTTGCCCGCAACGGCATCCCGGCCGACCGGGTTACCGGCAAGACGGATGCCTCCGTCGGCGTGCCGGAACCGCCTTCGGTAACGAATTTCCTGCAAAAAGAACTCCATTTCGCGGTAGAGCGCGAAGAATACGAACGTGCGGCAGTCCTCCGGGACCGGCTGGTCGAACTCTCGAGGATCGAAACCGCCCATCAATAAACGGCGTCGGGGGACGGACATGAAAGAAACCGCCGGTTTTCTTAATGACAGCGCAGTAATCCTGGCCTCCGATGGCCTCCATCCGGAAGCCATCGCCTCCCTGCGCAAGGGTCTTTCGCTCGAACCGGAGAACGGCACGCTCTGGCTCAATCTTGGCCTGAGTTATCGCGCGACAAACCGCCACGACGACGCCCGCCATGCGCTCCTCCAGGCATTGAAAACCAATCCTCTCGATGTTGATGTCCTCGATACCCTCGGTGTGGTGCTGCATGAAATGTGCGAGGATCCTTCGGCCGAGGAAGCGTACACGAACGCGCTCGAGATCGAACCGGGCAACGGCAGGGTCTGGAACAATTACGGGGTGCTGCTTTTCGGCCAGTCCCGCTTTCCCGAAGCCTGCCAATCGTTCGAAAAAGCCATCGCGCTGGTTCCCGAGTTTGACGAGGCCCTGTATAATCTGCGGGATACCTATGCGGCGCTGGGTAAAACCGGCGAGATGGAGAAATGTTCGGCGATGCTCGTCAAACGCGACGTGGACGATGCGTGACAAGCCGGACCGGGGAGTGGTTTTTTGGGCGTTCGAATTTTATATATCGGCGAGATTGTGGGAAAGGCGGGAATCTGGTGCGTCAAGAACGCACTGCCCGCTCTTGTAAAAAGCGAAAAGCCGGACATCGTGATCGCGAACGGCGACGGATGCACCGGTTCTTACGGTTTGGGCAGGCAACATGCGGGCTATCTGCGGAAGCTCGGGATCGATCTGGTAACCGGCGGCGAGTGCATCTACTACAAGAAGGACCTGGTCGAAGGGATTGATACCGTTCCGTACGTCATCCGTCCGGCGAATTTTCCGGATGAAAGCCCGGGGCGGGGCTGGCGTTTCGTGCAGGCGGGCAATGCGAAGGTCGCCGTGATATCGCTTCTGGGCCGTGCCGGCTTCAGCCGCGTGCACAGCGAAAACCCCTTTACCGCACTGCCCCTCCTGGCAGCCCGGCTGCGCCAGGAAACGCCCTACATCATTGTCGATTTTCATGCGGCCGCTACCGCGGAGAAGCAGGCGTTTTTCTGGCATGCGGACGGGAAAGTCTCCGCGGTCATCGGCTCCCACGGCCGGGTGCAAACATCGGACGAGACCATCCTGCCGCTGGGCTGCGGGACCATCACCGATGCAGGCCGGACCGGCAGCAGGAATTCCGTCGGCGGTACGGACGGGGCCACGAAGATACGCGAGTACCTGACCCGCATTCCCGACTGGTCGCACGACGCATGGGATCATCCGCAGCTGCAGGGACTGGTCCTGGATCTGGACAATAAGGGAAAAACAACCGCGATCAGGCGGGTACAGGTGGATTGCGGCGATCCGCCGCAAAGCGAACGGGACAAGGGAAACGGTCAGCCGGCGGGCGCACCGTCGGGCATGCCCGCTCAAGCACAAGGAGACAAACATGCAGGAAAAAGCCAAGGTAGTCAGCATCGATAATGACATCGTATCGGTGATTCCGCTCGACATAGAGGCCTGCATCGGCTGCAGCAACGAATCGTGCAAGCAAAACGGGAATCTGTTCACCGCGGTGAACAGCCGCAAACTCGATATTCGCGTCGGAAGCGAGGTACGCATCGCCGCACCGGTAAAAAACCAGCTGTCCCAGGCATTCATGTCCGTCGGTGTGCCCGTGCTCGCCGCGGTATCGGTCTGGATCCTGCTTCCCGTCTTCTTTTCTGGAACCAGCGAAGCGTTGCAGGTCGGCGGGGCCCTTCTTGGTTTTGCCGGAGCGGCGGTCCTGATGTTCCGCATCACCGGCAAAGAAGCCGGGGACCTTCCCGAAATCACCGCAGTTCTCTAGTCCCCTTTTTCAGCGCGCGAAGTCCTTTCCGTATTTGTTGATAAGGTCGGCCATGCCGGAAAGGGATACCTGCTCCATCACTCCGCCCAATTCCCAGGCGACGCGCGGCATTCCGTATACTATGCTCGACGCCTCGTTCTGCCCTATCGTCCGGGATCCTTCCCGGTACAGTTCGGCCAGTTTCTGCGCGCCGTCCCTGCCCATTCCCGTCATGATGATCCCGAGCGCATGGTTCTGGAATTCTTTGAGCACCGAGGCGAACAGGACGTCCGCCGAAGGCCGGTGGCCGTTTTGCGGGGGCGCGTCCGTGATGTGGGCGATAGTGGCGAGCGACCGCCGTTCAACCTCGAGGTGCTTGTCTCCGGGGGCGATCAGGATCCGTCCCGGCTTGACGATGTCTCCCTCGCTGGCTTCCTTGACTTCGAGCGGACATATGCGGTTCAGGCTGTTCGCGAATTCCTCGGTAAAGCCCGCAGGCATATGCTGGACTACGACTATCGGCTGGGGAAGATCGGGATCGAGCCTGGCGAAAACCTCGCGCAGGGCGTTCGGTCCGCCTGTCGATATCCCGATGGCGATGATTTCGATGTTTCCCGGTTTGCGCAGGGGAACCGGCTTCTGGACGGGAACGTTTCCGCCGGAGGTCCGCGGGGGCGCCGCTGCGGGTAACGGTTCGTGTCTCGGCTCGATGCGGGGTTTGGGTTCGTAGGTGCCGTGCTCGATGTCGGCCATGCGGGATTCGTATTTGCGTAAAACATCTTCCGGCAGCTTCCGCGCCGTTCCCGCTATTTTCTTCAGCTGGTATTGGCTTCCGTATGCGGTAAGCATCTCCACCAGTTGTTTCGCGACGGTGTGGAGGTCAGCCGACTCGGATCCCGAGGGTTTGGTGACGAAGTCGCTCGCGCCGAGATCGAGGCATTCCATCGTAACCCGCGCGCCTTCCTTCGCTATGCTCGAAAGGATGATCACCGGTATGTCGATACCGAGTTTTTTCCGTTCCTGCAGGAATTCGACGCCGTTCATTTCGGGCATTTCGATGTCGAGCACGATGATGTCCGGGTTTGCCCGCGCCATTTTCTGCAATGCGAAACGGCCGTTCATGGCTTTTTCCGCGATCTGGAGCCCGGGAGTCGCCTCTATAATTTTGCCGATAAGGCTCCGCATGAGCGCGGAGTCATCGACGATCAAGACCGATACAGCGTCCATTTGCACATCCTGTCAGGAATTTTTCTGGTATAAACAAGCCCAGTCCGTTTTTAGAAATTCGAATTTCGTCTTCATCCCGAAAAGGGACTCCGAATGGCCGATGAACAGGAAGGATTTCGGCGACATCGCGTCCCAGAACCGGTCGATAACCGCTTTTTGCGCGGCTTCGTCGAAATAAATGAGCACATTGCGGCAAAACAGGATGTCGACGTTTCGCTGTCCCGAATCATTTTTCAGGTTGTGGTAATCGAAACGGATCAATTTCATCAGCTCTTCTTTCGCCTGGTAACCGTTGTTTTTGCGTTCGAAGAAGCGGGCGAGATAGGGATCCGGGATGCCGGTTATCCGCGTGTCCGGATAAAATCCCGTCTTTCCGATGAGGAGGGACTTGAGCGAAAGGTCGGAAGCGACGATTTCCACGTTGTATGTAGGCGGCAGTTTGTCACGGAATATCATCGCGAGGGTGTATGGTTCCTCGCCGGTCGAGCAGCCCGCGCTCCACACCCTGATTTTTGTGTCGTTTCGTTCCTTCTTGATCTTGAGGACTTCGGGGATGATATAGTTGATGAGCGCGTCGAAGTGGGGCTGGTTCCTGAAAAACCTCGTCAGGTTGGTGGTAACCGAGTCGAGCATGAGCTTGAGTTCTTCCTTGTCCTTGATGAGAAGGGAATAATACTCGCTTACATGTCCGATCTGCTTGTCCCGCAACCGTTCCTTGAGCCTGCTTTCGAGAATCGCCCGGTTTGTGGAAGAGAATGTAATTCCGCTTTCGTCATAGATCAGCTTGCGATACTGGTCAAAATCGGCATCGCTCAAAAAATCTGCCATACATACTCCTGTACAAACCGGAAAAGCACCCATTTTTAGTCTAAAACCTCTTACCCCTGCTGTCAATGCAAGGCCCGATTGTTTTGACGAAAAGAGCGAAAACCGGTATAGTAGGCATATGTGTTCATTCCGTACCGTTTATATCCTTACAGCCATGGCTTTGTTTGCCGGCAGTTCCTGTTCGTTCAATTACGGAAACATCTCCGGGACGGATGATATGGTCCCGGAGATGGTTCTGGAGGTGGTAACGGCAAACCGGTACGAGGATGCCTCCCTGTCCGTCGTTTTCACCGCGAATACTCTCGAAATGTACCGATCCGACCGGCTTTGGGCCGCCGATTCGGTTTCGTTCGTACAATATGCGTCCGGGGGATCAACCGAAATCGAAGCGCGTGGGTCCGCCGGTCTTATGCTGGTTGATGATATTGACGAAATCTATACCCTCGGAGAAGGTGTTACCTTCGAATTCCTTTCCGACAATCTGTTCGTCAGCGCAAACGACCTTCGCTGGTCGAAAAAAGAACGGAATCTCTGCGGGACACGGACGGGAGAAGTAGTAATCAGCAAGGATGACGGAACAATGGTGAGGGGCATCGGGTTTTTCGCCGATACCGCGAGTCGAACCTATGATTTCGCCGAAAATGTGTCAGGCATGCTCCAATGAGAAAATACCGGATCCTGTTTTTCTTGTTCCTTTTCCTGGTTTATGCGTACGCGGAGGACAAGACCATTGCCTTTTCCGCCGCGCGCATGAGCGGAACGGCAGGAAAGACAACCGGCACGACGGCACTCGAGGGATCGGCTGTCGTCGACATCGGGACGCTCCGGATCACCGGGGACCGGATCGAGCTGTCCGGGAAGGATTTTCGATATGTCGCGGCTACCGGCTCGGTTACCGGCACAGACTCCGAAAAAGGATATACGTTCAGCGCCGACTCGCTTACCTATGACAGGGACCGTGAAGTTGCCCTTTTTCGGGGTAATGCGAAGCTTGTCGACTCTAAAAACGAAGTGGAAGCCTCCGCAAGCATGATTTCGTACAACCAAAAAACCGAAATTGCCTTCCTGCAGATGGATGTCAAGCTGAAGCGGAAGGAAATCGACTGTACCGCCGTCTTTGCGACCTATCGTCGTACTCTCAATCTGCTCGACCTGTCGGGTTCCCCGCGCGTTCTCCGGGACGGGGATGAATTCAAGGCGGACCGCATTTCCGTCAATCTCGATACCGAGTATATCTCGCTTGACGGAACCGTGAGCGGCACGCTCAAGGATACCAAGAAGGAAGAGAGCGAATGAGCGATACCCTGCGCGTCGAAGGATTGAACAAGTATTTCCGCAAAAAACACGCGGTCCGCGACGTGACCTTTTCGATGCAGGCGGGCGAAATCCTCGGCCTGCTCGGTCCGAACGGAGCCGGAAAGACCACGACTTTTTATATGGTAGTCGGTTTTTATAAACCACAGAGCGGCGACATTTACCTCGACGACCTGTGCATTACCCGCCTGCCGATGTACAAGCGCGCCCGTGCGGGTCTCTCCTACCTGCCCCAGGAATCGTCCGTCTTCCGCAAACTTACGGTGGAGGAGAATATTTTCGCCATCCTGGAAACCCGCAAGGACCTGACCCCGGCCGCACGGCAACTGAAGCTCGATTCCCTGCTCGCCGAATTCGGGATCGAATCCAACCGCAAACAACCCGCCTATACCCTTTCCGGCGGCGAGCGCCGGCGAACCGAGATAGCCCGATCGCTCGCCATCGAACCCCGTTTCCTCCTCCTCGATGAGCCCTTCGCCGGCATCGACCCCATCGCCGTCCACGACATCAAGGAAATCATCCGCCGTCTGTCAAAAGCGGGTATCGGCATCCTCATAACCGACCACAACGTCCGCGACACCCTCGAAATCACCGATCGCGCCTGTATCATCAACAAGGGCGAAATCGTCGCCGAAGGCCCCCGGGAATTTATCCTCGACTCCGAAATCGCGAGGGAAGTGTATTTGGGGGAGTCGTTCCGCATGTAGCTTCCGGGGGGAAAGGAAACCTTTCTTGCGATGAAAGGTTTCCTTTCCCCCCGGGCCCCCCTATTCTTCCAAAGGAACGCTTAGGAGGGAGATTTCGGAGGGGAAATATTTTCCCATTTTTTCTATACAGATTCTGAAATGGATAGAAATTACCCGTTTTGTCGGGATCTGGTTCCGGAGTGTGCTGTTTTAATCGCTATTTTTGGCACGATATTTGCTCGTATCTTTACACTGTGCAATCGCAGTACGTGGTGAAGGAGATAGCGATGTCGTTTGGTTTCAAGAACATACGTAAAAATTGGCCCGGCCTGCTTCGAGCGGTAGTTCAAATTGGCTTTTTGCTCGCTTCGGTTTTCTCCCTTGTATATCTCGATTTTACCCGGATCGCGGTGATCATGGCGGTGTCGTTCCTCGGCGGAGCATGGTTTTGCGGTTGGGTGTGCCCGTTCGGGAGCGCGCAGGACTGGATTTCCGCTCTGGGGAGACGCTTCTTCAAGCATCGGCTGAAAGTGCCGCCGCGAATCGAAAAATTCCTGTCATTGCTCAGGTATCTGTTGTTTGGCTTGAGTATTGCCGGTTTCGGGTATACCGCTTTTTTGGGCAGGCCGTACCAGAATTTTTCCGGGCTTCTGGCCGGTCACACCGCCTATGTCGGTTGGGCGGCCTGGTCCCTGCTGGCGCTGTTTCTCGCCTCGTCCCTCGTCATCGACAGGCCTTTTTGCCGATATTTCTGCCTCGAAGGCGCACGGTACGGGTTGTTGAGCATGGGTCGAATTTTTACCTTGAAACGAAATACGTCCTTGTGTATCGGTTGCGGCGCCTGCGACCGGGCGTGTCCGTCGGGAATCGCAGTTTCTATGCATTCCCATGTACGCCATCCGGCCTGTATAAACTGCATGAAATGCGTTACCGCATGCCCCGTAAAGGGCTGCCTGACATATACCTTTTTTTTGAACAGGAGAGTGAAATGATAATACGAAAGAAAACACGTTTTGCACGGGCGGCGTTGGTTATGTGCGTTGCTCTCGCGTCGCTGCCGCTGACGGCCCGGGGCATGGGCGCCGCAAATTATGCGAAGCCTGCGGGCATCGACCTGAGCGCGCAGAACTTCAAGGACGGCGTGTATACCGGAACCGCCATCGCCTACCGCCCCGGACTTACCGTGTCGGTGACGGTGAAGAACGGCAAGGTATCCTTGGTTAAGGTAACCGACCACAACGAGGACGGTCGCCGCTTCTATGACTATCCGATTCAGGTGATCCCCGCCGCCATAGTGAAGGCCCAGAATACCAAGGTCGACGCCGTATCCGGGGCGAGCGCCACGAGTTACGGAATTATGGTCGCAGTAGAAAATGCGCTTTCGGGGGCAAGATAGCACCGGCTGCGGAAAAAACCGTCCGGCGCTCACGCCGCGGTAGCGGCTGGAACCGCGCCGGCCGGTTTCTTCCTCCGCCCGTGTAACCTTGTCCTGCTTGAAGTAGAAGGACACTGAAAATGAGGAGTGGGGGTAGCGGAAAAGCCCGGAGGGCTTGTCGCGCATCAGTATACCTACCGGTAGGTATAGTAAAAAAATCTCGCGACAAGACTGAGGACTTTGGAGCGCAGGGGGAGCATTGACCCGATTCCGCTGACGAAAACCGAACGGCAGTTTTCAGGGCCGGATCCGGGGTTTTGGTATACCAAAACTCCACTTGCAGCTGAACATTTTAAAACGGTCCCTAACTGACAGTAGAAATGGTGCGGCCGGGACGCCGTGAAATACCGGACTGCGCGCTTTCAGCCGCTATCGCGGCGTGAGCGCAGGCCGGTATTTCACGAAGCTGGGCCCCGGCCGCACCATTTCTACATATAGATACGCTCCCCCAAAGGTTTTCCTTGACAACAGGGGTCTTTACCGGTAAAGT
>JFJP01023575.1_pt1 | contig 16722 bp, 16 predicted proteins | sample 431651 | NCBI WGS metagenome assembly JFJP01 (sample SAMN02602958, study PRJNA72255) | Microbial mat metagenome, whole genome shotgun sequencing project. | biome: fresh water; feature: sink hole; material: water; isolation source: purple microbial (photo- and chemosynthetic) mats found in... | reverse complement strand
GTAGGCGGCCAGGCCGCAGCGGATGAAATAGTCGTCCATCTTGATGCGCAGGACCTGGGTGCTGGCTGCCGCTGCCCCTGTGTTTTCCCCGAAAGGCAGGATGGCCTCCGCATTGGACCTGGCTTCGTCCAGCCACGCGGCATGGAGATCCAATGCCTGGAAAAAAGCGTGGACCTGCTCTGCGGAGATTCCTGGCGCTCCGCCTCGATCCTGGACGCTGCCCATGCAGGTCATGATCTCTTCGATAAGGCGCTGGGTTGCCTCGTCGCGTGCCGATGCCGGAGTGATGACCCCGTCTCCGTTGAAGGGAGAGTCATGAAGCAGGGACTCGGTGCTGTTCACGTGCTCGATAGTGATGCTCTCCGCCCCGGCCTGGCCCAGAAAATTCTGGATCTGCCGCGCCGAAGCAAGCAGCCGTCGCCCTTCATCACCCGAGTCGTCGATGGCTGAAAGCGGCAGGGCAGAGCTGCTCGCGAGCAGGGGGCGCAGGTCGCGTAGCACCGTGCCCACCCAGTCCACGGCGGCCAGGATTTCGGGCACCCGGACCCGGCCGTCGCCGTCGGTATCAAGCATGGCCAAGGTATGGGGATCGAATTCCAGCCCGTTAACCGGACAGCTCAGGGCTGCCCAGAGTTTCTGGTCCAGTTCATGAAGATGAAGAAGATCTTCGGCAGTGTCGAGCCGGACCTGGTCAAAGCCGCCGAGGCGGAAAAAACGCCAGCGGTGCGAGGAATTGGATCCTGTCTCCATGCAGTGCTCCTTGTCTGATGACATTTGCGGGTTCCGTGACGGCGCGGGTTTTTCTTACGCTCAACATGGAACCGATATCAAGGAGGAAAGCCTGTCATACGTGAACCGCATGCGCCTGCCGGCAACCCGCGCGCCCCGGTTGCGACTTCCCGCGCTCCGCGATTCAAATTTATCCGTGAAGAATACGCATGAGCGCGGCTATTTTGCCCCGGATGTCTACCGCTTCCGTGATCTCGCTGACCAGAGCCACGCAGCCCGCGCCATGGGCGGCCACTTCCCCCAGGTTGTGCTCCTTGATGCCTCCGATGGCGACAAAAGGCAGATTCGATCCGCGTATCACGAAATCCAGATACTCAAATCCCACGGGTGCACAGACATCCTCCTTGGTCCGGGTCGCAAATATCGGCCCTACGCCGATATAGTCCGCGCCTTGGGCCGTTGCCGCCAGGGCCTGTTCCGGGGAATGGGTCGAGAGGCCGATGGCCATGCTCCCGCCCACAAGGCGTCGCACGGCTTCAAGGGGAAGGTCTTCCTGGCCCACGTGCACCCCGTCGGCTCCCGTCAGCAGGGCCAGATCGATGTCGTCGTTGACGATGAAGGCCGCGCCAGCATCGTGGGTCATGGCCCGCAGCCGCAGGCATTCCTCGTATTTGAGTCCCATCTTTTTGGTTTTCTCGCGGTATTGGATGATGCGTATCCCGCTGTCCAGCATGGCCCGCACAACCTCTTCGTTGCCGCGTCCCCGGGAGAATTTTTCGGCGGTCAGGCCGTAGAGGCCGCCAGCCCGCATCAACCGGGTCACAAGATCGCGTCCGTTCATGTCCGCTCCGTATACATGGTATGAAAATGATCCAGAAGCACGTCCGCCTGCATGGCGGCAGCCATGCCCACGCCGGGGGACAGGGGCGGGGCATGTCCGTCGCAGGGCGTGGAATGATCGCCGACAATGACGAGGTTTGGGCGCAGCTTCCTAAGGGTCATCTCTGCGGCCCGGCCGAATCCTCCCAGCCCCGACGCCCCGACCAGCATGCAGCCCGTGGACGCCATGGTCTCGATGATGAGCTTCTTGGTGCGCGGATCGTCCACGGCTTCGACCACTGCGTCGCAGGACCCGAAAAGGTCAGACATGTTGTGGGCGTGCACGTGAAGATGGTGGGCCGTGATCCTGACCGCCGGGTTTATGGCCAGCAGGTTGTCGCGCAGGGCCAGCACCTTGGGTCCGCCGATCTGGGCCAGTACGAAATGCTGACGGTTCAGGTTTGACGGCTCCACCGTGTCCGCGTCGGCCAGGATCAGATCCGAGAACCCGCTGCGGACCAAGTGCACGGCGCAATTGGAGCCAAGTCCTCCGGCCCCGATGATCCCGACCCTGACATGGCGCAGGAATGCCAGGAAGCCTTCGCCCAGGTAGCGTGCGAGGCCTTGCTCAAAGGTGCTCACACGCGCCCCTCGATAGGTTCCCAGTCCTTGAATACGGCCTGGTATCCGTGACTGCGCAGCATGGTCTTCATCTCGGCCACACTGCGAGGGTCGGAGATCTCGAACTGCCCGGTGGCGGCGGGCTTGGTGTGCCCGCCCACGGCAGTGCTGACTCCCGCCGACATGCGCGTCACGCCCAGCGGCAGAATGCTGTCGCGAAAGGCCGGGGCCTCACGGGTGGAGATGGTGATGGACAGGCGCGGCAGGAAGATGCGCAAGGCGGTCATGGCCTGCACCAGTTCCCGGTCCGAGACGATGTGCGTCGGTTGAAACGCCCCTGCATGGGGACGCATGCGCGGCAGGGACACGGCCACGTCCACGCCGGGGTAGCATTTCTGCAGCCAGGCCGCATGCAGGCCGGTGGCGAAGATATCCCTTCGCCAGTCGGTGAGGCCCAGCAGCGCACCGATATTGACCACGCGCATGCCCGCCTCGGCCCCGCGCTGCGGGGTGTCCAGGCGGAACGCGTAGTCCCGTTTGGGTCCGGCCGGATGCAGTTCGGCGTAGAGGACCGGGTCGTAGGTTTCCTGGAACACCGTCAGACCGTCCACTCCCGCCCGCACAAGGCGGGCGTAATCGGCTGTTTCCATGGGATACACTTCTATGGATATGGACGGAAACAGGGGGCGCAAAACCCGCACGCAGGCTTCCAGATACTCGGCACCGGCCTTGCGCGGGGCCTCCCCGGTCAGCAGGAGCAGATGTTTGAGCCCCGTGGCGGCGATGGCCTGCCCTTCCGCTTTGACCTCATCGAGGCTGAGGCGGGTGCGAGGGATGGCGTTGGGCGCCGCGAAGCCGCAATAGCGGCAGTGGTTGGTGCAATGGTCGGAGACGTAAAGAGGGGTGAAAAGGCTTACGGTGCGACCGAAATGGCGCAGGGTCAGTTCGTGGGCACGCCTGGCCATGGCTTCCAGATGCGGCGCCGCCGCCGGGGAGAGCAGGGAGAGAAATCCGGGCATGTCGACGCGATCCTGGCCGACAGTGCGGCGCACGTCATCCCCGCGCACGGTCTGTAAAAGCTCTTCCAGGGGAGTGCGGCTCAGCCGCAGGGCTTCGGACAGAAAGCTCATGACGCGACTCCAGTCAGGTCCAGAAATCCGGTCAGGGGCGAGGACGCCTGTGCCAGGGTGGTGACAGCCCCAGGCCCGGCGAGCCAGGCTTCGCGGCCCGCGGCCACTGCCCGCCCGAAAGCCCGCCCCATGAGCACGGGGTCCGAGGCCGTGGCGATGGCCGTATTGACCAGGCAGGCTGCGGCTCCCATCTCCATGGCCTGGCAGGCCTGGCTGGGCGTGCCGATCCCCGCGTCGACGATGATGGGCAGGTCCATCTCCTCGATGAGGATGCGGATCATCTCTTCGGTCTTGAGGCCACGGTTGGTGCCGATGGGCGCACCCAGGGGCATGATCGCCGCCGCCCCGGCATCGGCCAGGGAGCGGGCCACGTACAGGTCCGGGTTCATGTACGGCAGGACCACAAACCCGTCCCTGGCCAGGATCTCCGTGGCCCTGGCCGTCTCGTAGCCGTCGGGCAGCAGGTAGCGGTTGTCGGAGATGACCTCGATCTTGATCCAGTTTCCGCAACCCATGGTCCGGGCCAGTCTGGCGATGCGCACGGCTTCCTCGGCGGTGCGCGCACCCGAGGTGTTGGGCAGCAGGATCATGTGTTTCGGAATGTGCTGCATGACGTTGTCCGCCGTGGCGTCCAGATCCACCCGGCGCAGAGCCACGGTGATGACCTCTGAGCCGGAGGCTGCGCACACCGGCGCGATGAGCCTGTCATTTCCGTACTTGCCGGTGCCGGTGAAGAGGCGGCTGGTCAGGCGTTTGCCGCCGATTTCGAAGCTGTCTGTATGTTCCATGGTGGTTCTCGATTGTTGCGGTGTGAGGGTGGGGCGGTGGGCGAGGCTCAGCCTCCGCCGACAAAGCTCAGCAGTTCGAGCCGATCGCCGGCGTTCAGGCTGGTGGAAAGAAATTTATCGCCGGGTACGATGTCCTGATTGAGTTCGGCTACGACCACGGATGGATCGAGGTTCATGGAAAGGAGCAGTTCGTGCAGGGTCCCGCCGGGCTCGAAATCCTGCGTGCGTCCGTTGACGGTGATGTGCATGGTTGCCTCCGCGTTGTGGTTCAAGCGGGAGGGGGAGCAAAAAGAAAACCGCGCGGGGAGGCGCGGTTCGTTGAATGGGAGTTTTCCGGAACCAGCTTCCCTACGGCAGCATGATCTGCGTCAGGTCGTAAGGGTCGGGAACGTGTCCCCTCTCAGCCCATCGGGCTCCCCCAGCTTGTATGCATGAACGGTACGGCGATTCGGGCGCGGTGTAAAGCGGGCCTGGTCTGGAGAATGCTGCCAAGCCTAATCGGCTATGCCCAGCAGCTTGAAGCAGTAAAAACAAACGCTGGCCATGAAGGCCGAGGCGGGAATGGTCAGAATCCAGGCTACGAGCAGGTTGCCGGCAATCCCCCAGCGCACGGCGGAGAGGCGTTTGGTCGAACCAACGCCAAAGACGCAGGCGCTGATGGTGTGGGTTGTGGAGATGGGCGCGCCCATGAGGGAGGCCCCGGTGATGACCAGGGCCGCCGAGGTCTCTGCCGCGAAGCCGTGCACGGGTTCAAGCTTGAAGATTTTGTGTCCCATGGTCTTGACGATCTTCCATCCTCCCATGGCCGTGCCTGCCGCCATGGCCATGGCGCAGGCCAGCTTGACCCACAGGGGTACATGGATCGTGTCAATCTTGTGAAAGAGAAAAAGGGCCAGGGTGATGACGCCCATGGTCTTCTGCGCGTCATTGAGACCGTGGCTGGTGGCCATGAAGGCGGAGGAGATGATCTGCAGTTTCTCGAAATAGCGGGACACGTTGCGTCGGTTGGCCCGCCAGAAAAGAAGCATGATCAGGGTCATGACCGCATAGCTGACGGCAAAACCGGCCAGAGGGGAAAGCACAAGGGGGAGCAGAACTTTTTTGACGATGGATACGCCATTCAGGGAGGTCATTCCGGCATGGCTGATGGCCGCGCCCATGAGACCGCCGATGAGGGCATGGGAGGATGAGGACGGGATTCCAAAATACCAGGTGATCAGGTTCCAGGCGATGGCCCCGATCAGGGCCGCAAGGACAAGGGTTTGGCTACCCATGACCATGTCCGTGTTGACGATCCCAGAGCCCAAGGTATGAGCCACCTCCTCGCCCAGGAGCGCTCCGAAGAGGTTCAAGCCCGCGGCCATGACCACCGCGTTGCGGGGAGTCATGACCTTGGTGGAGACTACCGTCGCAATGGCGTTGGCACAGTCGTGTGCGCCGTTGGTAAAGTCGAAAATCAGGGCCACCAGGACGATGACCACAAGAAGCAGCGGAATATCAAGCATTTTTCAGCACCACTTCTTCAATGGCGTCAGCCAAATCGTCAATGCGTTCGAGGGCCATTTCGAAGCGATCGTAGACCTGGGTCCAGCGCATGATGTTGATGACTTCCTTGGTGTCTCCGAATTCCAGGTCATGCAGCTCTGCTAGTCCCGTGGAAAAGAGCATTTCGCATTCGCCTTTGAGTCCCTTGATCTTGCGTAATTGGCTCGAAACATCGCGTTTGACTTCAAGGCAGCAGATCATGTCCCCGGTCAGAGCGGCCATGGCCTGGATGTTTTGGGCCATTTTTCTGGCCGGGAAGCGAATATAGTCGAATCCGTACAGGCGCATGCGCGAGGCGATGGCTTTGATCAGGTTGATGGAATCTTCCTGGGCCAAGTTGAGTCGGTAAATGTCTTCTCGGTCAATGGGGGTGATGAAGGTCTGGGAAAGCTGGCGGGCAATTTCTCGACTCAGTTCGTCGGCATCTGCTTCAATCAGGGTCACGGTCTTGCAGGCGGCATCGACGCAGCTGAAGTCGTCCATGAGTCGGGTCAGCTGCAGGCTGGCCTCCTGCAAAATTTTGCTTTGCCTGATCAGCATCTCGAAGAAGCGGATGTTCTTGGGGAAGAAGGAAAATGCCATGCGCATGAACTCCGGCGTTATGGTTACGACGTTGGACGGCGTCGTCGAGAAAGATCATCCCGATAAGACGGGCAGCCGCGTTACGATTGTGTGACGAACTACCCAAACGCGCGAGATAATAATAGGTCGTCCGGATTGACGCAATGATTCTCGTCACACAAAAGTAACATTTCAGACATGGTCGGGATCGAAATGTGACAAAGGGATGAAAATATGAGGAAGTTCAGTGGGATGAAAAGGGCATGAGGAGGAATCCTCATGCCCGGAGGTGATTATTTTGCGTATTCGTAGCGCTTGGTTACCCGGTCCGAGAGCTGGGCGTGGGCGAATCCGGCCTGGCGGGACTTGGCAAAACGTTCTTCGGCCTCTTGGCTGCACATGTCACAGCCCTGGACCGGGACGTGCAAACCCAATGATTTTGGAGTCTTGGCGGTTTCGCTTTCGACGATGAGGAGGCCCGGACAGTGCGGACAGTCCTTCAGGCGCTCGACCTGGGTCTCGGTGATGTCGTCAGTGTCGTAGTAGATGGAGCGGCGGCGCACGAAATATCCGCTTTCGCGCACAGCCTCCGAGGGCCGGGGGTTAAAATAGACTTCGGGCAATTGGTCACACAGCGCTGCAAGATAGTCGAGAGTTGATTTCTGTTCGCGGATTTTGTCGCGGTCCAGATCAGGTTCCTGCACGGCGGAAAAATCCACCCCGGCCAGGGCCAGGCTGATGCCCAGGTTGACGTAGGGCAGCGCCCCCTTGATGGCGTAACCGCCTTCAAGCACGGCGATGTCGGGTTTCAGCATCTGGGTCAGACGTGCGTAGCCCTGGGCCGTGAAGTTCATGTTGGTGATGGGGTCGGAGAAGTGGTTGTCCTGTCCGGCGGAATTGATGATCAGGTCCGGCTTGAAATGATCCAGGATAGGCATGACGATGCGTTCCACAGTCATGAGATAGCCTTCGTCCGAGGTGCGCGGGGGCATGGGTACGTTGATGGTCCTGCCCATGGCCTTGGGGCCTCCGGATTCAGAGGGGAAGCCCGTGCCGGGGTAGATGGTGCGGCCATCCTGGTGCAGGGAGATGAAGAGCACGTCCGGATCGTGCCAGTAGATGTCCTGGGTACCGTCGCCGTGGTGGCAGTCGGTGTCGATGACAGCCACGCGCAGGTTGCCGTAATGCTCGCGGATCCATTCGATCATGACCGCTTCGATGTTGATGTTGCAGAAGCCGCGGCTGCCGTGGACGGTGCGCATGGCGTGGTGGCCGGGAGGACGAACCACCGCGAAGGCGCGCTCCCGTTCCTTCTGCATGACCAGTTGGGCGGCGCGGATCACGCCCCCGGCGGAGATGAAATGCGAATCTGTGCACACGGCCTGCACGCTGGGAAAACAGAAGTGGGCGCGCAGGATATCTTTTTCCTCGGCCACGAGGGGGCGGTATTCGCGGATGCCTTCGATGTCGAAGATGCCCTCTTCCCGGAACTGGTCCTGGGTGTAGAGCAGACGTTCCTCCCGCTCGGGGTGTGTGGGGGAGATGGCCCAGTCGAAGGCTGGAAAGAAAATAATGCCGAGGCTTGATTGTGCGGTGAGCATGGTCCCTCCGTTCAGGATGCCAGGGTGGAGATGACGCCTGGGCGCATCTGGCAGCGGACGCGGATGTTGCGGCCGATGGTGTAGTGTCCCTCAACCATGTTGAAGGCGTCGGCCTGGATGACCTGGATGTCGCCCTCCTCGGCCGGGATGCCCTGGCGGTCCAGTTCGGCCCGCAGCATGGTGGTGGCGTCGTGCACGGCTTCTTCCAGGGTGTAGGTGCGCTTGACGGCCTTGTGGATGCCCAGGCCCGGCACAGTGAAGCTGCCGCGCGAGGTGTCCACGGTCAGGACCAGGGACTGGGTCGGTCTGGTCAGACATGCGCCGATGGCGTTGGCCACCTGGGCATGCTGTGGCGCGATGACGGGCAGGCCGAAGGTCTCCTCCAGAAGCGGGGCCATGGCCTCGGCCGGGCCTCCGATGACCAGGATGCACGTGGGCCGTACGATCCGGTCCTCCAGGATCTCCTGGATGGTATAGACTGGGCGGGCGTTGACGGCTGCCAGAAAGGCGGAGACCTTCCTCTTCAGGATGTCCATGGCCAGGCTTACGGCCTGTTCGGCGCATTCGCGGGCGGAGAGCCCTTGAGTCATGGCCACTTCTTTGATGCCCTTGGCCGAACGCTCCCGGTCGCCGAAGGATGCATGACCGAGCACGTTCATGGCGTCCATGAGGGCCGGGGCGGAACCGCCGGCGGCCATGCATGGGCCGTGACGGTCGGGGCCGACGCGCAGCTGCCCGTCTCGGGAACTGATGAAGGAATCACCGCCGATGCCGATGGATTCAACCTTGAGCGCCCGCACCAGGGTGGGGTGCTCGCCGATGGAGATGCCGTCGCGCTCCAGCAGGGGCACTCCGTCCAGCAGCACGGCCATGTCTGTGGTGGTGCCGCCGATGTCGAGGATCAGTGCGTCTTCGGTCTGGGGGGCGGTGCTGAGAATGCCCATGACCGAGGCGGCCGGCCCGGAGAAAATGGACTGCACCGGGATCTCGCGGGCCAGTTTCAGAGGCATGGTCCCGCCGTCGGCCTTGACGATGTTGATGTCGGCCTGGATGTTCAGATCCCGCAGGCTCTGCTCAAGGGCGTCGGCAAAGGCGTTGAAGGTGCGCCACACGGCGGAGTTGTAGTAGACGGTGCTGATGCGGCGACCGAAATTGAGGGATTCGGACACGCGGTGTCCTTGGGTCACGAAATCGGCCTGGGGGGAGAGAGCCTCGGCGATGGCCGTTTCCTGCTCGGGGTTGCGGGTACAGAATTTGCCCACCACTCCGTAGACGCGGATGCCCTCATCGCGGCAGCGCGTGGCCATGGGCTTGATCTGATCCACCCGGGCCTTGGCTGAGATGGCGCCGCGATGGTCGACGCATCCGGTCAGAGTATGATACTGGCTGCCCAGCGCATATGCGTCGGCATTTATTCCCGGTCCGGGAATGACGAACATGCCCACCTTTTCGGTGTGGCCTGTGACGATGGAATTGGTGGACAGGGTCGTGCTCAGGTTGATGGTGCGGATTTCCGCGCCTTTGCAATCCTTCAGGATGGCGCACAACGCCTCGGTGATGGTCGCGAGCAGGTTGTCGTGATCCGTGGGGACCTTGGCCATGGCTTCCACCCTGCCGTCCCGGATGCAGACGCCATCCGTGTGCGTTCCGCCGACATCTATTCCGATAAGCATAAGTCCGATCCTTGGGCTGACGGTTGGCCGCGGCGGGTGCCGCGACTCCCGGGCGTCTCAGCGGGTCTTCAGTGATATGTAGGGCCGGGCTGAGGCTTCGGGCTTGTGTTTTTTTCCGCCATGGCGCACCCAGGGCCGGGAAGATTGCGGCGGGACGCGGAGGAAGAAACACAAGTTGCTTTTTCAGACTGCATATTTACCGGACTGCAGACGAAGCGCAAGCAGAATTCAGTAAACGGAGGGAAATCATGGATAAACAGCTGGTGGACGGTTTTCTGGACTGCGTGCGGCAGGCCGGGGGCGTGGTGCGCGCGCAATGGAGCGAAGCCAAGGAGATCACCTTCAAGGGGCGCATCGACCTGGTCACCCAGACCGACCTGGCCGTGGAGAGGATGCTGCTGCAGAGCCTGCCCGCCTTGATTCCCGGATCCACCGTTCTGGCCGAGGAGTCTCACGTTTCCCTTGATCCCGGGGCATTGACCTGGATCGTGGATCCGGTGGACGGCACCACCAACTACGCCCACGGCCTGCCTATTGTCGCCGTGTCCGTGGCCCTGTGGAAGGCCGGTCGGGTGGAGATGGGCGCGGTCTATCTGCCGGTGCTTGAAGAGCTTTTCTGGGCCGTGCGCGGCCAAGGCGCATTTTTGAACGGGTCCCGCATCGCCGTCAGCAAGGAAGGGAACATGCAGGCCTCCCTCATCGCCACGGGTTTTCCCTATTCCTTCTATACGGAGGTGGACCAGATCTGCCTGCGGCTGCGACGGGTGCTGCTGGCCTCCCAGGGCATAAGGCGCATGGGCTCGGCGGCCGTGGACCTGGCCTACACGGCCTGCGGGCGCTTCGATGGGTATTACGAGACCGGCCTCAAGCCATGGGATACAGCGGCGGGCTGGCTGCTGGTGGAGGAAGCCGGGGGAACGGTCAGCGGACTGGACTGCAGCTACGGCCTGGGCGGGCACATGATCGTGGCCACCAACGGGGCCATCCACGAGGATCTTCTTGCCTTGCTCCATCTGGACGGCGCATGAGCGCCCTGTGATCAGATGCTTTTCTTCAGGGATGAGGAAAGAGGGATGATATCTCCCTTGGAGTTGTAAAGCGAACCGCCTTCAGCGTCCTGGCCAAGGGTGTCGTCGCCCTGATCTTGATTCTTCTGCTGTTTTTTCTTCTGGTGTCTCAGATCCCAGGACAGATGGCCTTCCTGCCTTTGTCCCTGGGCCTGGGGTTTGTCCACGCGCAAGCTCATTTTCGCCTCCTTGGCCGTCCCTGGCCATGGGTATTGCGTCAGAAGGGGCGTCCCTGCCCTGTATTCTGTATCGGACAATCGGCGAAAAACTTGAATCAGCAATCACCATAAAATGCAGAAAGGCCCCGGATGCGAACATCCAGGGCCTTATTGCGGAGAATTTCTCCGCAATGAGCGCCATGTTCAATTTTTCATCCCAGGTCGTCGAGGATGGTGCCTCGACCCGTATACGTCGGCATGAGCACGTCCTGCTGGAACGCATACGAGTTCTGGTTTTGGTTCTGGTAGCGGTGGGTGTTTGCGTTCATGGTGTCGAGCGTTTTTGTGACCACGGCCGCCCCGAATGTTTCCTTGTCAAAGGGCTGGGCATTCGAGGAGCTGCCGCCGTTCATGTAGTCGAGAGTCTTCCCGACCACGGCGGCTCCGAAGGTCTGCCTTGCGATGTCCCGGGAACTGCCCCCGGAGATCCCATCAATGTCCATAACTCCTCCCTGATTATTCAGAACATGACGCCTGATCAAACGTATCGGTTGAATTACATGAAAACTTGAGGCCCGGGAAGGAAAAATGAGGAAGGGCGGGCAGGTTCGCAGATACGGAGCCACCATTGTTCTTGCAAAGATTGCAGCCTGACGGCTTTCAGTCGTTGAACCAGCGCAGTCCCGGCATGCCAGGCAAGAGGTTCTGTCTTGTGCAGCGTTCACCAAACAGGGCCAGGGAGGCTTGCTCGCTGGGCCCCAACTCGTAGCTCATGGCCCGCCAATAGCGGAGCAGATCCGGGCTGGTAAGCCAGCCGGGGAGATCGGGCAGACGGGACAAGGTTTCGAAATGGCTGGGCAGATCGGCAGTGATGACGGCGATATGGTTCCGCAGGAGGCTCAGGAGTTCACGGGTTGGCTTGGGCAGATCCCTGCGCACGATCCAGACCGCGAAAACAAATGGAAGCCCGGTCCAGGACGACCACTCGGTGGCCAGATCGACGACATGGTAACCTGCGGGCGGGGCGACAAAATGACGCAGGGCAAGGTTGCCGATTTCAAGGAAGGGCCGCCCCGTAAGCAATCCGCCTCCGGGTTCTACGGTCTCCCAGCGTGTCTCGGGCAAGCCCCATCTTTGGCTCCACAGGACCTTCAATAGGGCTGTGGATGTGGCCGATGCTCCGGTCAGGCAGACCGGGCCGGGATTGCGGGCGAGCCATGCGGGCAGTTCGGCCAGGGGGACCGGAGAAAGGAAAAGGACGCTCTGAACTTCTTCACTGGCGCTGATGGAGGCTCCGGGAAGGAGTTCATAGCCTTCGGCGCGCAGCAGGTATTCAAACGAGGACGACGGCGAGACATCCAGCTCTCCGGTGGCCAGGAGGTGGTTCAGCCTGCTGGGGTGGCCGGATACATAGTGGAAATCTCCGCCTTCCGGGCAGATGTCTGTCAGGAGGTGGAAAACATGCCACATGTTGAGGTAGTCGATTCTGCCGATCTGAAGTGTCATGGCGAATAAAAAAGGCGGGGCCGGCCCCGCCTTGATGTTTTTGGGATGTCCCAGGCTTACAGCTGAGCCATGAGGGTGGCGCGGATGTCGTCGATGGAGCCTTCGCCGTCGAGTTCAATGTACTTGAAGCCGAATTTCTTGGACAGGTTCTTGAAATAATAGGAAGCTGCCAAGGTGCCGGTGGTGCTATCGTAGTAGATGTTGTGACGCTTGTCGATGGCATCTTCGTCCTGGTCGTCGGCGCGGGCAGTCAGCTCGCCGCCGCAGACGCGGCAAACGTTGCCGTTTGGCTTGATGGCGTCGATGAAGATGTTGTTGGGATGGTTGTTGTCGTTCTTGCAGAGGCGGCGGCCCATGATGCGGTTCTTGGCCACTTCGCGGGGCAGGAGGATTTCAATGACGAAGTCCAGCTTTACACCGTCGGCCTGCAGGGCTTCCCACAGTTTCTGGGCCTGAACGATGGAGCGGGGAAAGCCGTCCAGCAGCCAGCCGTTGGGGCTGGAGTTCTTCAGAACGTCCAGAACCATGGGGATGGTGATGTCGTCGGGGACGAGTTCGCCACGGTCGATGAAAGCCTTGGCCTTCATGCCCAGTTCAGTACCGCCGCCGATGTGCTTGCGGAAAATCGCGCCGGATTCGATGTGATCCAGGTCGTACTTCTTCTTCGCCAGGGAGCCCTGGGTTCCCTTGCCGCTGCCATTGGGTCCGAAAATCAGAATATTCAAGGCGTAGACCTCCTGTAAAAAATTTCACAAAGTACTATAGCCAGCCTTTGAGCCTGTCAATCAAAGATCGGAAGCGCTCTTGTCAGGACGCTGTGGCGTGGATAGGGTCGACTCAAATCCGTATCAGGAGGATGGCTCATGGGACTTTTGGACGAATGGGGCAACGCCCTGGTGGAAGAGGGTTTGCGTGAGGCCGCCGACACATTCTTCGGCGTCAGGACGGCTCTTGAAGAAGAGATCGCCTATTTCGAATCCCAGGTCGTCAAGCTGAGGGCCCAGGCCGAGAATATCCGTTCGTGGTTCGCGGGCCTGAACTGCCTGCTCGGCTCCGAGTCCGGCAGTCGGCTTCTCTTCGATTCCCTGGGCGTGACCCTGGATGATCCCGCCCTCTACACCCGTCAGGCATGCAGCCTGCAGTTCCGCAGACCCCGAAGTTTCACGCGCAAGGGGCTTTTTGCCAAAACCGTCTGGGAAATATTTGAACCTTTGGCGCACATGATCGAGTCCTACATGCACGGGAGTCCCTACACTGATCCTCTTCATCCGGGGCGGGTCATGATCACCGTCAATCGCGAACAGCTGCGCAGGCTCTGCGATGGGATCAACGAGCGCGTAAAGGCCGTCAACGAATCCAACCGTCCCTCCGAATCTCTGGGCTTTGCCAAGCGCATGGATCAGACCCAGATGTTCAAGGAATCCGTGACCGGAGGAGGGGGCCAGACCTGGACCCTGGACCGCGATCTGGCCTATGCTCCTCTGGTGTTTGAGAACTACGGTCTGCCCGCCTTTCCCGACCTGCCCCTGGATGCCAAGTCCCGAGCGGTTCTCGAAGAATGCTGCGCGAAAATTTTCAGCCTACAGCGAGGGCATGTGGACGCCATCCTGGATGAGGTCTTCGATCCGGAAGACAAGACGATCTGCGTGCTGGACAGGAGTGGGCAACAGCCATGAACTGATATTCCCCTGTCCGATGTTTTTTTCAGGCACGCTCTCTGTCGCACGGAAATTTTGGTTCAGAATTGTGTTTCCGTTCAAAGACTGACAGGGGGCACTACGATTTATGGTTCTATTGAGTGGGTGAACCGCGAAATCAAGGAGGTGAAAATGCAGGTGAAAGCGAGTGAACTTCTGGCGAGGATCAGGGAAATGTATCCGGAGATAGAGAAGAACGGCATCCAGACGTCGTGTATTTACGACGAGAAGACCGAAGCCTGGCTGGTGGAACGGGGAGCACTCCCTGGATACTCATCTGGACAGGAAGGATGTTGAGGACTGTCTGACTGGAAAAAAATGCATACATATGGGCGTTCAGGTCGGACGATTCGTGGAGAGCTATTGTCTTAAGGATAACGTCTGCCCGACGGACATCCAAAAATAATTTTGTGCCTGGATCTTTGGGCTCATGATTTGCCAATCCGCGCAAACGTGAGCTTTCGCTGGTTTCAATCAGGCAAGCGCATGGGGGCACGAAATCCGGCGTGCGTTTTGATGATATCGCGAACAGCACGGCCCGGTTTGCCGATTCCCATCGGTTCAACCATAAAGGATCACGGGATTTCAGTTCCACGCTGAAGTCCCTTTTAATTTATGTGGGCACCGTCTGGGGTTTGCGGACCGCTCTTCGACCCTCTGGATCGCTTTGGCCTAGCGTATGTTGAACCCTCATTTTTCATTCACGAAGCACGTGATTCACGAGGCCGACTTGGCGGGAGGCCGGGGCGGAACGATTGGTCCCGGACAAAATGGGTCGCGATCTTTGGCGATGTCCAAGCCAAGACCTGAAACTACGGCCGGACAGCCGCCGCATGTCGCCACGATGGAACAGTCCCGGCAGGCCTGGCTTCGGGTGCGGTACCTGACGGCTGCGTGACCGTCGTAAATTTCGCCAAGAGATGCGGTTGCGATGTTTCCGATGAGCGAAGGGAATTTTCGGCAGGCATGCACTTCCCCATCCGGGAGCAAGGCCATGAAATTGAAGGCCGCTCCGCAGCCGAATCCGGTGCAGCCCCCGAAGAGTGGTTCTCTTTTGGCCGCCAAACGGGCATTGAGCAGGTTGTCCTTGAAAGACAAAACACTGAGATGCTTGGCGGACTCGCAATACTTGTCCGCGAAGTCTTGAAATTCAGCGGGATCCGGCAGGGCAAGAGCAGCCCCTCTTCCTACCGGGGAGAGCCGATTGAAGGCCAGACCCCAGACTTTCCCTTCCAATAGTTCGGCCAAGGGCAGCACCTGGTTCATGTTGTCCCTTGTCAGAGTAAGCATTATCTGTCCTTGGATCTCGACAGCCCTCAATATCTCAAGAAAGGCCATAACCCTCTGGAAATGCCCTTGGCCACGAATGGAATCATTGTGTTCGGGCAATCCTTCCAGGCTGACCTGAAAGTACTCAGGCCGGGTGATTTTCAGGATCGAGTCCATCATGTCCCTGGTTGTAGGATTCCCGAGGATGGCCACAGCGAAACCTTTGCGGGCTGCCCGTTCGTAGACTTCCAGAAATCCGGGGTAAAGCAGGGGGTTTCCTCCGGAAAAACTTATCTGGCCGCGAACGTGCCGATTCCGGCAAAAAGAATGGAAATCAGCGATCACTTCCAACGCTCTGTCCACGGACATATTCGATCGGGTGCTGCGGTCGTAGCAATGACGACAGGACAGGTCACAGTCCTGGGTAATATGCCACTGCAGGGTGAAGACTTCCGCGCTGAGATGTTGCTCCGGGATGGAAAGACTTTCGGAAAACTCACGGCGCTCTCGTCGTATGAGTGATGCTGGGGAAAGAAGAATGCCCTTGTCCAAGGCTCTTCTGAGAAGAATGTCGACAAGGCCGGGCGTAACGTTGGCTGCTGTTTCTGCGCTTGAGGGATCGACTCCGTCTGTAATGATTTTGATTGCGGCCAGATAATCAGGCTTTGCCACCGCGACAGTGGCTTTTTGCGTGCCAATATTTTTCCACACCAGGACCATTTCCTGTCCCGGCACTGGACTTATTTTAGTGTCGATGCCGTGAATCACGTCAACACATCCCGTAGTATTCAGCACACATAACTGTAAGCTTGGATTGACAATAATGCTTTCGAATGGTCCTGGCTGGACAACAGTCTGCGAAGCGGCCCTCTCCATTGCAAGTTCCAATGTAAAGATGTCCGGCAGGAAAAAATGAGCCAAGCCTTTATGAGAAATCTCCTTGATAGCCGTGAGGAGGTTTATTGCACTGTTGCTGAGGGATGATTCAAGATTAAAAAGTGTGTCCACATCGAGAAATGATGTCGTCACGGGGTAAAGCGTATGCAGTGCCGCTTTGTTCATGGTCTATTCCTGTGAAGAGCGTCAGAAGAGTTTTGGGGAAACAGGATTTTCTGGTTCTTGTTCATAAACGACAAGGGGGAGCAAAGCAGCTCCCCCTTATTTTCTGAACGATACGATTTTACTGCTTGCTGGGTGTCTCGGTGCTCCCGGCACCGGTTTTTGCTCCACCACCTCAGCCACTTCCCGCTGGAGCAGGTTTGGTGGAATTGCCGTCCGTTCCATTCGCATCGCTGCCACCGGCAGCGGGCTTTGAGCTTCCGCCTCAGCCACTCCCGGAAGCCATTACGTTGACTGCGCCTGCCGAGGCACTGGCCAAGAGTGCCGCAAGGCAGCAGCCAGCCAGAACTTTTTTCAAATCATTTGTGTTCATTTTCTCTCCTTTGTGAACAAGTGCTCACGGCTGTTATTGCTATAACCGATGATTGTTGAGGTTACGCATAGATAATAGCTATCTGAATTGCGCCAGAAACGTCAACACTTGTCACAAAATAGAGTT
>JFJP01038587.1_pt1 | contig 16727 bp, 15 predicted proteins | sample 431651 | NCBI WGS metagenome assembly JFJP01 (sample SAMN02602958, study PRJNA72255) | Microbial mat metagenome, whole genome shotgun sequencing project. | biome: fresh water; feature: sink hole; material: water; isolation source: purple microbial (photo- and chemosynthetic) mats found in... | reverse complement strand
TGATTGTCTCGAGCAAATCATGGAGACCTTGGCTGATCTGAAATTTATGGAAAATGGTACTATCACAATCTTGAAACCCTTCACAGGGAAATTAGAAATTGAGGTTGCGCATGGCCTGAGCCCGGAAAACATAAAACGTGGAAAATATATGTTGGGTGAGGGGATAACAGGACGTGTAGTTGCGTCAGGAGAACCAATAATTGTACCTAATATTGCTGATGAGCCTCTATTTCTAAACAAAACAGGTGCTAGAGGAAATACAAACTTTCAAAATAAATCATTTCTCTGTGTTCCGATTAGAGATGAACACCAAGTTATTGGATCGCTCAGCGTTGATCGCGTGTATAAAAATGGCCTAGATCATCAAGCAGACGCAGACTTGAGGTTCTTGACGGTCCTGAGTGGTCTTATAGCTCAAACCACGAGAAGAATTCAAATAGTAAATCGGGAACAAGAAGGGTTACGATTAGAAAATTTAAAGCTCAAGCGCGAACTATCGGAAAAAAACCAAATTAATGACATCATAGGCAACTCAAGCCGCATGCAAGATGTCTACGAAATGGTACATCGGGTAGTTGATTCTAACGCTACCGTTCTCCTTCGTGGTGAATCGGGGACAGGAAAAACTCTGGTTGCCAAATCTTTGCACTATAACAGCCATCGGAAGAACAAACCTTTTTTAGTGGTAAACTGCTCCGCTTTACCAGAAACGCTACTTGAAAGCGAGTTGTTCGGTCATGAGAAAGGGGCTTTTACTGGGGCTACAGAGCGAAGAATAGGGCGCTTTGAACAAGCAGAAGGAGGAACACTTTTTCTAGACGAAATTGGAGAAATAAGCCCATCTGTGCAGATAAAACTTCTACACGTAGTACAAGAGCGAAACTTTCAAAGATTAGGCTCTACCCTCACAATACAATGCAATGTCAGACTTGTAGCTGCCACCAATAAAGATCTGGAGCGAGCTGTAAAGGAAGGAGTCTTTAGAGAAGATCTTTACTATCGACTGAATGTATTTCCCGTATACATGCCCCCTTTAAGAGAACGACGTACAGACATCCTTCTTCTAGCAGAATATTTCTTAGACAAATACGCACGAGAAAATAAGAAAATAATAACCCGAATTTCAACACAGGCTATTGATATGCTGATTCAATATCACTGGCCCGGTAATGTTCGAGAGCTACAAAACTGCATGGAGAGGGCGGTACTTATCTGTGATGATGAATCTATTAAAGGGATTCATCTGCCGCCAACTCTGCAAGTATCAGACGCAAGTAAATCATCCAACCTTCCTTCTCTTGCAGGATCGGTAGAAAATTTTGAGAAAGAACTTATCATTGAAAGCCTGAAACACCATAATGGCAATCAAACCAAAACCGCAGAATCACTAAACACCAGCTTGAGAATTATTAACTATAAAATTCACCAATATAATATTGATCCCAAAAAATATAAAATTTCAAAAAAATGAACATTCTTCTTCATATCTGTTGTGGACCATGTGCAATCTACCCCGTAGCACAAATGCTCAATGCTGGAATGAGGATAACTGGCTATTTTTACAACCCTAATATTCACCCATATCGTGAATTCAAACAACGAATTCAAGGAGCCCAACAATTTGCCAATATGACCCAATTAGAGATCGAAATTGATTTGGAATATGGACTTACTGAATATTTAAGAAAAGTTGTTTTTCGCGAACATGAAAGATGCTCCATCTGCTACAGAATGCGACTAGAAGAAGTCGCTCAAAAAGCCAAAAAAAAGGGGCTTGACGCCTTTTCAACCACACTACTGTATAGCAAATACCAAAACCACGAATGCATAAGAAAAATGGGTGTGGAAATTGGAGAAAAATATCAAATAGGATTTTACTACCAGGATTTTCGCAGTGGATGGCAGGAAGGGATTGAAAAAGCTATTGAAATAAATTTATATAGACAAGCATATTGTGGATGTATATACAGCGAACAAGAGCGTTACGACAAAGCTTTTACTAAGAAAAAGCAAACAATTAAAAATTCTTAATTAAAGAAAATAATTATGGTTACCATACTCGTCCTGGCCACTAAAAATAAAAATAAAATTCTGGAATTTCAGGAAATTCTAAAAGATTTCCCTATCGAAATTCGGACACTTTCTGATTTTGGCACACTCCCTGAAGCCATTGAAGATGGAGAAACTTTTGATGATAATGCTTACAAAAAAGCTATCCATACAGCCAAAATACTTGGATTACCTTCAATAGCCGATGACTCAGGTCTTGTTGTTGAGGCCTTAAATGGAGCACCTGGTGTTTATTCTGCTAGATATGCAGGGGAAGGAGCTACAGATAGCGATAATGTAGAAAAGCTACTCCATGATATGACAGGAGTGAAAAATCGAAAAGCTGCTTTTCAATGTGTCCTCTCTATTGCAGTTCCCTCTGGACCTGCTTTAACCTATGAAGGGAGTTGCGAGGGGGTTCTTCTGGAAAAGCGATGTGGTAAAAGTGGATTTGGGTATGATCCAATCTTTTATTTCGAAGATTTAAAGAAAACCTTTGCAGAATGTTCAATGGAAGAGAAAAACACGGTTAGCCATCGCGGAAAAGCATTAGCTGAACTAAAAGAAGAGTTTCCCCAAATACTTAAATGGCTAACACAACGATTACTTGAGGAAAAACCGCCAAAACCTGATCACGATGAATTTAAGAATAATGATTGGTCACATTAATCTTCGTTCCGTTATTCAATTCTCATCTCTCTAGTCAAAAGATCCATAACTGCAGCGGAACAATCTTTGTTCTTGTATAGGATTAAATAAACCTGCTCAAGGATCGGCATATCAACCTTAAACCTCTGGGCAAGTTCATAAACCGATTGAGTTGTTTTAACACCCTCCGCAACCATTTCCATTTCTTGTAAAATGGCAGAAAGTTTTTTTCCCTGCCCCAGTTTTAAACCCACAGTACGATTTCTACTTAAATCACCAGTACAGGTAAGCACCAAATCTCCCAGTCCACTTAATCCAAAAAAGGTTTGGGGATCTGCGCCCATAAGAACGCCTAATCTTTTTATTTCCGATAAACCTCTGGTAATAAGTGCTGCCCGGCTATTAAGTCCATACCCTAAACCATCGCTGATTCCAGCAGCAATGGCGATTATATTTTTTAACGCAGCACTTATTTCAAGTCCTATTATATCATTACTCGCATACACTCGAAACCTTTCCGTGCCAAAAATATGCTGTAATTTTTGTGCATTTTCAATGTGACAACATCCTATTGTCACAGCTGTAGGCATGCCAAGTGCGACTTCCTTGGCAAAAGAAGGACCAGAAAGAACAGCCAATTCAACTTCTTTTTCCTGCAGCTCAGTGCCTAAAACCTCTGTCATTACTTGAGTCATTGTCATCAGGGTTTCGTTTTCAATGCCCTTTACTGCAGAAACAATGATACATTGTTTTTCCAAAAAAGGAACAATGTCCTCGAAAACCTTACGGAAACCATGGGAAGGAACGACCATGCAGACTATTTCGCACCCTTTGACAGCAGAACGAAGGTCAGAAGTAAATTGTAATGAATCTACAAAGTGATACCCAGGAAGATATTTAATATTTTCCCTATCTCGCGTTAGTGCAGCTACATGTCCTGAATCATACCCCCATAAAACAGTTTGAAGGCCCTTTGTAGCAAGCATTCCAGCTATGGCTGTACCCCAGGAACCAGCACCGATAACAGCTATTTTACCAATCTTATTCGTCACAGGAATCATTCTCTAATGAGCCAGGGTCCCCAGCTTCTTCCCGAGCTACAATATCCATAGCTACAACTTTTTCACCTTCTTCCAAGTTAATGAGTCGAACCCCTTGGGTGGTACGTCCAATAATTCGAATATTTTCAAGGGGCATTCGAATCATTTTTCCAGAGTTTGCTATAAGAATAACCTCGCTCTCGTTATCCACTTGCATGGCACCAATAATCGCACCATTTCGATCGCTGGCTTTAATGGCGAATATTCCTTTTCCACCCCTTTTTTGAATACGATATTCATCCACAGGACTTCTTTTTCCATATCCGTTTTCAGTAACCGTTAGTATCGATGTCTCCGATGAAAGAACAATGGCCCCAACAACAAAATCTCCTTCTGCCAGATGAATACCATTCACACCGGCGGCAGTTCGACCCATTATACGGATATCTGATTCATGAAAGCGAATAGACATACCCTTAGATGAAATAAGAAGAATCATGTCATTTCCATTAAGGATATGGGCAGCTATAATCTCATCGCCTTCATTAATCGTTAAAGCTCGCTTACCTCTCTTAAGGGGTTTAATAAATTCCTGAAGACTGGTTTTTTTTACCCGCCCCGAACGTGTTACCATTAAAATAGTTCTATCTTCTTGATTATTAGCAATATCAGATATTGGAAGAATTGCCGCAACCTTCTCTCCTTCTGCTAAATCAAGGAGATTTACAATGGCCTTTCCACGAGCAATACGACTAGCCAATGGTAACTGATACACTTTCCGCCAAAATATTTTTCCGTGATTAGTGAAAAAAAGAAAAGTGTCAAGAGTAGAAGCTACATATAGATTTGTAACAAAGTCTTCATCAATATTTGTTACCCCACGAATACCTTTTCCACCACGCCGCTGTGAACGATATAGATTCAGAGGATTTCGTTTAATATACCCAGAATGGGTTACGGTGACTGCCATATCTTCGGGTAAAATCAAATCTTCCGGCAAAATTTCATCCACAGCATCTATGATTTCTGTTCGTCTTTCATCGCCATAAAGTTCTTTAATTTCAGAAAATTCATCCCGGATAATCTGCATGACCAGCGATTCATCACCTAATATTTTCACCAGTGTCTCTATTTCCAGAATAACCTCATTATAATCACTAATGATTTTCTCTCGCTCTAACCCTGTGAGACGTTGTAGACGCATCTCAAGTATTGATTGAGCTTGTATATCTGAAAAATCAAATTGTTTTATTAACTCTTCTTTCGCCTCAACAGGGTTTTTTGAAGCACGGATTAACTGGACCACATCGTCCAAATTACTAATAGCAACCTTAAGAGCTTCCAATAAGTGAGCCCTCTCTTTCGCTTTTTTCAACTCAAAAACAGCACGACGGTAAACGATTACCTTTCGATGAAGGACAAAGTGTTCAAGTATCTGCTTAAGATTCAAGACCTCTGGGCGATTATTGACAATTGCTAAAAAAATAATGCCGAAGGAGCGCTGCAATGGAGTCATTTTATAGAGCTGATTTATAACAATTTCAGCTATTTCATCTTTTTTCAACTCAAGAACGATGCGCATTCCATGCCGATCGGACTCATCACGTACTTCGGATATAGAGCTGATTTTTTTTTCTTTGACCAACAATGCAATTTTTGCAACAAGGGTAGCTTTGTTCTGTTGATAAGGAATTTCACTAATAATAATAGACTCGTGTTTCCCATCCTTCATTTTTTCAACATGAGTAAGCGAACGCATCAAAACGCTGCCCCGACCAGTTTCATAAGCTTCTCTAATACCAGAACGACCACAAATAAGTGCTCCGGTGGGAAAATCCGGCCCGGTAATATAAGTAATTAATTCATGAATAGTAATTTGAGGGTTATCAATCAGGGCTATTAAACCATCCATAACCTCAGTTAAGTTATGAGGTGGAATATTTGTTGCCATACCTACAGCAATGCCAGATGAACCGTTTATTAGTAGTGTAGGAATTTTACTGGGCATGACAGAGGGTTCTGTCATCGAGTTATCATACGTTGGAACAAAATCAACAGTTTCTTTCTCTAAATCTGCTACAATCTCTTTATCAATTTTGGTCATCCGGGCTTCTGTATATCGCATGGCGGCAGGTGAATCACCATCCATAGAGCCAAAGTTACCTTGACCATCTACCAAGGGATAGCGCATGGAAAAATTCTGGGCCATCCTAACGATAGTGTCATAGGCAGCCGTATCACCATGAGGATGAAATTTACCAATTACATCACCCACAATACGAGCAGATTTGACATACGGCCGATTGTACATAACCCCAAGTTCACGCATGGCAAAAAGAGCTCGGCGATGTACCGGTTTAAGACCATCTCGTATATCTGGTAAAGCTCTTCCTATAATTACACTCATGGCATAATCAAGATAGGATTTTTGTAGCTCCTTTTCGATAGATATAGTGGGGGATTTTTCTTGATTATTTTCGTTATTCATAAAAACTCATTTTTCCAGCATTAAAGGATTAAAAATACATGTTATTTTTTATCATCGTGCAACTAATCTTTAAAAAATTACTTTACCGTACTAACCATTTTAAATATCGAGAGAGGTTACCTCTAAGGCATGATTCTGTATAAACTCTCTTCTTGGTTCAACCTTATCTCCCATAAGGGTGGTAAACATATCATCTGCCTGTTCGGCATCATTAATGGTTACCTGGACAAGAACCCTGTTCTCAGGATTCATCGTTGTGTCCCAAAGCTGCTCAGGGTTCATCTCTCCAAGACCTTTATAACGCTGAAGATGACTTCCCTTAAAGGTTTCACTTCGCACAGTCTCAATCATTTCTATCCAATTATCTGCCTTAATACTTCTATCTTGATTAACGTTTGATTTTTTTATTATTGTAAAACTACTTTTTAGATAGGTATGAATGGATGAAAAAAGAGTAAGTGCCTTTCTGTATTCGAGAATAAGGGGTATTTGAGGTCCTAGTGTTATAAAAATATGGGCTTTCCCTTTTATTGCGACGTTAACTTCAAAACAAGTCGGTCGCCATCGACACGATCGGATAGGACTTATTATAAGTTCTTCACTAGATAATTTAGTAATGAGATTTTGGACAAATGTTTCATCGGTGAATTGATCAGCTGAATGAATATCATTTTCTAAAAGAAAATAAAGCATATCTTCCCAGATATTCATCCTTTCAAGGTAGGAAACAATTTTTTTATAAATAGAAAGTTTTTTTAATATTTCCGATAAATTATCACCACAAATATTATGTTCAGAGGTTCCTTCTAATTGAAGTTCTATTATCTGGCTTGCTTCTAAATAGAGATGATTGTTTAATTCTTCATCCTCTAAAAAATATTTTTCTTTCTTCCCTTTTCCTAATCTGTATAATGGTGGTTGGCCTATATAAACAAAACCACCCTCTACCAGTGGCAACATTTGCCTGTAGAAAAAAGTAAGAAGAAGGGTACGAATATGAGCACCATCTACGTCAGCATCTGTCATTATTATTACTTTATGATATCGTAATTTTTTAACATCAAACTCATCTGTTCCAATACCACAACCTAATGCGCCAATAAGATTTTTTATTTCTTCACTTCCTAATATCTGATCAAAACGAGCCTTTTCTACATTCATAATTTTACCACGTAAAGGAAGAATGGCTTGAATAGATCTGTCTCTTCCCTGTTTAGCTGAACCGCCTGCTGAGTCGCCCTCTACAATAAATATTTCTCGTTTACTCGGATCTTTTTCCTGACATTCAGCAAGTTTTCCCGCCAGAAGTAAACTCGTTGATCCTTTTTTCCTTGAAAGATCACGAGCACGCTTCGCCGCCTCTCTTGCTCGTGAAGCTTCTACTACCTTGATAAGAATTTTTTTGGCTTCCTGGGGATTTTGTTCCAAAAAAATAGTTAATTTTTCAAAGCATACTGATTCTACGATTGATTTAACCTCTGAATTTCCTAGTTTTGTTTTTGTTTGTCCTTCAAATTGAGGGTCAGGTACACGAACAGAAATTACACAGGTCAAACCTTCCCGCATATCATCTCCACTCATCTTTTCTTTTAAATTTTTAGGAATTATATCATCAGTCGCATATCTATTTATACATTTTGTTAATGCAGCCCTAAATCCTGCCACATGGGTTCCGCCCTCTTTAGTATTTATATTATTAACAAATGAAAAAAGTCTTTCGGTGTATCCATCAACATATTGAAAAGCTATTTCAACCTGAACCATATCTTTTTCGCCTAAAATATGAATAGGTTCAGAGGTAATTGGTGTTTTTTTCCTGTTAAGATAGCTTATATAAGACTTTATTCCACCTTCCGCATAAAAGGAATCTTCTGCTCCAGATCTTTCATCTTTCAAATAAATTTGAATTTCTTTATTTAGATAAGCGAGTTCTCGTAATCTATTACTTACCGTTTCATAATTAAATACTGTGGTTTCGGTGAATATTTCCGGGTCAGGGGAAAAAGTAATACGCGTTCCGGTTACATCACTTTTTCCTATTATTTCTAATTCACCTATTTTTTCTCCACAGCTATAGGATTGTTTATATATTTTTCCATTTCTTTTAATTTCTGCACTAGCCTTTATGGAAAGAGCGTTAACAACAGAAACACCTACACCATGTAGTCCACCAGAAACTTTATAAGATGAATGATCAAACTTTCCACCAGCATGAAGCGTTGTCATTACTAATTCAAGAGCAGACATTTTTTCTGTCGGATGCATATCAACAGGAATTCCTCGCCCATTATCTTCAACAGAAACAGAATTATCTTCATGGATAACTATATAGATATGTGTGCAATACCCAGCCAAAGCTTCATCAATGCTATTATCCACTACTTCCCATATTAGATGGTGAAGTCCCGATTCCGAGGTATTTCCTATATACATAGACGGTCTTTTGCGTACGGCTTCAAGACCATCAAGAACCTTTATTTGTTCAGCATCGTATGATTTTTTTTCTTCTGTCACTTTATTCCTTTTTTCTTATTTAAAATAAAAATATCCATTCATTAAATATGAATGGATATTTTTAATAATAACAATGTGTTATTTTTTTTAAAGTTTCATTGGCATAATAATACTCAAAAATCCTTCATCAAAATCTGATTTTAAAAGACATGGGCTATTATTATAATTTATGTAAGCATCGACAGTATCACTTTCCATCACCTGTAAGGTTTCAATAAAAAAACGACAATTGAAACCAAGAATTAGAGGTTCGCCTTTATAAATTATTTCTTGCACATCTTTTGCGTTACCTATATCAGCATTTTGAGATGATAATATCATTTTATCTTCAATAATTTCAAATTGTATGGTGTGAAAGATGTCTTCAGTAAATAAATTTATTCGCTTTAGCGATTCTAAAAAAGGAATTCTATCAATTGTAATTTTATTCGTTAATTGAATGGCATTAATAATAGTTTTATACGGAGGAAATTCTCCTTCTTTAAGACGAATAATCATAATTGCATTTTCGTCTTTTATTACTAATTGTTTTTCTTCAAAACTAACTTGTATGTTATCTCGATTTTCGCAGAATTTTTTAAATTCTTGGATTCCTTTTTTAGGAATAAGGGTTGTTTCGTTAAGATGAAGATTATTAATATCAGCAGCAACATCTTTTTCCATAACAGAAAGACGATGCCCATCTGATGAAATCATTCTTACATAAGATTTATTATTTTTATTTTCTTTTTCAAAAAGAACGCTTGTTAAAACATAATTATTTTCTTGTTCAGTTGCTATTGAGTAAATAATTTTATCAATAATTTCTGAAAAAATATGAGCTTCAAAAGATATAAATGTTTCTTTATTAAATTCAGGAAATTCAGGAAATTCAGCACTTGATATACCGGCAAGATTATAAATACTTTGTCCTGCCTGAATTTCAACCCAACTGTTTTCTTTTTCTATAATATTTATTGATGATGAACCAGATTCTCTAACTATTTCAAAAATTTTTTTACTAGGAAGGGTTAAACTCCCATTTTCCTTTATCTCAGCTGGAAGTTTAATTTGAAGACCAATCTCAAGATCAGTTGCTGTGAGAAAAATAGCATCTTGACCTGTTTCAATGAGAATATTAGAAAGAATAGCAAGTGTTCCTCTTTTGTTTGTTATATTTTGAAGAGCATTTAATCCCTCAAAAAATACAATTTTTGAAATATTAAAATTAAGAGTCATATAAAATAACCTTTATTGTATATATATTTATTTATTTTTATTAAAAAAGAATTTTTGTTAATTAGTTGCATAATATTCTGATATTAATAATATATTAATATCAGAATATTATGTTTATAACCTTAATTGTTTTGTTTATATTTTTCTTTTAGTTAATAATTAATTGTTATAAAAAATTATTAACATAGAGTATGTTTAAAAAACATAAATTAAAAATAACATCATGATATTTCTATATTATTTATAATAATTTATAATAATAAAAATTACAATAAGTAATAAAAAATTGTAAATTGTTCCAGTGCATTCCTTTTAAAATTTAAATAAAAAAAATCCTTTTCTTTAAAAAAAAAGAAAAGGATTTTTTTTATTTAAATTATTAAAATAAAAATTAATAATTACCACCAACAAACAGTTTTATCAGCAGCAAATATTTTATTAACCAGCACATCATAATCTGGAGTTTCAACGTTTAAATTAAATTCATCAGACTCTCGGTCTCTATTTAATATTTGAACCAGCGTTTTTACTTCGTTATTAGGCTCTGAACGATACACTTGCAGAATTTTCATTATATAACTCCTTTAATTATTCGGCACAGGCAGGTGGTGGTTCGTTGGTTTGTTTGGGTAAACCATAAGGAATGATAAAATCTGCATCACGCATAGCTTCTCCCAATTCTTCTAAAGATATTTCAGCTATAAGTTTATCACCTTCTTCGTCTACACAATTATCAGGGGCTGGAGCACCACAAGAATATACCTGACCCTCCATATCTTTCACCCACGCAATATTTTCACTCATATAGGTAGAAAAAGGGGGAAATTCTCCATTCATAATAACAGGAAAGGCATAATGATTTTCGACCGCGAGTCCAAGGCCTGAACGAATACCATCGTTATACATACGATTTGCGATTAAAATATATACTTTTAAAGATTCCATTTAATATACTCCTTATAATACAATGTACTTGCTGCATTCGTCCAGCAGAGCACCATGGAAAGCCTGAGTTCGCATTTGTTTTGCAGATAAACCAGCAGGAATATCTGCAGCAGAATCATATCCTTCGCAAGTATAACTATCAGCACATATAGCTATATTTTCCTCACCACAATTCTCAGCTAAAGCTTTGAAGCGAGGATCTTTGGTAAGATGAATAGACTTGAAAGTAAAAAAAATCATTGGTTGTTTACCAGCTTTCTCGGCAGCATTGGCAATCCCTACAACGTGACGCATGTTTTGCGGTGAAGTTACAAAAATCGCTATTTTATTTGGATCAGCAGACATTAGCTTTATCCTCCTTAAGGAAAAAAAATAAAAAAATTAACCTTTTTTAACAAAAAAACTCATATAACCAGATTGCTCTTTCTCACCTAAATATTCGTGTCCCCCGCGAGCACACCAACCAGGTATATCGTTACGTGAGCCTGGATCTGTTCCATCAATTTGAAGTATTTCACCGGATTTTATTTTACCTATTTCTTTTTTTGTACGTAAAAGAGGCATTGGGCAACTTAATCCTTTAGCGTCAAGAGTAGCAGTTATCACTAATCCTTCTGGTGCAACTTTGATATCACTCATTTTTTTCTCCTATAAAATTAAAATAAAAAAGGTATAAATAATTATATACCAGAACAATACATATTTAATGAATTATATATAATTTAATTTAAACGACAAACTAATCTTTTAATTTTATTTTGCTATACTTTAGTTAAAAATTAAAGTCAAGTTTAAAATGAATAACCATTCATTTTAAACTTTGTTAATAAAAGTTTGTATTTATTAATTAAAAATATAAATTTTAAGTTTAATTAATTTCTTAGATGCTTGACAAATGATCTTTGCAGAGGTAAACAAAATTTATTTTTCCTTAAATTATTTCAAATGTACTTTCAAAAAAAGGAGGGGGGGATGAGTGAAGAAAATGTAATGACAGAGAAGGTTAAAGATTTTTATAAAATAATGTGTAGGTCTGAATGGAATGCCACTGTTACTGGTGTTTTGGTGGCTTTTTTGTCTGTCATGATTATGGCCTGGTGGCGTCCTTGGGGAGCTGTCGGAGCCATAAGAAACTGGGGAGACTGGATTATGTATGGAATAACCAGTCTTACGGGAGCTGAATCTGGCTTTTTCAGTTATTATTTAAAGGAGCCTAAATCTGTTTTTCAGGATTCCGGATCTATCATTGGTATTGGATTTGTAACCGGTGCTTTTATTTCTGCTTGTCTGGGCAAGGATTTTGCTTTTCGAATTCCCCCTTACAGGGAAATGGTTAAAGCGATGATAGCTGGCGTTTTAATGGGCATAGGTGCAACATTAGCGGGTGGGTGTAATGTGGGAGGTATGTACAATGCTATTGGTAATTTGGCAGCGAACGGCTTTACCATGTGGATTGGTTTGGTAGCAGGTGTTCTCTTGGGTTTGAAATTATTATATATAGAAATGGAATATATTACCTGGGGTGATGGTGGTTCAGCAACCATAGAGTTACCAAGCTTGTTGCTTTATGTACTTGGTATTGTGGCCATGGTAGGTATTTTTTGGGGAGCCTATACTTTTGCTGGAAATACTGAAGATGAATACTTGGCAACTCTCAGTGGGGTAATTCTTATTGCAGCCGCACTGGGATATGTCATGCAGCGGGGTCGCTGGTGTATGGTCCAGGGTTTTCGAGAACCACATATGACTGGTGATTGTACTTTGGCAAAATCTGTTGCACTTTCTATTCTTATTGTAGCTGTAGGTGCCGCAGTATTGAAGTATTCCGTTCCCCTTCGTATGGAAGGTGTGGCTGTGCTCGATCCTGCCAATTATGTGCGTGGAACCTTTGGGTGGGGTTCTATTGTAGGTGGGTTTATTTTTGGTTTGGGCGCTATGCTTGCTGGAGGGTGTGGATCCGGTACACTTTGGCGTGTTGGTGAAGGACAGGTAAAGCTGATTATGGTTGTTCCATTTTTTGCTGTTTCTAATTCTATCATGACCGCCTGGTTTAAGGCGAACGATTTTGAGGGTCGCGGTCTCCTTGGTTATCAGGTATATCTTCCTGATGTTATGGGATACGGTGGTACCTTGTTTTTTATCGCCGCTATTATGATGGTTTGGTATCTGGTGGTGACCTGGAACGAGGAAACGAATAAGTTGATTGTACCTATGTGATATTTTTTTACAAAACAGTTTATAGGAATCGCAACTTCTAAGATAATAAGGAGTTGCGATTTTTTTTTGAAAAATGAGGAAAAGATTTTTGATTAAACCATCTCTCACACGAAAAACAACCTTGGCTGCCCGTGACAGTTTGTCTTTTCATGATCGCCAAGTTATGAGTGATATAATTGTTAAAAAGATTTTATTGCTCGATGAGATTAAATCCATCGGAACACTTTTTATTTATGTAGCTTTTCGTTCTGAGGTGGAAACTATTAATCTTATTAAACAATTGCTGCTGCTGGGGAAACAAGTGGTGGTTCCTGTTACCCTGGTTTCAGAGAAGCGCCTTCTCCCTGTGGTCATTCGTGATGTGAATAAAGACCTCTTGCCTGGTTATTGCTCCATTCTTGAACCACGAGTAGAGTTAAGAACGAGTAACGTAATAGAGAGCAGTAAGATTGATACTATTTTTTTGCCTGGGGCAGTTTTTGATGAACAGGGGGGGAGAATGGGTTATGGGGGTGGATTTTATGATCGTTTCATGGCATATGAGGCACCCTTGGCCAGACGGATTGGGTTGGCTTTTGAGGTGCAGGTGATTGATAAATTATATTTACAAGCGCATGACAAGATCCTTGATCTCATTGTTACAGAAAAAAGACTTATTCAGGGAATAGGATAATAAGTGTGCTGGCAGGAGCAATATGCGAACCACAGCGATATTCAAAAATTCTCTTTTCTTAAAACATGATCCCGGATTTGATCATGTCGAATCACCCGAACGTTTAAAGGGTATCTATAAAATCCTGGATAACGATTTGTTACGTGATTATTTCCTTACTCCGGATTTTTCTCCAGCCTCCAATGAACTCATAGGTTTGAATCATTCCCAAACGCTGATTAAAAGAGTGTCACAAACTGCTGGAAAAATATTCGACAGTCTTGACCCTGATACAAACACCTCCCCGGATTCCTATGCCGCAGCCTGTCTTGCTGTTGGTGCTTTGGTTAAAGGGGTTGACATGGTGTGGAATGGCACAATCACTAATGGTTTTGCCTTAGTACGTCCTCCTGGACATCATGCTGAAAAGAATAAGTCTATGGGGTTTTGTCTTTTTAATAATGTGGCTATAGCGGCCCATTATGCTCTTCAGGTCCTTGGGTTGGAGAGGGTGATGATTGTGGACTGGGATCTGCATCATGGCAATGGTACCCAGCATTCGTTTTATGACAGTGATAAGGTCCTTTATCTTTCGACCCATCAGTACCCTTATTATCCCGGCACTGGTTCTCTCCGGGAGACAGGTCAAGGGCAGGGAGAAGGGTTTACGGTGAATATTCCTTTGCCTGGATATCAGGGTGATCTGGATTATGCAACTATTTTTAACGAGATAGTGCTGCCCATTGGACGTGAGTATAAACCTCAGCTTGTTTTGGTTTCCGCGGGATTTGATATATACCGGGGGGATCCTCTGGGTACCATGGAGGTAACAAAACAAGGCATTGCTTACATAACAAAGGTTCTTGTCCAGTTGGCTGAAGAAATTTGTGATGGTCGTTTACTGATAACCCTGGAGGGAGGATATACACAAGAAGGCCAGCAAGACGGAATTCTGGCTGTTCTTGGAGAACTTTGTGGTCAGTCTTTTGATACAGGCTATCCCACTCTTTTGAAAAATGAGGTGGATCCTTTTTCAAGGCAAAAAAAATCATCCCATCCGGCCATACAACAGGCGTGGGATGTTGCAAAAAAATATTGGAAAATGTAAGGTCTTCTAAATTATTTTACTCGTAAATGTGACAGGGGGGAGAGTTTGGAAGGCAGGAAGGCAAAAATATTACTTGCAGATGATGATATAACAGCTCGGAGTACTGTATCTACAGTCCTGGAGATGTTTGGCCATACTGTTAAAACAGTTGCGGATGGTAAAGATGTCCTTGATATTGTAGATAATTCTTATGATGTAATCATTCTTGATATCAATATGGTCGACATGGGTGGATTTGAAACGATCAAGGTTTTAAATGCCCGTCAGTACAATATTCCGGTTTTATTTTTGACAGGGATCGGCTCCATGGAATATGTGGTGCAGGCCATAAACCTTGGAGGATATGATTTTTTAACTAAACCCATTGAAGATCTTGATATTTTTAATGTCAAGATTCGCCGGGCCATCGAGAAAAGAACCTTTATTCTGCGAGAAAAAAACTACAAGAAATCCTTAGAATTAGAGGTTCGGGATAAAACCCAGGAGTTGGAGGAGACCAATAGACTGTTGCTTACCTATAGCCATAGTCTGGAAAATGCCACGGTTCAATTGATGAGCAGTCTACAAAATGCCATGGAGGAGAAAGATTATTACACCGCTGGTCATACCATGCGGGTAACGGAATATGCTCTCATGCTTGGCCTTGCCATGAATTTATCGGAAAAAGAACTGGTGGTGTTGCGAAGAGCTTCTCAGTTTCATGATATCGGTAAGTTGGTTATCGATCTTTCCTGTATTCAGAAGCCAGGAAAATTAAATGACGAAGAGTGGACACTTATCAGAAAACATCCTGTTGTTGGTGCTAATATTATTCAACCTTTGGGATTCATGGATCGCGAGCAGTTTATTGTCAGGCACCATCATGAACGGATGGATGGCAAGGGATATCCAGATGGTCTGATGGGTGCAGATTTGGATCAATTAACCAAGATTCTTATCGTGGTGGATAGTTATGATGCCATGACCTCCAGACGAAATTATCGGCGCAATATGAATATGGATGAGGCGCTTGATGAACTGCAACTGCATTCCGGAACACAGTTTGATGGCGAAACGGTAGATGCTTTTTCCCATGCAGTTCGGGATTTTGTGCTTACTTATAATGTCTCGTGATAATTAAGCGGGATGTCATGCAGTGGAGGTTGGCAGGAAGTGGCAATAACAAAAGAAGAAGTTGAACGGGTGGCTCATCTGGCCCGGTTGCATTTAAGTGAACAGGAACTTGTCACCATGACCAGTCAATTGGATACAATCCTGTCTTATGTGGCTAAACTCAATGAGTTGGATACTGTAGGGGTGCAACCAATGACCCATGCTTTTTCTGTTTCCAATGCCTTTCGTGAGGATCAGGTTCTGGATTCCCTTGTCAGGGAAGATGCCTTGGCGAATTCCCCATGTCAGAATGGTGAAACCTTTGTGGTTCCAAAAATTATTTAAGGGTCGCTATCCAAAGATCCTTTAATTTTTTTCGTTATCCCCCCCCTTTTTTCTATTGTCTAATTATAACCAAATGAAAGAGCTGGACGTTCCTTGAAAAAGGAACGGTTAATAAGTGTTTTTTCAAGGACTAAGCGAATATTTTTTGAGGTATAGATGAACCCTTATGAATTGACCATTGCCCAGGCAAAAGGACAACTGGTTGCCGGCAGTCTTTCATCTCGTGAGTTGACCCAGAGCTGTCTTGATCGGATTGAGGCGGTTGATGGCAAGATCAAGGCTTTTTTGGTGGTAAACCCTGAACAGGCATTACTGCAGGCTGACGAAGCTGACAAGATGCGGTTGCATGGCGAAGTTGCTAATCTGTGCGGTATTCCCCTTTCTATTAAGGATTTACTGTGTACTAAGGGG
>JFJP01042426.1_pt1 | contig 16728 bp, 11 predicted proteins | sample 431651 | NCBI WGS metagenome assembly JFJP01 (sample SAMN02602958, study PRJNA72255) | Microbial mat metagenome, whole genome shotgun sequencing project. | biome: fresh water; feature: sink hole; material: water; isolation source: purple microbial (photo- and chemosynthetic) mats found in... | reverse complement strand
AGAAGAGTTCCATCCTGGCTGATCACATATAGCTTATCGCCTCCTGCATAAATAGTTCCATCCAACCCTATAGCAGGTGCCGACAATCCAACTCCGATTATCAGATTTTCCGGATTTATGTTAAACTGCCATAATAACTCTCCTGACTCAGAAACATGCAATAACTCATCGCCCTTCACTGCCCCAGTGAGTTGATCGCGGGTTTCAATAGTAAAAAAAATTGAATTATCTGACGAAACTGCCGGAGCGGAACGAACTTCACTGACTCCAAGATTTAATCTCCACTTTTCTTTGCCGGTTTTAGCATCCAATGCCAGGAAAAACTGACTCTTCCTGTGAATATCAGGAAGTGTTGATGTTCCTGCATAAACCGTCTTCTCATCTATACTCAGGGCTGGAGAGCAATAGTAACATTCGCCAGGCAGCTGAAATTTCCATATTACCGGCATGGCATCCTCCTTCTGAACCTGTTTCTTTTCACAACCCAAATTGAAGAAGGCGGAGAAAAGAAGTATGATAACCAGCTTTCTTAATAAGTTTGAGTGGAAGGTGATATGTAAAAACCTTTTCACATTAATAATTATTAAGCCTTTTCGACTGCCGTTAATATGCTAATTTACGAAATTTTCAAGTTATGAGGCCACAGCTCAGGCACTAACCATTAATGAAACAGACATTACAGACCTGAATCTCTTAAAGATTGTTAATTAAAATTCATTATTAAGGTACTATTATTATATTTCCATCGCTTCAGGATATGGTTATTGCAGCATTTAGATGGCTTGATAATATCAATCCGGGTGATTTAATAACAGATTAAATACCAATAAGAAATGACCTCTTTTCCCTTAATGATGATCAGATTGATGTCTTTAATGGTTCTCATTCTATTCCCAATGATTGCTCTTTCTCAGAAGACTTCTTTATTACAGGCTGAAATGACGAGGTCTGAAATTAATGTTGATGGGTACCTTAACGAAGACTTCTGGAAACAATCTCAGCCTTTACCTGACTTTCTCCAGTATGAACCAGCAGAAGGATCTCCTTCAGTGCGTAAAACAGAAGTACACATTTTGTTCGGGAAAGATGACCTCTATATTGGAGCAGTCATGCACGACTATCCAGGAGCCATCGAAAAAAACCTTGGTAGAAGAGATGAATATAACATGGCAGACTGGTTCATGATCTCAATAGATTCATATTTTAACAAAAGAACTGCATATACCTTTGCTGTTAATGCCGCCGGGGTTCAGCTCGATGGCCAGCAGGATGACAATAAAAAGCTGAGTGTCAGCAACGCCGACCCATCATTGCCAACCGGCCTTGACCCCTCATGGGATGCCATATGGTTTTCCACTGTCAGAATTACTGATGAAGGGTGGATCGCCGAGATCAGGATCCCATATAGTATGCTTCGCTATTCAAAAGTTGAATTACAAACCTGGGGCTTTCATATAAGAAGACGTATTCCACGATTGGGAGAATTATCTGAATGGCCGTATATACCAAGAAGTGAACGATCTAACCTGGTTTCGGGATATGGGCAGGTAACCGGGATAACTGGGATGGCTCCCAGGAACAATATTCAAATAAAACCGTTTGTATTAGCCGGACTTGATTTTTTTGAAAAAACAGATGAACCGGGTGTCACAGACTATAAATTCAAATCCGACATTGGAGGTGATTTCAAAATCGGCTTGGGCCCCAATATAATGCTTGATGCTACTGTCAGTCCCGATTTTGGTCAGGTTGAGGCTGATCCAGCGGTACTTAACCTTACTGCCTTCGAAACATTTTTTGCAGAGAAACGCCCCTTCTTTCTCGAAGGAGCCGATATTTTTAAATTTGGCATTGGAAGCAGCCGGCTATTTTACACCAGACGTTTTGGTGCAAATGAACCAATTATAGCTGCTGCAAAATTATCAGGCCATACTGAGAAAGGTTTGTCTTTCGGATTAATGGGAACAAATGCCGGAAAAAATTTCAACCCATCGCATAATTACGGGGTAATACGTGCAAGTAAGATGATTGGCCAGCATTCATCAGCAGGCGGGATAATCACCTATTATAATAGCCCGTTAAAAGATGGCATAGGCCGGAGAAGCATAACCGGTGGAGTGGACTGGGATATGCGTTTTGATAACAACAGATACAGCTTTGAAGGTATTACAGCGTTCTCTGACCGCCATTCAATGGTTAGTGGTGAGGAGGATGATAATGGATTCATGGGCGGCCTTGTCCTGAGAAAAAGAGAGGGAATTATTGATGGGCACTTTACTCTTCTGATGTTTTCTGATAAATATAACCCAAATGATATGGGATGGATCAGTTATGAACAAAACTGGTACCAGATATGGTCAAACCTTATCTATAAAATAAACTCCGGTCAACCATTCGGAACTTTCCAGAGAGGAGATATAAGTCTCCATTATACAAGAAGGTATTCCTACCTCGAATTATATGACATGGGAAGCACTATTAACCTGAGTACTAATCTGTCAACAAAAAAGTTCAGACTTGTCAAATTCGGAGGCAGGTTTAATGATCTGCTGGGAGGTTACGATCTTTGGGAAACAAGAGGGTTGGGTATTTGGGCAAAACCACAAAGTGTTGAAATATCAGGAGAATATAATACAGATCAAAGGCGAAACTGGAAAATCACACCTAAGGCAAGCTTCAAAAAATACGAAAAGAATGGATCTGAATATATTCTGGATCTTCAAAGCATATTAAATGCAGGAACCAGGTTATCCTTCCTGGCAAGCATTAAAGGCAGCTGGGAGAATTCGCACACAGCCTGGGCATCAAATGAATCGTTTCTGCTTGATGGCGGAGAATGGAAGATTGGAAGCATCACGGCTTCACCTGATGATCTTGCCTATGAGGATTTTGTGGCTTTCGATGATAAGAAATTACTCGGTGATATCCTTGCCGGTGTTGACCAGTTTGCACCCGGACAGTATTATGTTCCAGTTTTCGGCGATCGCGATACAAGATCGCTCGATCTTACACTAAGGGGTTCACTTACCTTTACCAAAAAGTTTTCCATCCAGCTGTTTAGTCAATTATTCCTGGCACGCGGCAGATATAATAATTTCAGTATTCTTACCGATCCCGATCAGATGACAGCCTTCACTGCATATCCTAAAAAAAGTGATTTCGCCTATAAGAACCTGCAGTCCAACTTTGTAACACGCTGGGAATACAGACCTGGCTCAGCAATTTACCTGGTATGGAGCCATGGACGCAATGAAAGAGATGAGATGAACCCTCTTGCTCCATGGGGGCAATCATTATATGAACAGCCCGTTAACAGGCAAATTGGAGATATCTTCAATATATTTCCCAATAACAGCTTTATGATCAAAATAGATTATGCTTTCTTTTAGTACAAAGCTAAACAGACTCGTAAGTATCACATTAACAAGTTAAAAGCATTAACAGAGTATAATGAAATTTACCTGTTAAAATAAATCTTTTTCAGTCTATTGATATAACCTGACCCAGTCAACTGTCATACTGATGGGCAGTTCTTCCGGCCTGGTAATTCTTCCCGGCCATTCGTGATCCATTTGCTGGTCTATAAGCAAATAAAATGGCTGGTCAAAAGGCCACTGGTAGGTACCTGCTCCCGGAACTTTCGGATATTCATACGATTTCACCCCGTTGATTGCATAAACCAACCTGTCGGGATACCAGCTTACACTATACACGTTATACCCAGTGGTATCTATTTTTGCAGTAGCAAATTTTTTGGGCACATCCTGCTTAAGGGTGATAGTGTAATGGTTATGTGTTGTCTGATAAGCGAAATCTTCATGATTGAGTCGCTCCATAATATCCATTTCTCCATTATGCTGATCGGGATAAATATCCTTTTCTGCTAACATCCATATTGCCGGCCAGGCTCCGTATGCCGGATCAAGTTTTGCCCTTATCTCAATACGTCCGTACTGAAAGGCAAACTTATTCCAGGAATAAATCCCCCCTGTAAGATAGGGACGGGGATCACCATTAAGAGTATCATGATTAATAATACCTCTCAGCATAATATTATCATCATCAAACCTGACAACTCTCTCATCGGTTGCAGTAATATACCTGAAGCAGTTAGTTACTTCGCGCCATTTCTCAACAGGCACTTTCCACTTGGGAGATTCAAAAAGCCCTATCCTGGACCATGTGGCAGTATCCAGAACTCCCTTATCAAAATCATCTTCCCATACCAGTTGCCATTCAATGGAGTCGTTACGACGCTCTTCCTCCTGCACCAGGATGTATCCATCGATAATATTGCTGGTCCTGCCGGATGAAGAACAAGATGCTGCAATAACAGCCAGAATTATTGTCGAAAGGCAAAGTCTGTTTATTTTCATATTACAATATTTTTCAGATTAAACTATCCGCTTTTAAAATTTATCATGTTTTATCCATTCTAATTAATGCTGGCAACTTTAATATTCATATCCTCTATAAGATGCCTCATATTCGCATGAAACTCCCTGATGAATTTTTTATGAAAAAACGGATATAGCAAACCATCACGTAATACAGATGAACTCTTGAAATATGTCAGATGATCTATTCGGGTTCTGCCATCGCCACTCTCAGAAAAATGAAGGATCTGCTTTCCCCTCGATTTATTATTCTCAATATAGCTAAACTCCACCAACTGCAATTCCGGATCGATATTAATAATTTCAAATGCCACCGGGATATTAAACAACCCTCCAATAAACCTGATATTGAGAAAAAAAACCTGGCCTGTATCAATTTCAAGAAAAGAAGAATTATTTACATAAACAGCAGATTTTAGATGCTTTGAGATCATTAATCCAAATCCTACCGAGCGACCGCTCCAAATCTTAACCGGATTAGCATGTCTATAGCATTCCCACACAACAGGAAGCTTGTATTTCAGAAAAAACGTTCTTTCTGTTACATTAAAATCAGAAGTGTTGGCGTTATTCTTCCAACTTGCATGGATCGCAGAAAAGTCATTCATCTGATCTATTGATCTGGAGACAATGTATTTGCGGACTTTACGCTGAGGTATCTCATCAAGGTCTATGATCTTAAGACTCTGCGAAAAACTAATACCTGATGATGCACCCAGCAAGAGCAAAAAAAACATCAAACTAAAATTTCTTCTTAACAAGATAGCTTTTCTTAAAAACACACATTTTAACAATTTTGATTGCATCAGATCTAAAATACTTAATTCAACAAACCGAGTTCAAGATTACCCTCCTTTTCAATCAGGGAATAAGTTTCGCCTGCTTTTGTAGCTGCCCTTAACGTCATGCCCTTATATCTGACAAGCAATTCGCTTCCGGCAAGTGACTTTATTTTACAGGTTTTCAGCACGCCAGAGGCCCATTTAATGTCAGCTTCAAAACCTCCCCGTGCTTTTAATCCGTTTACCTCTCCCTTTTGCCATGCATCGGGTAATGCTGGCAAAATACTTAACAAGTAATGGTCGTTTTCAATCAGATGACTTTGAAGAAGCATCTCAGCAATGCCGGCAGTGGCACCAAAATTACCATCGATCTGAAATGGCGGGTGAGCACAAAATAGATTCGGATAGGTTCCGCCTGCATCTGACATGTTTGTTCCATAGTTATCTATTGGCCGAAGCAGGCCTTTTAGTAATTTGTAGGCACGGTTACCATCGCTGAGCCTTGCCCAGAAATTTATTTTCCAGGCAAGTGACCATCCCGTGCCAATATCTGTTCGCACCTCAAGGCTTTTTCTTGCAGCCTCTGCAAAATCGGCTGTTTTTTGAGGATCAATGGACTTACCCGGATGAAGCATATAAAGGTGCGATACATGACGATGAGTTGGTTCGGTCTCTTTAAATTCTTCCCGCCATTCCATAAGCCGGCCATCTGATCCTATTGCAGGCATTGAAAGTTTCCCAAGGGCTGACTCAACCTTACTCAGTATAGGGTTTACATCCTTTAATACAAGCGATGCTCTTAGCAGATTTGTGAACAGTTCACCTATAACCTGCTGATCATGCGATGGTCCCATAGTAATCTGTGCCACAGAACCATCAGGAGCAATAAAGGCGTTTTCGGGCGAAGCTGCAGGACCGGAGACAAGCTTACCCGTTACAGGATCTTCCGTCAGCCAGTCAAGATAAAAAAGTGCAGATCCAAGCATAACCGGATAGATCCTTTCCAGATATTTCTTATCAAGAGTAAAAGTATAATGATCCCATAAGTGTTGGCACAGCCATCCGCCAGCCCCTACATGCATACCCCAGCCGGGGTGCTCTCCCGGTGCAGTAAAACCCCATACATTGGTAATTGGATGAACACACCAGCCTCCTGCTTTATAGTGTACATCTGCTGTGATATTGCCGGGTATAACAAGTGATTCTATAAGATCAGTTAGCGGCCCGTAGCACTCTGAGAGGTTAGTTACATCAGCAGGCCAGTAGTTCATCTGAATATTTATGTCGGTATGATAATCACAGTTCCATGGGGTCTGAATTTTATTTGCCCACATACCCTGAAGATTCGCCGGAAGTGATCCTTCCCGCGAAGATGAGATCAGTAAATATCTTCCAAACTGAAAATAGGTCTCCTGCAGGCGGAGATCATCTGATATATCTCTCTGATTCATTAAGCGGACATCTGTCGGGATAGTGTCTGTATCATTATCTGATAATCGCAAGCTAACCTTTTCAAAAAGAGATGAATAATCTTCCGTATGTTTTTTTAAAAGAACCGGATAAGACTGAGCTGAGACATTATTAAGCTGTTCCAGTGAAGTAGCTAACGGGTTGGCGCCTGTGTAATCAGGGTACTCCTGCTTATAGTTCGTTGAAGCCGTAAGAAACAGTGTCACCGCATCGGCATTATGTACTTCCAGCATGCTTCCGGAGCAGGTCACATTACCTCCCTCTGCCCTTGCCTTCAGGCGAACAGCATACTGCATACCATCGCCACCCTTGCCATTGCTTAAAATACCAGTCATCAGCAGGTGGCCGTCTTCAGTTGTTGTAATATACCTTTCCGGACGTGTCAACGAGCTTTTAAAGCTTAAAGCTCCTTTCTCTCCTGCTGTTAAACGAATAACAATAGCTCTGTCGGGATAGCTGGAGAATACTTCCCGGGTATAATTAACGCCATCCTGCTCATACGATATTATAACCACTCCCCTGTTCAGGTTAAGCTCCCGGTGATATTTTTCATAACCCGATTTTCTTCCAAAATCCAGCCATAAATCTCCCAGAGTCTGAAAGCAGCCAAAAGGCACATTAGAACCGTTGCCATGACCTGAGCCGGAACCTTTGCACACCTGTGTTCTTAATGTTAATTCCGTAGCTTCTTTATACTTACCTTTAAAAAGCAGCTGCCTTATCTTATCAAGAGAAGCAAATGCATCGGGATTGTTATTATCGTCAGGGCTTCCCGACCAGAGACTTTTCTCATTAAGCTGGATCCGTTCCGTATTCACATCACCAAAGACCATTGCTCCCAGAAATCCATTACCAACAGGAAGGGCGCGCAGCCACTCTGAGTCATTATTCCAACCCTCATTGCGGTCTGTAACGGTAGCTTTAGCCGGCTCATCATACCATAAGCGCAATTGATGGATTGGCTCCTTCCCTGTTGAACAGGAGAACAATAATAACATAGAGAACATCAGTATCAGAGCCCGGGATATACCCTTTTTAATCATTGAAACAATCATCCTGACAGTATTATTTAAATTAATCAAATCACTTCATCATATTGCACCTGTAACCTTAATAACAACTGCTTCCTTTTTCGCAAGCGCCGATCGCTGACTGGCAGGTACCGAAACCATAAGTATATCGCCAAATCTCTGGTATTTAAGATTCTGCTTCGATTCAAGAAGACTTACTTTCAGACTTCCCTGGATTTTGGTCCTGACCATAATATAGGCAGGAAGCTCTTTTTCATCTTTTTCAGGCATGTAGATTGCATACACTGACTTGTCGCCTCTTGCCGTGTATGCAACTTTCCCTTCGGAGTAAGGTTCCACCGGGTTTGTATCAAAAATAGCTTCCCCATTAGCTTCGAGCCATTTACCCATTTGTGTAAGATTTTGCAATAATATTAACAAGAAGCTGAACACATTCTTTTGAACTTTTATAACGGTCGTTCGGGACCCAACCCCATGCTCCTCCCATAGTTATACAGCTCTCCCACGGGACAGGCAATGCCTTTGCAGGAATATTCTGTTCAGGAGTAAGATAGTTCTCATATTCACCTTGCACCCAACGGTCAACAACAAGCATTCCAGGCTGACTGACACGTGCCTTTTCAGCAATGAGTTTCATGTTAATATCCATGTCGTGAGGATATGTACAGAAATCAGCCACATGTTCAGTAATGGCTGATTTGGGTAAAACCCAGCATCCGTCGAGCCAGAGAATATCGACTTTCCCATATTCTGTGGTCACTTCATTGATCTGGTTCTGAGTATATTCTACAAATTTCTTCCATCTGTCGGGATACTTTGTTATATCGTATGAAGGGTTCCTATCTTTTGGCGGAAAATTAGGCCACCAGAAATAGGGAGTCGTCCAGTCAGGCTTTGAAAAGTACACACCGACAGCCATTCCCTCACTGCGTGTAGCATCAAGCACCTCTTTCAGGACATTCGATTTCGGGTTCGATGAAAAAGGACAACCTTTGTCGGTCACCTTGAAGTCAGTATACTTTGTATCGTATAGGCAGAACCCATCGTGATGTTTAGAGGAGTATATCATGTATTTAGCTCCTGAACTTTTAAACATCTTTGCCCATTTTCCGGGATCAAAATTGACAGGATTGAATTTTGCTTTAGTACCCCTGTAATTTTCTGCATATTCATAGTAATTATCAACTGGTCTGGTCACCCATTCCTCAGGACACAATCCCCACGATTCAATAGTTCCAAGCTCTGAATAAAGACCCATGTGAATAAGCAATCCGAATTTATATCCCTGCCATTTCGTTAGATTTTCTTTTACAGCCGGATCAGTAGGCCATACGTATGTTTCCGGACGTGTCTGCGCAGATGAAATGCCTGTTTCCAGAAAAATGCATGCCAGAATCAAAAAGATGAGTTTGTTTTTCATGTTGTAATATTTTATTGTTAGTAGCTCGTTTTTTATCAGATGACTGCTATTTTAATTTCTCAGTTATCTTTTCAGCTTTCCGGCAGATGGCAACAGCTTTGTCGGAGGTATGCCTGGTTATTACTTTCAATCTCTCTTCCTGATCACTTATTCCAATTACTTTTTGCTCAAATTGTTCCTGATGTTTAAAAAGCTGCAATTCGACCGGTTTCCACACCTTATTAACCTGTGAAATATGTTTCTTAAAATCCTTTTCTACACTGTCAGCAAGTGATACAAACACCCTGAATGCATGAGCCTTTCCTCTTTCCGGGCCTTTTGACTTAACATCAAAATGCTGATTTAAAGCACGTTCCCAGTCTCCCTTAGCATATAACCCGGGAACGGTTGTTATTGACGGGTACCAGGCTGTATAAACCTGCACATCGGGGCGAAATGGTGCTATCCACATTACTGGGGCTATCTCCCTGGGAAGCCATCCCCGCAAATGAGCAACAAAGCTATACTGAGTACGGGGACCACATATTGCTCCATCGTTATAATAGGGACTTCCTGTCGGGTGAAGACTGGATTTATCAAATTCTGTTCCATCGCAATGGTCTCTAAGTACAATCATTATATCCTGAATAACAACCTTTTTCGCTGGTTTGAATGAAAATGGCAGGGGTTCATTAATATCGTAATTCTGGGCTGATAACAGACTCACCGCTCTCCACATCCTATACCTGTTTACCGGATGTACCAGTGATCCGGGATTCGAGTAAGCCTTTGCAAAGTTAAACTCACCATCAGTAGCAGGGTTATACCAGCCCCGGGTAGCAGCATATTCAATTAAGTCTGGAGACCCAAGGAAATTAGCTGTATCCTTTAGGTTTATCTCCTGAATCGTATAATGATTTGGAATAACAGCAACCTCATCATCCGGCACTCTCTGAGCCACCCAGTGACGGCCGTTCACTGCTGCCAACATCCATCCTTCATTTGCATCAGCAATGAGATAGGTCCTTCCGGAGGAGGCATAACCATACTGTTCAATCAGTTCGCCTGCAATCCTGACTCCTTCTCTCGCTGTACCAGCCCTCTCAGCCACGCTCCTTCTAACCCAGTAAACTATCCCACCGTCTGTCAGACCGGGGCTCTCCTCCCGTGACGGACAGCCATCAGAACCTATGGTTACGCCATTTTCATTCATATAACTGTCGCATACAGCGCAGACCGGCAGGTTGATCCATAAATAAGCAAATGTTTTTTTTGTCTGGGGCATTCTGCCACCGGTTTCAAATACTATCTCATTACCCGCGTCATGTACTCTCGCTGGCACCTTGTAATAATTTACCAACTCTGTTCCGGAATCCTCGTTATGAGCAAGTATAACTGACCCGTCAGCAGTGGCATTTTTCCCTGCCAGGATAGAAAAACAATCGAATGTCTGACAATCCGGTTCACCAGCCAGAATACCTGGCATAATGAATAAAGGCATTGATAACAAGACGACTAAGCGCTTCAGATAATGTGATTTTTTCATAACAACCCGACTCTTTAGTTGGTTAAACAGTATTGATTATTAGCATATCTACCAGACATTTTACAAATCAGTTTTATTGAATCCTGAGGTATACTCTATTATTCCCTGGTATGAACTTTATCACTTAATAAGAGTCATAAATTTCCATACCACATCGTTGTTATAGCTAAAAGGTTTCCCGGGCACCTGGCTGGAAACACTACCCCGCAGTCTGCCCCTTTTATCTTTTGACACACTCAGCCTGGTAAAGGAGTAGTCTCCTTTTTCAAAATTATAACTTCTTCCATCATCGTCGTATAAGTCAAAGCTCCCTTCAGCAGTACCGTAGTGTCTGATTTCAAGAGTTAATTTCTTTTCTGCCTCTAAGGCATTCCTATGGACCGGCATCATTGGTATTATACCTCCATCTTTAACAAACAAAGGTATTTTATCTAACCCGGGAGTAATCTCTATCACTTCGTTCTCACCTACAAGGTTACCATTATAAAAGTCATACCATTTCCCTGCAGGAAGATATACTTTCCGGCTCTTTTCGCCCGTAAACATCGGAGCAACGAGGATATAATCACCCATCATATATTGGTCCATAATATCCTGTTTGATACTTATTGCATATGGATTTTCAGTACCATCAAGCTTTCCTTCTATTGTAAGCGACCTGAAACCAAATCCCTCAACCAGGCTCATCGCTCTGAAAGGAGGAATACCCTGGAAATGATATTGGGCGAAAGTTGTATACAGGTAAGGCAGTATCTGCATTCTCAGATTGGCAACATCACGTACAGCCTGTTCAACCTCAGGAAAGGACCATGGTTTGGTATTATCTGCCCAGGCATCGAGCATTGCCATTGGTGAGAAGCATACCGACTGCATACGTCTTACCCATTCTTCGGCACTTTTTGATGAGCGTACCTCAGGCACCCATAGAACGCCAATAAAACTACTGTTTACCAGTGCAGTAATAAAGTCCCTATGGCTGTAATAATCATTATAAATTACATAAGGAAATGAACTTGATCCGGCGTTTGTACCACGTACCAATCCGTAAGTCCTCCTGTTTTTCTCCCTGAACCAGCTGGTCGTCATGCTTTGCAGGGTAAGGCCATAAATCTGGCGCATCTGTTCAGATGAGGTGCCTGATGGGAATGTTGCCACATCTGGCCAAAGCCAAAAGTCATATCCATCAACTTCGTCTATTTTATAGGCTCCAACACCTATTTCTATATGATTTTTTACAAAATGATCTTTATAGATTTCTCTTACCTCTGCTATTGTCAGATCAGGCACAATTCCGTTCCACACAGTGTGAGAACCTGAGAATTTCTTTAACCCGGGGTATAAAATCCCTTTCGGAGAGACATAAGGATTGAACCAGATGTTAGTGGTTATTCCTTTATCAGCCAGAGTCTTTAAGAAATTGACAGGATCGGGATAGCGTGTCTTGTCCCATTCAAAGGTGCAGGGATAAGCCATGCTGTGCCAGCCCGGTTCAAGTCCAATAAAATCAAGTGGAAAATTATGATCCCCAAATTCGGCCACTTCTCTCAGAATATCATCCTGGTTATACAATGTTGGTACTCTCTGCGTAAACCCCAATCCCCATTTCGGGGGCAGACATCCGCCTCCGTTCATAAGGTTATAGCGCTGTACGACATTCATAGGAGTCGGGCCGGCAAAAACATATATTTCTGCTCCCTCTGCAGGTATAAGGATCTCCACCGCATCAGAATAAGGCTGTGCATCCCAGTTCCTGTCGGTATTTCTGTCATAAAGAACAGGAGGATCATCACTCTCCAGCCTCACTCCTGTACCTGCATATACTGTTATATAACGTGCAGCATCGACAAGCACCCCATATCCCTTTGAAGAGATATAAAATGGAACAGGAGCATGGTTGCGCCCGTTGTCAGTGCCTCCAAAATGATCAACATGAAGGTTAAGTATACGTCCCCGCTGATTAACCGTCTGGAAATGAAGACCAAGTCCAAAAAGCTGTTCATCTCTGACCAAAGGGAACCTTAAATAGATCTTATGATCAACTATTTTCAGATCAATTTTATCTCCTGGCAAAGGAAAACCTGCTTTTGGCAAATCATTTAGCGCCAATACATTCGCCGTCACATCTGCGGCTTTGAGCAATGTAACCTTTTCAGGTTCTCCGGCAACAGCTTTCCATATCCCGGGGTAGATCTCACTCCACTGTAATGTCTGCTGACCAACAACTGGTGTCAGTACCGGGAATAAAAGAAAAAACAGGCTAAAACAAATCTTTAATGATTCTTTCATTGCATCTGATTATTATAAAAGATATTAAGAGGGGCAATCTTTATCGTGAATAATAAACTCTTGTAATATACTAACTGTTAATAATATAACAATACAAAACAAACTAAGATTAAGGAATAAACTATTTGGCAGATACCATTGATCTCCATTCAGCATAGACTTTTTTCATTGTTTCAGTCTTTCCCTGATTTTCGCCTACTGAGTTACTGGTGAACATCATTACTCCTGTTGCTCCTGAACCTGCTCCATAGCGCAGAACCGTTTCAAACTCTTCCTCAGAGATAACATGCGGATCATCATAAGCCTGCACAATAGGCCATACTTTTGGAAATGAATCAGGTATTACGTTCAGCCGGTTACAGAACCACTCAATGTTCTCTTTGACCCATTCTGGCTCTTTTTCCATTCGCCCGTGATAAACCATTGGAGAGAAGACATCTGCAATATCTTTGAGCATATCGTAGTCAAGACCCAGAATACGGTACCTGGCCCCTCCAAATTCAGCATCGTCCCACGGACAATGAAAGATCCCGAGGAGAGCATCAGGTCTCTCCTGTTTGACTATTGCACGTGTGTCTCTGACCCATCCGGCAATAACAGAACATCTCCATTCCCTCCAGATGCTGTCATAGCCGGTCAGAATAAAGTCCGCCTTTTCAGGTGTTGACACATCAGGCACATCGATCCCTGTTGAAGCTTCAAAGGCAGTGATACAATTTTCGCAGAAACATGTTTCAGGCAGTATAGGTTCAGGATCCTCGAACTGAGCATGCCAGTGAAGATAATCCATCCATATACCACCAAGATCAAACTTTTGAAGCAGTTCCCTGAGCTCCGCCATCCGGAATTGCCTGAAACCCGGCTCGGAAGGGCATACACCCATGAACCATGTTGCATCCTGCACCTTGTTGCCATATCTGTCGATAGCCCATGCCTCAGGGTGCTTTTCCACATACCCTTTTCCATTAAGAGTCGGAAATTCAGCATATACCATGGCTCCTTCCCTTTTAGCACGTTCAATCATCTCTTCGTTAATGCCCCTCCAGTTAAGAAAAACTGCATTAACATTTATCTGATCCAGGGTGATATTCTTGTTCCAGAAGGAATTAGGGCTTCCATAAATACCACGTATTTCAATCTCTTTTGTACTGCCAGAATGAGATGAATCTGATTTACAGCCACCCGCTGTTGATATAATAAATCCGGCCAATATAAGGAATAAAGATGCTTTCATAGCTATATTGGATTAATTAACATTTTTCAAAAAACAGAAGAAACAAGGAGTCTTAAACTCCTCTGATTCTCTTTTTGTATTCCGACAGCGCAGCATCCAGGCGATCTCTCGAAGTAGTATCTCCCGGCACATTATGAGAAGGATGAATATAAAGTTTAACACCTCTGTCAGCCAGTATTTCAGCAACAGTTGTGACAGTCATCCATACACAGGTAATAAATGCCATTGTTGAGACTGGACCTATCTTATCCTGATGGTTTTTCAGAACAACTGAAGCATCCTGCAATGGAGCACAGGTATCAACAACAATATCAGCAAGATCAAAAATTGTCTTCCCGCATGAATGCCTTGTTTCCTTGCCTTTAGCTTCGGAAGCCGAACCAAATACAACAACCTTCATCCCTCTTTTCTTAGCCTCAATAGCTATATCAATGTTTACATTATTGATACCTGTATGCGAAAATAACCACATTGTATCATTCTTGTCGAAGTCATAGCTTTTCATGATCGAAACGCCATAGCCTTCAACCCTTTCAAGGAACAGGAATTGATGAACACCCATCTCGCCGGTAATATTTGTAAAGAATGTAAGAGGCAGTTCAACCATGGGGTGAAACCCGACAAATCCTCCTATACGTGGATACATCTCTTCAATTGGAATCGTAGCGTGGCCACATCCAAAGGTATGCACCCAGCGGTTTTTTTCGATTGAGTCCGCCATTACTTCGGCAGCCTTACGGATATTATCCATTTGTGTTTCTTCAATACGGGACATTATATCTCTCGTATTCTTAAGCCATTGTTTTGCTAACATAATAATTTGTTTTTTAAGTGTTTATATTTGTTTTTTACTTTTATTAAGTATCGTCACAAAGAGTATCATCATCAAAGCAGTAATTGCTAAAGCTACCGTGAACAGATGATTGATACCATAATTCTGGGCAATTATTCCCATTCCATAGTTAATCAGCATATTACCGATCATCGCTATAAAAAAGACAAAGCTGAATGCTGTGCCAGAGAGTTCAGTATACCTGCCTCCGGTCAAGCCCAGCATAATTGGGAAACCTGCAGCAAGCCCTGCACCAGTTATAGCTAATCCCAGGATATCAGCATTATACGAGAAGCCTGCTCTTAAAATTATCAACCCTGCAACGATTAACCCGAAAGAAAAAAACAAAAGTTTCTTAACAGGTACATTCCTGAAAACGCTGCCTATAAGTAATCGCATACCTGTCAGTCCTGCAACCAGCGATGACAGGGCAAACAACGCTTTTCCCGGAGCAATAGACTGTTCATCTATCAGATAGGTGGTTGTCCAGTTATTCATCATACCTTCAAAGCCGCTTTGGAGAAAGAGAAAGAAACCAATAAGTATTAAAACATTGTCCTTTAATAATGATAAACTTTTGACAAGAGGAAAGCCCTGGGACTGTTTTGGTGGCGGAAACTTTATAATCATAAATAATAATGCAGCCGTAAGAGCAAGAAAACCAACTGCTGACAATATCACCTCGTAACCAAAATGCTTTTCGAGTATCCCTGAGATCAGGGGCATTCCCAGTGCTCCGACGCCATAAAATACTCCCAGCAAACTAAGATTAGCACCCCTGTTTGTGTCGCTTATATCAGATACAAGGGCATTTGTGGCTCCGTTTACAGCGCCTCCTCCAAAGCCAAAAAGATAAATAAAAATTTTCAGCAGGTTTTCGGATGGGGCAAAGGCAATACCCTCAAACCCGGCAAACATAAAAAGGGACGCTATTGTCAGTAAGATCCTGTAACCATACTTATCCACGATGGGTCCAAAAAGTAATGATCCTGTTAATACGCCCAGAGGAAGAATAGAAAAAAGAGTTCCGAAAGTTATCTCATCAAGCTGAAGTTTAATCCTCAATTCTGAGGCCACGGAGCCAAGTGTTATTACTGAGATCCCGAATAACAACATACCTGCACAGGCTGCCCAGAAAATTACTCTGTTTTTATACATTTTCTTTATATTAATGCTATAATGTCCGTATTCTTTTCAATGCCAGAAATCCTGCTCCAAATATCCCGGCATCACCAGCCAGTCCCGACACATCAAGTGTTACCTGGTTAATGCTTACAGGCTGCGCCCATTTGAGAGCCTCTTTATGTATTGCCGGTATCAACGATTTAGCCGGCCCAAAAACACCACCCCCGAATATGATCTTTTCCGGATTGAACAAGCTGACAAGATTCGCAACTGCCATCCCCCAGAATTCAGTAGCCAGCTCAATAACCCTTACAGCTATGATATCGCCCTCAGCAAAAGCAGCAAATACATCATGTGATGTAATATTTTCTACCCGCTTTTTCCCTGGCAGCCCGGAGTGATCTTTCGCACTTCTCAAAAACTCTTTAGCCACTTTGGCAATACCCTCCCCTGATGCAAAATATTCAAAGCATCCGCAATCGGTATATTTATCTGAAAATGGTCTTTGCAGTGCCATCCATCCAATGCATCCTGCTATATCGTTGCTGCCCCTTAGTATCTCACCATTTACAAGTATTCCTGCGCCAATACCCGTTCCGACAGAAAGAAAAATGGCATCCCTGCAA
>JFJP01005576.1_pt1 | contig 16729 bp, 15 predicted proteins | sample 431651 | NCBI WGS metagenome assembly JFJP01 (sample SAMN02602958, study PRJNA72255) | Microbial mat metagenome, whole genome shotgun sequencing project. | biome: fresh water; feature: sink hole; material: water; isolation source: purple microbial (photo- and chemosynthetic) mats found in... | reverse complement strand
TGGCTGCCAGCGGGCGTGCGAAAATGTGCCATTGGTCACCCATGGCATCTTTTACCCCAATCCCTCATGACAACACCCTCCCCTGTGGCGATATCGCCTGTTGAAGACATCATTGCCGACATGCGGGCCGGCCGCATGGTGATTCTGGTTGACGAAGAAGACCGCGAAAACGAAGGCGACCTGATCATGGCCGCCGAGCATGTGACTGCCGAAGCCGTCAATTTCATGGCGCGTTTTGGCCGTGGCCTGATCTGCCTGACCCTCACCCGCGAGCGCTGCGAGCGCCTGCAATTGCCACCCATGACCGCGCGCAACGGCGACAAGAAAGGCACCGCGTTCACCGTGTCAATTGAAGCCGCAGAAGGTGTCACCACCGGCATTTCAGCCGCCGACCGGGCGCGCACCATCCAGGCTGCAGTCGCCAAAAACGCGCAACCCGAAGACCTGGTGCAACCCGGGCACATATTTCCCTTGCAGGCGGTCGATGGCGGCGTGCTGATGCGCGCCGGCCACACCGAAGCCGGTTGCGACCTCGCTGGCATGGCCGGCTGCGCACCGGCGGCGATGATCTGCGAAATCATGAACGACGACGGCACCATGGCCCGGCTGCCCGATCTGCAACTGTTCGCCGCCGAACACGGCCTGAAAATCGGCACCATTGCCGACCTGATTCACCACCGCAGCCGGGTGGAGTCGCTGGTAGAGCATGTGGGCACCCGGCCCCTCAAAACCGCCGTGGGCGAGTTCACCGCCCACGCCTTCAAGGACAAAACCGCCCACGGCGTGCATTTGGCACTGGTCAAAGGCACTTGGGCCGCTGATGAGCCGGTGCTGGCGCGGGTGCACGAGCCCTTGTCGGTGCTGGACGCACTGGAGGTCGGCCGCACCATGCATTCATGGAGCCTGGATGCCAGCCTGGCCCGCGTGGCCGCCGAGGGCAAGGGCGTGGTGATTTTTCTGAACTGTGGCGAAAGCGGCGCGCAACTGCTGGCCCAGTTTGACGGCACCGCCACCGCCAGCCATGGCCCGCAACGCGGCCGCCTGGACTTGCGCAACTACGGCATCGGCGCACAAATCCTGCGCGATGTCGGGGTTCACAAAATGAAACTCATGGGCAACCCGCGGCGCATGCCCAGCATGACCGGCTATGGCCTTGAAATCGTCGGCTATGTCGCGCCTTGAGTTTTTCTTTATTTTTCACCTGAAACAACACCATGCTGATCGCTGACCAAGGCACGCCAGATGCCACCGACCCCCGCCTGAACGGCAAAAACCTTGCCATCGGCATTGTGCAGGCGCGCTTTAACGCCGGCATCACCGATGCGCTGGCGCAAGCCTGCCAGGAAGAGCTGATCAAACTGGGCGTACAACCCAATCAAATCAAGCTGGTGCAAGTGCCCGGTGCACTTGAAGTGCCGGTCGCGCTGATGGCGCTGGCTGAAAAACTCGACTACGACGCGCTGATTGCGCTGGGTTGCATCATCCGTGGCGAAACCTACCATTTCGAGCTGGTGGCCAACGAGTCAGGTGCCGGTGTCAGCCGTGTGGCACTGGATTACCAGTTGCCCATTGCCAACGCCATTTTGACCACCGAAACACTGGAACAGGCCGTGGCGCGGCAAACCGACAAGGGGCGCGACGCGGCCCGTGTGGCCGTTGAAATGGCCAACCTGCTGAAAGGCATTCAATGACGGACTCCAGCCACCCCGCGCCCGCCTCCACCCGGCCGCCGCGCCAGTCACGCAAGGGGCTGACCAGCACCGGTGTGCTCAAGGCGGCCAGCAAATCACCGCGTGCACGTTCTCGCGAATTTGCCTTGCAGGGCTTGTACCAGGTGTTGGTCGGCAAAAATGACGTGACCGACGTTGACCTCTTCACCCGCGAACTGGCCGGTTTTTCCAAATCGGATGTGCTGCATTTTGCTGCCCTGCTGCACGGCTGTGCCGAGCACGCGCTGGCACTGGACGCGCAGATTCAGCCGGTGCTGGATCGCCCGTTAAGCGAAATTTCGCCGGTCGAGCACGCCGCCATGTGGATTGGCGTTTATGAATTTCAGTACTGCCCCGACGTGCCGTGGCGCGTGGTGCTTAACGAGTGCATTGAGTTGGCCAAAGAATTTGGCGGCACCGACGGCCACAAATACGTCAACGCCGTGCTCAACGCGCTGGCACGGCAGCTGCGCCAGGCCGAAGTGGCAGCCGACCGTGGTGCGACGCGCTGATGTCTTTACCGGCAGCAGCCAAACAGCGGCTGCATCCCGCCGACTCGCTTGTTATGCGCCCTCTGCAGCGTTTTGTAGTACGCTCCATTTACTATATTAAATATAGCTGGTAGCGCATACTGCATAAGGGCTAGAGGCCTATTTCTTATATAAAACTGTGACTTTGCAAAACTTCGCCCCACCGCCAGCCCCAGAAGCCGCCCGCAGCGCCCTGCGGCTGTCGCAGCGTGCCCAGCGCATCGAGCCGTTTTATGTGATGGAAGTGGCCAAGGCGGCCAGCGCCCTGGCCGCCGAGGTGGCGCAGACTGAGGCGCCGATGATTTTTTTGAACATTGGCGAGCCTGATTTCACGGCACCCGCGCAGGTGCAGGCGGCTGCTGAAAAAGCCATTCGCCACGGCCAGACGCAGTACACCGCCGCCACCGGCCTGCCCGAGCTGCGTGAGCGCATCAGCCAGTGGTACCGCACGCGCTTCAATGTGGCTGTGCCTGCCAGCCGCATTGTGGTGACTGCCGGTGCGTCGGCGGCGCTGCAACTGGCCTGCCTGGCATTGATTGAAGCCGGCGACGAGGTGCTGATGCCCGACCCCAGCTACCCCTGCAACCGGCATTTTGTGGCGGCGGCTGATGGCCGGGCGGTGCTGATTCCAAGCACCGCTGCGCAGCGTTTTCAGCTCAGCGCCGAGCAGGTGGCGCAAGCCTGGGGGCCACAAACGCGCGGCGTGCTGCTGGCCTCGCCGTCCAACCCCACCGGCACCTCGATTGCCTTTGACGAGTTGCGCCGCATTCATGAAGTGGTGTCAGCCAAAGGCGGCATCACGCTGGTCGATGAGATTTACCTGGGCCTGAGCCACGACGCGCAGTTTTCACAATCAGCGCTGGCGCTTGACGACCAAATCATCAGCATCAACAGCTTTTCCAAATACTTCAGCATGACCGGCTGGCGTCTGGGCTGGCTGGTGCTGCCCGAGCCGCTGGTGCCGGTGGTCGAGCGGCTGGCGCAAAACCTGTTCATTTGCCCCAGCAGCATTGCCCAGCACGCGGCGCTGGCGTGCTTTGAGGCTGATAGCCTGGCCGAGTACGAGCGCCGTCGCGCCGAGTTCAAGGCGCGGCGCGACTATTTCATTCCGGCCCTCAACGCGCTGGGCTTGCAGGTGCCGGTCATGCCTGACGGTGCCTTTTACGCCTGGGCTGATTGCAGCGCCGCCTGCGCCCGCCTTGGCGTGAGCGGCAGTTGGGACTTGTCGTTTGCGCTAATGAACCGCGCCCACGTGGCTGTGACGCCGGGGCGCGACTTTGGCCATGCCGACACCGCACGCTTTGTCCGCTTTTCCACTGCCAGTTCGATGCCGCAACTGGTGGAAGCCATCGCCCGGTTGCAAAGGCTGCTGGCATGACCGCCGTTTTTAGCTGGCCGATCCGGGTGTATTGGGAAGACACCGACGCGGGTGGCATCGTCTATTACGCCAATTACCTGAAATTTTTCGAGCGCGCCCGTTCTGAGTGGCTGCGCGCCTGCGGCATCCATCAGCAAGCCCTGCGCGAGGCGACCGGCGGCATGTTTGTGGTCAGCCAGGTGCAGGTCAACTATCTGAAAAGTGCCCGTCTTGACGATGAACTTTTGATCACCACCACACTCACACACGCTGCCCGTGCGTCGATGACCCTTTTGCAACGCGCGCTGCTTAACACCGGTGCTGAGCCAATCTTGCTGTGTGAAGCCACCATACGCGCCAGCTGGGTCAACGCCCATGGCAAACCTGCCAGAATCCCGCCATCGATTCAGGCGGCCCTGGTCTGAAGCCAGGCTGCAATCTGAGACGCAACGTATTTGCAATTTGTCATTTGCCATTCATAAACCACCCACATGAACCAAGAACTCTCCATCCTGCATCTGGTACTCAACGCCAGCATCGTGGTGCAAGCGGTGATGGCGCTGCTGATGGCTATTTCTATCGCCAGTTGGGCGGCCATTTTTCGCAAGCTGTTTTCGCTGGGCAAGGTCAAGTCGCTCAACGACAGCTTTGAGCGCGAATTCTGGTCGGGCAGCAACCTCAACGACCTGTTTGCCGCCGCTGCCAAAAATGCCCGTCAGGCTGGCCCGATGGAGCGCATTTTTGCCAGCGGCATGCGCGAGTTTCAGAAGCTGCGCGAGCGCCGCATCACCGACCCCGGCACCCTGATGGACGGTGCCCGCCGCGCCATGCGCGCCAGTTTCCAGCGCGAGATGGACGTGATCGAAACACATCTGTCATTTTTGGCCTCGGTCGGCTCGGTGTCGCCGTATGTCGGCCTGTTTGGCACCGTCTGGGGCATCATGCACTCGTTCACCGGACTGGCAACGATGACCCAGGTGACGCTGGCCACCGTTGCCCCTGGCATTGCCGAGGCGCTGGTATCGACGGCCATCGGCCTGTTTGCTGCCATTCCGGCGGTGGTGGCGTACAACCGCTACGCCCGCGACATCGACCGCGTTGCCATCCGGCTGGAGACCTTTATTGAAGAGTTCTCCAATATCCTGCAGCGCAATGTAGGCACGCAATCGGCCTCAGGCCACTGAAGCAGGAGTCGCCACATGCCAGCCGTTGCCAGCCGGGGTCGGGGTCGCCGCACCATCAACGAGATCAACATGGTGCCGTTCATCGACGTGATGCTGGTGCTGCTGATCATCTTCATGGTCACCGCACCCTTGATTGCTCCCAGCGTGATTGACCTTCCCAGCATTGGTAAAGCCGCCAAGCAGCCCGACTTGGTGATCCAGATCATCATCGGCAAAGACGAGCAGTTGCAACTCAAGGCCAAAGAAAAAGCCACACCCGTCACCTTGAAACAGCTCGGCCTGGCCGTCAAACAGGCACAGTCCGGAATGCCCAACACGGCGGTGGTGATCAGTGCTGACAAAAACGTCAAATACGAAGCCGTGGTGAAAGTCATGGACAAGCTGCAGCGCGAGGGCGTGGCGCGCGTGGGCCTGTCGGTGCAACTGGCCAATTGACCGATTGCCATGAGCACGACTGCGGACCGACTTGAATTTGCGCCTCCTGCCACGCCGGGCCTGATCCGGGCGCTGCTGCTGGCGGTTTTGGCGCACGCGCTGCTGCTGACGGGCCTGACCTGGAGCATTCAATGGAAGCAAGATGTGCAAACCGCCAGTTTTGAGGCCGAGCTATGGTCGGCCCTGCCGGTAGAGGCTGCCCCTCCTTTGTCAGCAGAGCCGGCCGTGGCGCTGGAGCCGCCAGTCACCGTGCCCGAACCGGCACCGCCCGAGCCGACACCCGCACTACCTGCCCCAGAACCCGTACCGCCGCCCAAGCTGCCCGAGGTGGACATTGCCATGCAGCGGGAAAAGCTGCGTTTGCAAAAGCAGGAAGAACAGCGACTGGAAGCGCTGCAGCTTGAAAAACTGAAGCAAGAGAAGAAATTGAAAATCAAGCAGGAGAAGGAGCAGCTGAAACAGGAAAAGCTGGTGCAAGACAAGCTCCGGCAAGAAAAACTTCAACAAGAAAAGCAGAAGCAAGCGCAGGCTGACAAGACCCGCCAAGAGGCACTTGAGAGCAAACAGGCCGCCCAAGAGGCCAGACAACTCGAAGCCCAGCGCGAAAAAAACCTCGCCCGCATGGCCGACCTGGCCGGCCTGGCCGGTGGCAGCGGCGCACCTGGCAGCAGCGGCAGTGCGCGCAAATCAGCAGGTCCCTCCGCGGGTTACGCCGGGCGCATCCGTGCCCGTATCAAGCCCAACATTGTTTTCACTGACGACATCAGCGGCAACCCGACCGCCGAGGTTGAAGTGCGCACCTCGCCCGACGGCACCATCGTCGGGCGCAAACTGCTCAAATCCAGCGGTGTGCCCAGTTGGGACGAGTCCGTGCTCAAGGCCATCGACAAGACCGAAGTGCTGCCGCGTGATGTTGATGGCACCATGCCAACCTCATTGTTGCTGGTGTTTCGCCCCAAGGACTGAACTATTTTTAGTATAGCTTTCAGCGCAATAGGGATAAGGGCTAGAGCTTAATTTGTTATATATATCCAGCCAGATTCAACAGCGCTAGTTCCACCAGCGCAGGAATCTGTTGTAGCCCTCAGCATGGGCTGAGGTCTGGCGTAAGATCAGTCATCGGTCAATGGCAAAAGCACAGCATGGCAGTACGACAATGTTTTACAACCCGGCAGATTGATTCTGGTTTTTTGAACAGCATTTGATGAGAGTAAGCACGCTATGGTTGATGGGCACCGCGCTTGGGCTGGTTCTTGCAGCAGGCAGCATTGTGGTGGTGCATCGGGATTGGCTTGACTCTACGCCGCCCCTGCCCGCTTCCATACCCGCTGCGCTGGCCGGCGATGCAGCCGAGCCACTGACACCCATTCCGCTGGCCGTTGCGCTTGACCCGCGCAAAGTCGCGCTGGGTGAGCGCTTGTTTCACGAAGGTCGGCTCTCAGCCAATGGTGAGGTGTCGTGCGCCCACTGCCACAGCTTGAACACCGCCGGGGTGGACCGGCTGCCCCACGCGCGCGGCGTGGATGGCAAGGAAGGCGACATCAATGTGCCCACCGTGTTCAACAGCGGTTTCAACTTTCGCCAGTTCTGGGACGGCCGCGCGGATTCCCTTGAAGACCAGGTCAACGGCCCGCTGCAAAACCCGGTTGAGATGGCCAACACCTGGCCGCAGGCGATTGCCATGCTGCAGCAAGATGCCGACTATCAAAGCGAATTTGCCGCCCTGTACGCCGATGGCATCAACCCGAATAACGTGCGCGATGCGATCGCCATCTACGAGCGCTCGCTGACCACGCCCAACGCCCGCTTCGATCAGTATTTGCGTGGCAATCCCAATGCCTTGAGCGGCACCGAGCTGGCCGGCTATCGGCTGTTCAAACAAATTGGCTGCACCAGCTGCCACCAGGGGGTCAATGTCGGCGGCAACATGTACCAAAAGCTCGGCATCATGGAAGACTACTACGGTACGCCTGGCTCTGCCGACCAGGCCTTGGGCCGCTTCAGCCAGACCCACCGCGAGGAAGACCGTTATGTTTTCAAGGTGCCCTCGTTGCGCAATGTGGCGCTGACTGCACCGTACCTGCACGACGCCTCGGCGGCAAGTCTCGAAGACGTGGTGCGCATCATGGGGCGCTACCAGCTGGGCCGGCAACTCGACGCCACCGAGATCAGCCTCATCGTGGCGTTTCTGCAAACCCTGACGGGCGAGTACCAGGGCAAAGTGCTGCAATGAGATTTTTCTGGAAAATCCCCACGCGCATCGTCAACCATGCCGATTACTACCGAATGGGCGGCGTACTGGGGGTGGCGATGTTGCTGGTGCTGCTGTTTGCACTGACGCAGCCAATCAATCTGCGCCGTCACAACGCGCTGCTGAACCATTTGAGCCAGCTGCAAAGCGATGAAAGCCGCCTGGGCGAGGCGGTGCTGCAACTCAATTACAACCTGTCCAACAATTACGACCCGGCCAACGCCCTGATCGGGCAAATGCTGGCCACCCTGCGTGAAGTGCGCACAGGCGATGCCGGCGCTGACTTGCAGCAGGACGCCGATTTTCAGCAGCAACTGCAATTGTTGACGCAGCGCCTGACCCACAAGCAGGACTTGCTGGAGCAATTCAAGTCACGCAACGCCGTGCTGAAAAACTCCTTGCTGTATTTGCCTCTGGCGCGCGATGAGCTGACCGGCGAGCTGATGCCGCTATCTGCTGAACATAAGCTGACCCATGCCCTGGTCGAGGGCCTGCTGCTCAACCGTGTCAAAGGCGGATTGCTGGAGCGTGGCGATGTCAGTGGCATTGCGCTGGCTTTGCGGGCAGAGGCTACCAACCTGCCTGCTGCGACGCGCGAAAAAATTGCCACCCTGGTGCGTCATGTGCAACAGATCGACCAATACGAGCGCGCCATGCCCGAGTTGGTGCGCCAGCTCACCAGTCCGCCAGGAAACTCCGCGCTGGCGCAAAGTTATGGACGCCATTTCGACCATCAGCAGCGGCGCGCCGCGCTGTATCGGCTGTTGCTATTGCTTGCCACGCTGGCCTTGCTGGGGTATGCGGCGCGTACCTTTATCCGCCTGCGCGAGCAGGCCAGCCACCTGCAACTGGCCGCCAGTGTGTTTGCCAGCGCCTCTGAGGGCATCACCATCACCGACACGCAGGGCACCATCCTGAATGTCAACGCGGCGTTTACCCGGCTCACCGGCTACAGCCGCGAAGAGGTCATTGGCAAAAATCCACGCCTGCTTAACTCCGGGCATCAAAGCCCTGAGTTTTACCAAAACATGTGGCAATCGATCGCCAACACTGGCATCTGGCAAGGCGAAATCTGGAACAGGCGCAAAAACGGCGAGGTTTTTCCCGAGTGGCTGACCATCACGGCGGCCACCACCCATCGCGGTGCCAACAAGCCGAGCACGCACTACGTTGCCACCTTCAGTGATCTGTCGCAACGCAAAAAGGACGAGGCCGAAATCTATCAGCTGGCGTTTTATGACCCGCTGACCGCCTTGCCCAATCGCCGGCTGCTGATGGACCGGCTGCGCCAGGTGCTGGCATCACGCAGCATCAGTACCGGCCAGGTCGCGCTGCTGTTCATTGACCTTGACAACTTCAAGAGCCTCAATGACATCAAGGGCAACGATGCCGGCGACCTGCTGTTGACCGAAGTAGCCAAGCGTCTGCTGGTGAATGCGCGCGAGGGTGATACCGTGGCGCGACTGGGCCGCGACGAATTCGTTGTGTTGCTGCAAGGCCTGAAGACCGATATCGGCACCGAGCAGGTGGCTGCGCAGGTCAAGGCGGTGGCAGAAAAAATCCGCGTCAGCCTGGGCGCTTCGTATTGGCTGAAAACATTTGAGTACAGCTGCACTTGTAGCGTTGGCATCAGTCTGGCGGGTCTCCAGGGCAGCGCCGAACAAATGCTGCAGCACGCCAACACCGCGATGGCTGAAGCCAAAGCCGCCGGGCGCGACACGCTGCGGTTTTTTGACCCCAGCATGCAATCCGCGCTGGAGGCGCGCGCCGCGCTGGAAGCCGACATGCGCCAGGCCATCGCCCAGCAGCAGTTCGAGTTGTTCTATCAGATTCAGGTCGATGCCGACGGTAGGGCTCTGGGTGCCGAGGCGTTGCTGCGCTGGCATCACCCGATGCGGGGCATGGTGTCGCCCGCCTCGTTCATCCCATTGGCCGAAGAAACCGGACTGATACTTCCGCTGGGGCAATGGATTCTGGAAACTGCGTGCGCCCAGCTCATGGCCTGGCAGGCCAAGCCCGCAACCCGTGAGCTGGTGCTGGCAGTCAACATCAGCGCGCGCCAGTTGAGTGCGGACGGTTTTGTCGATCAGGTGGCCACGGTGCTGCGCAGCAGTGGTATTGCAGCGTCGCGCCTGAAACTGGAGATCACCGAGAGCATGCTGCTCTCAGGCATCGAGAAAGTCATTCACACCATGCAACAAATCAAGGCGCTGGGTGTGGGCTTCTCGCTGGATGATTTCGGCACCGGCTATTCGTCGCTGCAATACCTGCGCCGCTTGCCGCTCGACCAGGTCAAGATTGACCAGGCATTTGTGCGCGACATTGTTCTGCAAGCCCGTGACCAGGCGATTGTTGGCACCATTGTTGCCATGGCCAACAGCCTGGATCTGAGCGTGATTGCCGAAGGTGTTGAAACCAGCGCACAGCGCGATCTGCTAGCTGGCCGTGGCTGCCGGCAGTTTCAGGGCTATCTTTACAGCAAACCGGTGCCGGTGGCAGATTTTGAAGCGCTGCTGCTGCTGCCAGCTTGAATGGCGGGCGCTGCGGGCGTGAGAAAATCGCCGGTTCATTCAAAATCATTCTTACAACAGGATATGCATCATGGAAGCAGAACGTATCAACGCGATTGGCAACTTGCTCGCCGATTTAAGCGCGCGGGCCCTCGATTTACGGGGGTATCTTTGACTTCGATGCCAAATTTGAGCGTCTGAGAACCGTCAACGCGTCGCTTGAAGACCCCACCGTCTGGAACGACCCCAAGCGCGCCCAAGAACTGGGCAAAGAAAAAAAGATGCTCGACGGGGTGGTGGTCACTCTCACCGACCTGCAAAGCCATCTATCGGACAACACCGAGTTGTTCGAGATGAGCCGTGACGACAACGACGAAGCCGGCCTGATCACCATCGAAGAAGATGCTAACCGGCTGGAAGGCATCGTCAAGGGGCTCGAATTCCGTCGCATGTTCAACAACCCGGCCGACCCGCTGAACTGTTTTGTCGATATTCAAGCCGGTGCCGGTGGCACCGAAGCCTGCGACTGGGCCAGCATGCTGCTGCGCCAGTACTTGCGCTACTGCGAGCGCAAGGGTTTCAAAACCGAGATCGAGGACGAAACCGCCGGCGACACCGCTGGCATCAAGGGGGCCTCTTTCAAGGTCGAAGGCGAATACGCCTTTGGCCTGCTGCGCACCGAAACCGGTGTCCACCGGCTGGTGCGCAAAAGCCCGTTTGACTCATCGGGCGGGCGCCACACCTCGTTTGCGTCGGTGTTTGTCTATCCTGAAATTGACGACTCGATCGAGATCGACATCAACCCCAGCGACGTGCGCGTGGATACCTTTCGTGCCAGCGGTGCCGGTGGCCAGCACATCAACAAGACCGATTCGGCGGTGCGCCTGACGCACTTGCCCACTGGCATCGTGGTGCAATGCCAGGACGGCCGCAGCCAGCACAGCAACCGAGATGTCGCCTGGAAGCGCCTGCGCTCGCGCCTGTATGACTTTGAGCTGCGCAAGCAGCAGGAAGCCCAGCAAAAGCTCGAAGACACCAAGACCGACGTGGGCTGGGGGCATCAGATTCGCTCTTACGTGCTGGACAACAGCCGCATCAAGGACTTGCGCACCAATTACGAGACCTCGGCCACGCAGAAGGTGCTCGACGGCGATCTGGATGCCTTCATTGAAGCCTCGTTGAAGCAAGGCGTGTGATGCAAGTTGCTATGTTTGACAGAGCTACTAGCGCAGATAGTAAAAGGGCTAGAGCCGTTTCTGCCATTATTTTTGACATGGATGGCACGATCGTTGACTCGATGCCTGCGCACACGCAGAGTTGGCTCGACTTTGTGCAGCAGCAGGGGCTCAACATTGATGTGCCCGACCTGATGCGCCGCACCACCGGGCGTACCGGGGCCGAATGCATGCGCGAGCTGTTTGGGCGAGATATGTCCGACGACGAAGCCTGGGGCTACCTCGCGCAAAAGGAACAGGCTTACCGTGACCTGTTTGGCCCGGTATTTGCCGAGGTGGCGGGTTTTCGGCAGTTTGCACGGCTAACACTGGCGCGCGGACTCAAAGTAGGTGTTGGCACGGCGGGCGACCGGCACAACATCGCCTTCGCCATGGGTCATCTGCAAATGGCAACGCCACCGCACGCCATCGTTGGCGGCGACGAGGGACTGCCTGGCAAGCCGGAACCAGCGATCTTTCTCGAAGTCGCGCGGCGCATGGCGGTGCGCCCTGAGCATTGCATTGTTTTTGAAGATGCCCCGCTGGGCATCGAAGCGGCGCGACGCGCTGGCATGCAGGCGGTGGCCATTTGCACCAGCCACACGTCAGCGCAGTTGGCCGGGCCGCATGTGTTGGCTAGCGCCAACAATTACCTTGAATTACTCGAAGCAAAATTTCTGGAGACACTCAATGTTGCAACTGCTTGACTCACACGGTGGCGCTGGTGTGGTACACCGCGCCGACTACACCGCTCCGGCGTTCTGGATCGACGCGGTGGACCTCACCTTTGACCTTGACCCGGCCAAAACCCGGGTGCTCAACAAGATGACGCTGCGCCGTAACCCGCAGGTGCCGGCGCAGGCGCTGCGACTGGATGGCGACGAGCTGAACCTGGCACGTGTGCTGGTCAATGGCGCTGGCTGCTCGTTCAAAATGGACGGCCAGCAACTGGTGCTGGAAAACCTGCCGCCCGAAGGAAGCTTTGAGCTGGAAATCTTCACCACCTGCGCACCCGTCAAGAACACCAAACTGATGGGCTTGTACGTCAGCAACGACTCGTTCTTTACCCAATGCGAGGCCGAGGGCTTTCGGCGCATCACCTATTTTCTTGACCGGCCCGATGTGATGAGCAGCTTTACCGTGACGCTGCGCGCCGACAAGGAGCGTTATCCGGTGCTGCTGTCCAACGGCAATTTGACGGCCAGCGGCCCACTTGAAGGCGTGGGCAACGAGGGCCGCCACTTTGCCACCTGGGTCGATCCGCACAAAAAGCCGTGCTACCTGTTTGCCCTGGTGGCGGGCAAGCTGGCCTGCCGCGAGCAGCGCATCACGGCGCGCAATGGTCGCGATCATTTGCTGCAAATTTATGTGCGCCCGGGCGACATGGACAAAACCGAGCACGCGATGCAGTCGCTGATCAAGTCGGTGGTCTGGGACGAGGCCCGTTTTGGCCTGCCGCTGGATCTGGATCGCTTCATGATTGTGGCCACCAGCGACTTCAACATGGGGGCCATGGAAAACAAGGGTCTGAACATCTTCAACACCAAATATGTGCTGGCGAACCAGGCCACCGCCACCGATGTGGACTTTGCCAATATTGAGAGCGTCGTCGGGCACGAGTATTTTCACAACTGGACCGGCAACCGCATCACTTGCCGCGACTGGTTTCAGCTGTCACTCAAAGAAGGCCTGACAGTGTTTCGCGACCAGGAATTCAGCATGGACCTGTGCGCCGAGGCATCGGCCCGCGCGGTCAAGCGCATTGAAGACGTGCGCGTGCTGCGCACCGCCCAGTTCCCGGAAGATGCCGGCCCGATGGCGCACCCGGTGCGGCCCGACAGCTACATCGAGATCAACAACTTCTACACCGTCACCATCTACGAAAAAGGGGCCGAGGTGGTGCGCATGATGCAAACATTGGCTACCGAAGGGGCCTCCGATCCCTTGGGGCGCGCCGGCTTTGCCAAGGGCATGACGCTCTACTTTGCCCGCCACGACGGCCAGGCGGTCACCTGCGATGACTTTGCCCAGGCGATTGCCGATGCCAACCCGAACTCGGCGCTGGCCCGGCTGCTGCCGCAGTTCAAGCGCTGGTACAGCCAAGCCGGCACGCCGCATGTCCAGGTCAGCAGTGCGTACGACGCGCAGGCCCACACCTGTACCCTGACGTTTGCGCAAAGCTGTGCGGCCACGCCGGGGCAGAGCGACAAACAGCCGTTTGTCATCCCGATCAGCCTGGGGCTGGTGGGGGTCAGTGGCACGGCGCTGCCGCTGCAGATCCAGGGCGAAGCGGCCAGCGTTGGCAACAGCCACCTGTTTGTCATGACGCAGGCGAGCGAGTCCCTCACCTTTGAGAACGTCACCGAAGAACCGGTGCCCTCGGTGCTACGCGGCTTTAGCGCACCGGTGATTCTGGACCTGGCCTACACCGATGCACAGTTGCTGACGCTGCTCAGCGCCGACCCCGACCCGTTCAACCGCTGGGAAGCCGGGCAACGGCTGGCCTTGCGCTCTGCTATAGCGTCAATAGCTGATAGCGCAGATGGGGAAAGGGCTAGACCCTTAAATGATGCTTATATTGCAGCCATGCGCTCGGTGCTGCGCCACGCGCAGCTCGATGCCGCTTTCAAAGACCTGGTGCTGACACTGCCGTCCGAGAGCTACATCGCCGAGCAACTCGACTGCGCTGACCCGCAACGCATCCACGCCGTGCGCGAGGCCATGCGGGAACAGTTGGCCAGCGCGCTGGCCCCTGACTGGCAATGGGCTTTTGACACCCACTGTGACAACGGCAGCTACCAGAGCGACACCTTGTCCAGCGGCCGGCGCGCCCTGGCCGGCCTGGCGCTGAGCTATTTGTGTCTGGCAGCGCGCCAATCGGGTGACACGGTCTGGCCGGGCAAGGCGTATCAGCGCTTCAAGGACGCTGACAACATGACCGACCGCTTCAACGCGCTTGCCAGTCTGGTGCACAGCGGTCATGAACTGGCCAAACCCGCCCTGGCGCGCTTTCACAGCCTGTTCAAAAACGACGAACTGGTGCTTGACAAGTGGTTTGCCCTGCAAGCCGGTTGCAACGACCGCGGTGGCCAGGTGTTGCCAACGGTGCGCCAATTGATGAAGCATCCCGACTTCAACCTGCGTAACCCGAACCGGGCACGCAGTCTGATCTTCAGCTATTGCAGCGCCAACCCGGGCGCTTTTCACCGCACCGATGCGGCTGGCTATGTTTTCTGGAGCGAGCAGGTGCTCGAACTCGATGCCATCAACCCACAGGTGGCAGCGCGGCTGACGCGGGCGCTGGACCGCTGGAAAAAGCTCGCCGAACCCTATCGCAACGCGGCGCATGAGGCGCTGATACGCGTGGCCGCCAAAGCCGACCTGAGCAACGATGTGCGCGAGGTGGTCAACCGCGCGCTGGCCGATTGACCCCTTGACCTGGACTGAATAACAACCCCTGGAGACCCACATGAAACGAAGTTCACTGACCCGCTACCTGGTTGAACAGCAACGCCTGGTAGGGCACATCACCCCCGAGCTGCGGCTGATGCTCGAAGTGGTGGCACGCGCCTGCAAACGCATCAGCCAGGCCGTCAACAAAGGCGCGCTGGGCGACGTGATGGGCAGCGCCGATAGCGAAAACGTGCAAGGTGAAGTGCAAAAGAAGCTCGACATCATTGCCAACGAAGTGCTGATCGAAGCCAACGAATGGGGCGGCCACCTGGCGGCGATGGCCAGCGAGGAAATGGAGGGCATCCACGTGGTGCCCAACCGCTACCCGCAAGGCGAATACCTGTTGCTGTTTGACCCGCTCGACGGCTCCAGCAACATCGACGTGAATGTCAGCATCGGCACCATCTTCAGCGTGCTGGTCAAGCCCGAAGGCGCGGGCGTGTCAGAGCAGGATTTTCTGCAAAAGGGCACCAAGCAGGCTGCCGCCGGGTACTGCGTCTATGGGCCGCAGACCACCTTGGTGCTGACGGTGGGCGACGGCGTGGCGGTGTTCACGCTGGACCGCGAGCAGGGCTCGTTTGTGCTGACTCAGGAACACCTCAAAATCCCCGAAGACACCAAGGAATTTGCCGTCAACATGAGCAACCAGCGCCATTGGGCCGCACCGGTGACGCGCTATATTGACGAATGCATGGCCGGCAAGGACGGCCCGCGTGGCAAGGATTTCAACATGCGCTGGGTCGGCAGCATGGTGGCCGACGTGCACCGCATCCTGACGCGCGGCGGCATTTTTCTGTACCCGTGGGACAAGCGCGAGCCAGAAAAACCGGGCAAGCTGCGTCTGATGTACGAAGCCAACCCAATGAGCTGGCTGGTCGAGCAGGCCGGTGGGGTTGCCACCGATGGCCAACAGCGCATCATGGACATCGAGCCGACCCAACTGCACGCGCGTGTGAGTGTCTTCATGGGCTCGAAAAATGAAGTGGACCGCGTCACCCAGTACCACCGCGAGGCGGCCACCCCCCAGACCTGAGCGTCCAGCACCTCAGCCTGAGGGTCGCTGACTAGAACTTGAACACGCTGACGCTTTGCGTCAGCGACTGCGCCTGCTCTTGCAGGGTTTGCGAGGCGCTGGCGGCTTGCTGGGCTGTGGCCTCGTTTTGCCGCGCCATGTCGTCCAGCACCCGGATTGCATCGTTCACCTGGGCCATGCCACTGGACTGCGCTTGCGCTGACTGACTGATCTGGGTCACGGTACTGCTGACCTGATTGACCGAAGTGACGATGTCGTCCATGGTGCTCAGCGCATTTTTCACCTGGTTGGAGCCAGCCTCGACCTTGCTAACCGAGGTTTCGATCAGGCCCTTGATCTCGCGTGCTGCCTGGGCGCTGCGCCCGGCCAGGCTGCGCACCTCGCTGGCCACCACAGCAAAGCCCCGACCCTGCTCACCCGCCCGCGCCGCCTCTACCGCCGCGTTGAGCGCCAAAATCCGTCAATCACGCCGATGATGTCGGCGATTTTTTGGGAACTCTGGTTGATTTCTTCCATGGTGCTGACCACCTGCCCCACCACCTGGCCGCCGCGTCGGGCCACCTCGGCCGCCTGCAGCGACATGGCCGAGGCCTGAGTGGCGGCCTGGGTGGACTGCGCAACACTGTGGGTCAGTTCGCCCATCCTTTGTGCGGTGTCGCGCAACTGAATGACGGTCTGGTCGGTGCGGTCGCTCAGGTCCTGGTTGTCGCGGGCGATTTCGAGCGATACGGCAGAGACATTGTGCGAAGCCTGCCCGATCGAGTGCAAGGTGGACTGCAAGGTGCTGGTTACGCGTTGCAATGAGTCAAGCAGACTGCCTGTTTCAGCCTGGGGAATGCGCACGGACAGTTCGCCGTCGGCAATGTGCGCCAGAATATCGCTGGCCAGGGAAGGGTCACCGCCCAGCACATGCAATGCGGTGCGCCGGATCCAGACGGTGAAAGCCAGGCACGCCAGCACGCAAATCACGGTCAATATGGCTGCCCCCCAGCCTCCCATCGTCAGGTAGCCGGCAATGGTGTCGGCTTTGGCGGTCACGGCTTCGCGCTGAAT
>JFJP01038586.1_pt1 | contig 16730 bp, 10 predicted proteins | sample 431651 | NCBI WGS metagenome assembly JFJP01 (sample SAMN02602958, study PRJNA72255) | Microbial mat metagenome, whole genome shotgun sequencing project. | biome: fresh water; feature: sink hole; material: water; isolation source: purple microbial (photo- and chemosynthetic) mats found in... | reverse complement strand
AAAAAAAGTCGGGAGCATCTTCCTTAAAATCCAATATTTCCTTATCAAGCCGATTATATATAAGCTCGTCGGTATCGCGGAATAGTTTCCGTAAATTATCGGAGGCCGCTTTTATCCTGTTTCTCGAAAACCTTAACCGGGTTATATTACTGGCACTAACTTTTAAACCGGCATTTTCAACTTCCTGAACATCTCTCAGTTTTTCAATTAATGGAATTTTCAGACAAAATGCTTCGAAGGCTGATCTGAATGATTCATTATCTTGCCATACCTCAACATTACTCTCGCACACAGCACTTACCGTAAAGTACATGCGAAGTTTGTTTTCTTGCTTGTCTGTCATAATGTTAAAATTTAAATTTCAACTACAAGTTAGTCAATTTTACTTCAATATTCAATAAGCAAAGCCAATTTTGACTACCGATTCAAAATTACGTATGAACTTATATGTCAACACTAAACATATTATTTTTTTGAATTATACGGAGTTTTAAACATCCAATTTAAATTACTATACACGTTCCCTTCTGTGGTATTAATGGCAGTGCCTGTTTGGTAAATGCGATTGTAAAAACTACAGTTATAACCGCAGAGAATTTGAAAAAGAAGTATTATTGCAAATCAAAACTAAAACGGCCAATCCGATATGAATGTTGTTTGTAAGTTCTTCTTAATTTTTGTTTTGGCAGCTCTTTTTTCATGCAGCCATCACTATATTCCACAAACGGGGGATCTGGTTTTTCAGGATTTGGATTGCGGAAGTTTGTGCGATGCTATTGAAAAGGTTACCACCGGCATTGAGGGGAAAAACTTCTCGCATATTGGCATAATAACTGTTGAGAAGAACAAAGCATATGTATTGGAAGCAATTGGCCCAGGAGTGATTAAAACCCCCTTCGATTCGTTTCTGCAACGTTCCAATAAGGTTATTGCCGGCCGTGTTAAAGAACCTTATCGCCCTCTGATTCCTCAGGCAATTGAACGAAGCCTCTCCCTGCTGACTAAACCTTACGATGATGGTTTCGATATAAACAACCAAAAGTATTATTGCAGCGAACTGGTGTATTATTCATACCTCGACACATTGGGTAAGCCATTGTTTCAACTAAACCCCATGACATTTATTGACCCCGATACCCGGAAAACATTTCCTGCCTGGACAACCTATTTCCAATCGCTTAACATGCCTACCCCGGAGGGGCAACCTGGCTTAAACCCTGGAGGGATTTCGCGCTCTCCGGTAATTGATATTGTTTATCGGTTTTACTAAATAAATGATTTTAAGGATTATTAACTTAAAAAATTTGTAAATTCCATAAATTTACAAGTATTGGTAGGGTAATTTTTCGTTAGCCTGTATTATAAATAAAAAAGGAATCCTTAGGTTTTACATTACGAATCGAAATGAGCGGGATAAATCAAGCAGAGTTTGACGAAATATTTAATAATTGGTACGATCCTATCCGGAATTTTATATACTATAAATCGGGCGACGTTGAATTTGCAGAGGATATTGCGCAAGACACTTTTCTGAAGATTTGGGAAAAGAAGGCGGAAATAAAAGCGGAAACAGCAAAGCAATTGGCTTTTACCATCGCCAACAACCTTTTCCTAAACCGACTGGAACATTTGAAAGTTTCGTTTAAATTCTCGGGATCCATACAAAACAACGGTTACAGCGAGTCTCCTGAGTATGAGCTGGAAATGAAAGAATTCGATCAAAAGCTACAGCGCATTCTGGCTCAATTAGATGAAAAACAACGTATCGTATTTTTAATGAACCGCATTGACGGTTTTACTTACAGTCAAATTGCCGAAAATTTAGGATTATCGGTAAAAGCGATAGAGAAACGAATGGAGAAGGCGTTGGCCTTTTTAAAAACAAAAATCGACAGGAAAATATAATGATACTAAAATCATGATAGAAGATTTACAAAATAAAGAATCCCGGGAACCAGACTTTAACAGTCTCGATACCGGGCAGAAGATCCTTCGCAGGACCTCCCAATTTAAGGTTCCACATACCTTATCGAAAGAAGAAGGATTAGCCAAGCTAAAAGCAAGGATTGCCGAGAGTCCTGAACAAAAACGCCTACCAATAAACAAAAGCAGGAGCTTAACCTATTGGCTTTCGGCAGCAGCTGCAAGCGTAATTATTTTGGCCGGAATTTGGCAGTTCTTTATCCGCGAACCCTTTAACAATGTTGTTGCTACAAAGGGGGAGCACAACGAATATAAATTACCCGATGGCTCATTGGTAACGCTGAATGCTGAAAGCAAAATCTCGTTCCGGAAAACAAATTTTGAGAAAAATCGCGTTCTAAAAATGGAAGGAGAAGCCTTTTTCTCTATTCAAAAAGGGAAATCGTTCGTCATTAATACTCCTCTGGCAGATATTAAAATTTTAGGAACTTCTTTTAACGTGTTTGCCCGTGAAAAAGTATTTAAAGTTAGCTGTATTACCGGCAAAATTCAGGTAACATCGGGCTCGCAAGTGATTATCATTACTCCCGGAGAAAGTGTGGCGTTAGAAAATTCAGGGCTAATAAAATTTGAAGACAACCATATCGAAACAGTTGCCAATTGGCGCAATGGAGAATTTAATTATGAAAACTCCCCCTTGAGTTCCATCTTTAAAGAAATTGAAAGACAATTTAATGTTACTTTTGCAGTGTCGAAAATAGACGAAAAATATTTTACCGGAAGTTTTACAAATAAAAATCTGGTAAATACGTTGGATATTGTATGTATTCCGTTGGGATTAACCTATGAAATTGGTACAAATAGCACAATACTTATTCGTGAAAAACCGCAATGATGCGGCAATTTTTTTTCTTTTAATTTTTTTATTATTTAGTTCCCAAACCAGAGCCCAATCCTTAAGCATTTTCTTTGATAATATCCCCTTATCCGAAGCATTGATAAAATCGTCGGAGAAATTTAACATAAAAGTAGCCTTCGACGCTCAAAAATTAAAGTCGGTAATTGTTCATAAAGAAGTTACCGGCTCAACTCCATCTAAGTTTCTCGAAAACCTCCTGCTTGGTACCGGTTTTGAATTTCAGTTAAAACATGGGAGTTATTTAATTGTTGACGCAAATTCCGAAAATAAAGAGCCCTTATTACAGCAATGCCAAATGGTTGGTTCGCTGAGTGATAAAGAAACGGGCGAACAATTGCCTTTTGCAAGTATTGTTTTTTTTAACCAAAGCCAAAACCTCAGCACAGCAGCCTCCTCAAGCGGAACATTTTCGATTAAGAACATTGTTTCCAATCCTGTTCGCGTGATGGTAAACCTGATAGGATATTATCCTGTGGATACTATGTTATCCTGGTCTGGCCCACAATTATTTTGCGACTTTAAACTCAGCCGAAAAGTACAGATGATGGACACCGTGGTGGTAAAGGAGACAAAGGTGGAGATGGTAGATTTTAGAAATGATGTAGATTTTGCCACTACCATAAATCCGGCTAAATTAATTGATTTGCCCGTTCTTGCCGAAACCGATATTTTCAAAACACTGCAACTGTTGCCAGGTATTTCTTATTCCGAAAACTCTTCTGAGTTGAGTATCCGAGGCGGTTCGAGCGACCAGAACCTAATATTATTTGATGGGCAGACACTCTATAACCTGAGTCATTACTACGGTGTAATATCTTCTCTGAATCCCAATATTATAAAAGATATCCAGGTTTACAAAGGTGGATACGACTCCCGTTATGGAGAAAGGGTATCGGGCATTGTGGATATTACAGGAAAATCGGGGAATCAATTAAAACCAACCATATATGGAGACTTAAACCTGGTGAGCGGAAACCTTACTGCTGAAATTCCAATTGGCAAAAAACTCACTATAATAGCTGCCGGCCGACGCTCCTATTCCGACATTTACTCCACCAGCTTTGCCGAGGGATTGTTTAATACCAATTCGGTCAATTTCCATAGGGATTCTTCTCACATTGTCAATCAAACAAAGCCTACCTTCCGGTTTTACGACTATAACACCAAGGTTTCCTACCGAATTAACAATACCGAAAACCTATCGGTAAGTGTGTATGGTGGAAAAGATTTTTACGAAAATGCCTATACCGGAAACACCAATACCCTGAATGTTAACACTTCGGATAAAAATAACTGGAGTAATTACGGTATTAGCAGTTCGTGGATGAAACAGTGGAACAGCACTTTCTATTCGAATTTTCAACTGGGATATTCGGGTTACTCGAACGAATACACAAATTTAACCGATGTTCTACGAACCAAAAATACGATCAACCAACATGGGTTATTACCCAACGAAACAAACCAGTTTAACACCTTAAACAAAAATAATTTAAATGACTTTTCAGTTTCCCTTCGAAATATCTATTCCATATCGAATAATAACCAGCTAAATTTTGGTTTTGGAATCCGGCGAAACAGCATATATTATTACAAGGATGCAGGAATGGAGTACGTGTACGATAACATGGAAAAAAGTGCATGGACGTCGTCAGTTTACCTTCAGGACCGGATAACCTTTTCGAATAAACTTACATTAAAACCGGGATTGCGCCTTAATTTCTATAACGGAAATAACAAATTCTATGTGGAGCCTCGTTTTTCGGCAAACTACCGTTTCTCCAATAAATTCTCGATAAGAATGGCAACTGGCCGATATTGCCAGTTTATAAGTCAGGTACTCTCTCCGCAGGAAACCGGTTATACCAAGAATTTCTGGGTTTTGGCAGACAATTCTGTTCATCCCGTTGTAACTTCCAACCACTTTATCATTGGCTCAACGCTGGAATTTGGAAATTTTTTAGTGGATGCGGAAGCCTATTATAAAAAATATTCGGGCTTGCAGGAATATTTATTTGTATCCCCATATTTAAAGAACGCTGATTTTCCAAACTATTTTCCTCCTAAAAAACCCCAATCGTTCGGCGACCAAATGCAACAGCCAAGTTCATACATTGTGGGAGAAGGAAAATCGTATGGGGCAGACTTTTTTATTCGTTATAAACGAAAAAACTATACCAGCTGGGTTTCTTATTCGGTTAGCCGAAGCCTGCACCAATTCTCAATGATCAATAACAACAGCGATATACCAGCACCAACTGACCAGATACATCAGCTTAGTTTTACCAATATGATCACCATCAGAAACTGGAATTTGGGCAGTATAACATTATTTTCGACGGGGAAACCGTATATCGATAATGTACTATTCGAGAACAACCTCCCAACCATCCGCTATTACAAAAGGCTGCCGAACTATTCGAGAAGTGACATTTCGATAAATTACAATTTCAAAGTTGGCAATGCCCGCATTAAGGCAGGGGCAACGCTAATTAACATCTTCAATTCGCAAAACTATTTTGATGTGAATACCCGGAAATTCGATTTCGAAAATAGTTCATTTGCCGAAACAACCTTAATTCAATCATTGGACTTATCGGTTAACTTTTTTATACATTTTGTTTTGTAAGTATGGCCTGTAATTATCCAATATGCAAGTTTACACCCGATTAAATCCGGAGGAGGGATTGCCCTTTACCGATTTTTCTTTAATTCTCTGCCTCCATTAGATTTTTAGCTAAATGTTTGTGCTTTCGTTTTTACAGATGTCTTTTTATTATTTCAATTAATCCAGTTGTTTTTATTGGTTTACTTATATAGTCGATGCAACCTGCTTGCATAGTCATATTCTTATCGGTTGGGCTGGCGTATGCTGTTTGGGCAATAATTTTCATATTCGGATTATTTAACAATATTTGCTTTATAGCCTCATAGCCTGAGATATCAGGCAATCCAATATCCATGAGTACCAAATCGATCGGTGTAGTTAAACACATTTGAACTGAATCTGAACCATTGTCGGCAAAAATAAAACCAAATCCTTGATTATCAAGTATTTCTTTAATTAAAGCTTTATTGTATTCATCATCTTCTACTACCAATATTGTTTTACCTTTAAAACAATCGACTTTTATATCTTCAATTTTGCTACCGATTAAATAATTAATATTACTATCTATTACCGTTTTAATTGTAAAATAAAAAGTGGTGCCTTTATCAATTTCCGATTGCAACCATATTCTACCACCCAATATTTTCACGAGACCTTTTGTAATGGCAAGGCCCAAACCATTACCTCCTATTAAACGGCTTGTTCCATGGTTTAATTGAATAAAACGTTCAAAAATAACCTCATGCTTATCTTTTGGAATACCAATACCCGTGTCCGAAACATAAAATTCTATTTGTTGCTCATTATTGATGCTAAAACCAAACTCAATTTTTCCCTGGAAAGTAAACTTTAATGCATTACTGATTAAATTATTGAAAATTTGTATTAGCCGGCTCCGGTCGGTAATTAAATATAAATTAGCCGTTTGCTGCAAATTATTAAAAACGATAGTGATATTAGTTTTGTTAAGTTTCAATTTTTGTTCGTTAAAAATTGCCTCCAGCTCAAGTAAAAGTTTACGAATATTAACTTTTTCATCGTTTAACTGCAATTGTCCCGACTCAATTTTCGCAATATCGAGTATATCGTTAATGATGACTAATAAATCGGAACAACGTTGGTTGATGATTGAAACAAAATTTTGAAGCTTTTCTTTATTCTCAAAATTTTTAAGCAATAGTTCGGAAAAGCCCATAATGGCATTCATGGGGGTGCGTATTTCATGACTCATGTTCTGAAGGAACGCGGTTTTGAGGCGGTCGCTTTCCTCGGCTTTTTCTTTGGCAATTATCAATTCTTCAAACACTTGTCTTCTTTCGGTAATATCGGTAAAATTTAAAATAATTCCATTGATAGCTTTATCTGCTAATAAATTAGTAAAGGTGGTTTCTATCCATCGGTATTCGCCATTTTTCCGTTTAAAACGGTAACTCACTGTTGGTTTTTGTAATGGATCATTAATAATGGATTCGAAAGTTTTTGATACAAGTGGTAAATCGTCAGGATGTGTGTATTCATCACCTGAATGTCCAATTATCTCATTTTCATGGTAACCAAAATGGCGGGCCGAGTTTGGGCTTCCATAAATAAATTTTCCACCCGCGTCTATTACCACCACGCCATCGGGGGCATTTTCAATTAACGATTTAAAATGTTGTTCGCTTGCCTCAGCCCTTTCTTTGGCAACGATAAGTTCTTGTTCAGTCTTTCTGTATGCTGTTAAATCCATACCAAAAGCCCAATTTTCATCTCCGGTTGAAACAAACCCCCAAAGAATATTTTTTTTCGTTCCGTCTTTGCATGCAACAATAACTTCCATTGGTTCAATGTCGGATTTATTTTGAATAGCTGTTGCAACAAGGCTATTCCATTGTTCGCTTACTTGTTTCTGATATGCTTTATCGGGATAGGCCAAAGGCCACCAAAGTGCTACTTCCGAAACTTCTTCGTATTGGTATCCAAACAATTTAATAAAACTTGGATTGATATACTCGGCCACTTGGTTAATTCCTTTTGAAATGTAAATTACCAGTGGCGAAGTATCGGCAATGGCTTTAAATTTTTGTTGACTTTCCTCGGCTTTTTCTTTAGCTTTTAAAAGATCATCTTCTGTTTCTTTTTGTTTGGTAATATCGACTAACATGCTTAAATTGAAATTATTGCTTATTCTAACAGCTTGATAGAATGCTATTTTATATTCTCCGTTTTTTGTAATAAAATCAAATTCTCCGTTTTCTTCCCCTTTGTGCAAATATTCTCTATACCGTTCTTCCGCGCCTGGTTTATAAACGGTTTTTAAATCGCGTATATTCATTTTCAGCATTTCGTCCAACGAATATCCAAACAGGTTGCAAGCGGCACTATTGGCCGATAAATAATTGCCCTGGTCATCGGCTACTATAATTGAAACCAAACTCCTATCGAAAATAGTCCTGAATTTCTCTTCGCTTTTCTCTATTTCTGCCTTGGCAATAAACAATTCATCTTGTGCAATCTTTTGTTCGGTAATATCTTTAAATACACAATAAGTCTGTTTGAACAGCCCGTCGGCACTATAACCTATACAACCTTCGTATGATACGTGAATATATTTTCCATCCTTTTTTTTCATTTTAAACTGCACATCCGAAACATATCCGCGTTTTTTAAAAGCCGGGAAATTGGTTTTAAAGTGCTCAACATAGTCGGGATGTAAGAAGTCTCCGAACCATTTTCCTATCACTTCATCTCTTTCATAACCTAAGGTTTTTAGCCACATAGGGTTAATGTCCTGAAAACAACCATTTTCGTCTAACGATTGATACGAAAGAGGAGCATTGATGTATAAAGCACGATACTTTTCTTCATTTTCCTGAGCTTTCTCCTTTTCCTTAATAAGTTCCTGATTTGTTTGATTAAGCACTTCGTTTTGCCTGGATATTTGTTCGCTTTTTTCCTGAAGTAACAGCTCTGCTTGCTTACCCTCAATTAAATTCCCCAAATACTTTGCAGAAAGCAGAATCCGCCTTTTAGCAAAATCGATAATATATTGAGGCCGTATTTGGTATTCTTGACTTTTTTTTCTTAATTCTTCGATAGGAACCTGATACAAATCAGACAAACTCTGTAGTTCATCCCCGGCAGTGGGAGGGTTGCCATAACCAAAGTTGATAGCTCCAATCACTTCACCATTGGCATGTATTGGAACTGCAAACAAACGGAGGCCTCCTTTACATTTCACATCAGTGGGCTTTCCGCTTTCAATAGCATTTAGTGAGGCATCGCGCCAGCACGATTCGTGGCATAGCCATTTGCCGCAATTTAAAGCTTCCTGGTTGCTTTCTGTATTGCAAAGCTTACGCGATGCTGTATCCATCGTTTGGCACCAGCTTGAAGTAAATAGCCCCAAAGCATAATCTCCATTTTTTTCATATATAGCCGACGATGTTTCCAACAAGTCGAGATATTCCGAAGCTATTTGTGTTAATTGTTCCTTCCCCACCAAAGAAAGGATAATACCATTAGTGTTCAGCTCGCTTAAGTCGCCATATTCAGGTGTAGAGTTTTCGTTTTTTACCTTTTTCTCTGTTAACATCCATTCTATTTGCTGCAGGGCGGCTATCGATTTTTTTTGTTCGGTAATATCGCGAGATACACCGAGATAGGAAACAGCAATTCCTTGTTTGTCTTTTAAGGGTGCGCCATTGGAATTGTGCCACCGCCACGTTCCATTTTTATGCTTTACACGGTATTCTACACTGCTTTGCTTTTCTCCAGTAGTCAGTACTTTATTTAAAAAATCAATACAAAGGTGTAAATCGTCCGGGTGGGCAAATTGTTGAATATATTCTCCGACAAATTCGCATGGCAGATAACCCAATATTTCGGTTAAGTTAGGCGATAAATAAGTGAATATGCCTTCCGGGCTTAACTGGTAAATAATATCGTTGGCGTTTTCTACGAGTGTCCTGAATTTTTCTTCGCTATTTTTAAGTTCCAATTCGGCAATTTCGCGTATGCTGATATCGGTTGCAATGCTCATAAGGGCAGGCGTACCTTTCCAGTCTACCATTTTTACATATACTTCGAGGGGTATGGTACTGCCATCTTTTCTGAAGTGTTTCACTTCGAACATTGCCTGCCCGTTTTCCTGTATGGCTTTAATCCGTTTGGCAATCAATTCGGCACTTTCCGGCACATCGAGTGCACGAAGGTTGAGTGCCATAAATTCTTCGTGGTTATACCCATGTATTTCGAACGTTTTTTGGTTGGCGAACAGGAATGTACCAGCTTGGTCGTGTATGGTGATTGAATTGGGAGCCACGTTGAGCATTTCGGCCAGCAAACCTGTTTCTTCCTGTGATTTTTTTTGTTCGGTAATATCGTGAGCCATACCTACTCGGCGAAATATTTCCCCTTTATTGTTTGCTATGGGCAGTGATTTTGCATGTAGCCAGCGAATTTGTTTATCGGGTCGAATTATACGGTACTCGTATTCAAACAATCCTGTTTTTTTGAATGAGTCGGAATGCAATATTTCTGCTACTTTTGCTCTGTCGGCGGGGTGAATGGAATCGGTAAATATTTGAGGGTTTTGATAAATCTCAGAACAGGGTATTCCCCAAACTTTTTCGAAAGCCGGGTTGATGTATATCATCTCGCTATCGGTTCTGAGCCAAAAAACATCGTCGATATTTTCGGATAATTGCTGAAAGACGCTTCCTGTATTTTGATCCTGAAAAGCTATTAACTGACGTAAATAATTATTTTGTTCTCTTAATTGTATAGTTTCAGAATCCATGCTAGAATGTTTTATTAATTAAAGTTACATAGATTTCTAAAAAAATCCTTGAGATACACTATAATATTTATTAAGTTCTTTGTGCATTGCTATTAAGGTTTTGCGCTATCGGAGTAAAAACCTGGAGAGTTTTAGAAGCGGAGTGCTTATCTCCACAACTAAAACAACAATTATAATGCAACTCTGTCCCTTCGTTATATTATAGGCTAAATGCTGGCTCCAGTACCTTATTTATTCAATTAGTAATAAAGCGCATGTTCCTTTTAATTTCGTTCACATTCTGAATATCCGTAAGCATTTCAATCAATTTAAACGCTACGTCGAGGCTTGTTGCTGGTCCGGTTGATGTAATGATGTTATTATCGATCACCAATTGTTTATCTTGAACAATTGCTCCAAAATCTGCCAGTTGTTTACGTCGGGCACCATCGTTTAAATCCCAGGTGGTAGCTTTTCTATTTTTTAACACCCCTGATTTACCAATTGGTAAAGCTCCTACACAAATGGAAGCTATCAGCTTTCCTTTTTTATCGAATTCCCGAATCAAATTCAGAAACCGCTCGTCATAAGCATCTTCATAAAACCCCGCGGCCCCTGCTCCGCCTGGAATGGCTAAAGCATCATAGTCTTCACTATTCACTTTGTCAAACGAAATTTCGGGTTGTACAATAAGGTTCCAATAGCACTTAATGGTTGGTCTTAATCCGGTTGTTACTAAATCAATGGGTAGTATGCCAGCTTCCCGGCTCCAACCGATAACATCGGTAAATACGCTTGCTTCGTATGCTTCAAAGCCTTGCGATAAAAATAAAAGTACTTTTTTAGCCATCCTAATCAGTTAAATTATGTTGATTATTATCGCAATATCCTGTTAACACAGGAGCCTACAATGGCACAAAAATTAGTGTAGCCTCGGAGCGTAAAATCTTATCGGTTCGTTAAACTTCCTGATTAAGGTAAAAATATTGAGATCTGCAACTTCCAGCCGCATTAATTTTGCCATAAATGCTATGCTTTATTCATATAATACCTTTATTTCCTTTTGTTTTAGTCTTTGTATAAACCAATTATTTATTTTTATTTTATCAGCCGCCGAAATTTTCCTTTTAACTGATAAAATAATAATGGTTGTCTTTAATGGAACAGAAAGTTTATCTTTATAAAATAAGGACTCTGAATAGCTACATCCGTTTATTTGTGGGTAAAAGATTTTAATTTCATTAAATAGGATTTGCCCAATTTTTTGTTGATTTATAAGTCTATCAAATTCCGCATTTTTTTTGGTAAGTGCTTCATTTAAGCTTATTATTTGCTCTTTTAGTTTATATACTTCAATGTTTTTATCGTCAATGCTGCTAAAAGCTAATCCTTGTTCAATTACAATTGCGGCATCATTTATATTAAAGTTTGACGATCTTAAAATGATTTCTGATTTATGTTTATCAAGAAGTGCTGTGCCACCATACACTAAAACAATTTTACGCAACTTGGGATTAATGTCATGTTTTAACAAATAATTTCCTTCGAAATGCGAAACATTTAAAACATATTGATTTGCTTTCTGCAGAAATTCTTCCTGTTTAACAAGTTTATAACCAAAATAGATACTTGGTAAAAGGACTATGATTATAACAAAGTTAATAGTTCTTTCTATTTTCCGTTTCTTCCTATTGTCAATTAAGCTTCTGATTGGAAATTTTAGTAATTGTGAAATCCAAACAGAGGCAATAGCTATGAATATAGTATTAATCGTAAACAAATAAAATGCTCCAAAGAAAAAATCAAACTGGCCTGTTGCAAGTCCATAACCAGCTGTACATAAAGGAGGCATAAGAGCTGTTGAAATTGCCACACCAGGAATAACGTTCCCTTTCTGTTTGCTGCTTATTGCAACAATTCCCGCTAAACCGCCAAATAAAGCGATTAAAACATCGTAAATTGTTGGACTTGTTCTTGCCAATAATTCAGAATGAGCTGTAGAAATAGGACTTAGAGCAAAATAGGTAGTTGATGCTACAAGGCTTGCTATAATGGCAAATGCAAAATTCTTTAGGGATTTTTTAAATAAATCAAAATCATAAGTAGCTATACTGTAGCCCAGGCCATTGATGGGACCCATTAAGGGCGATATTAGCATAGCACCGATTATTACCGCAGTAGAGTTCATATTCAGACCCACGGAAGCTACAATAATTGCAAAAATTAAAATCCAAAGATTCGTACCTTTGAAAATAATCCCTTTTTTAATTTCTTCGTAAACAGAATCTTGATTTTCCAGTTCCGACTCCAAATTAAAAAAGTATAAAATCTTTCTAATAATGTAAATTACTTTCATGTTGTTTGTCTTTTTAACATAGCATACAACGATGGTGGTAAAATTAGTGCAGCATCAGTACGTAAAAATCTTATAGGTGTGTTAAAATGCCTGTTAAAGGTAGAAATATTTTGGTAGGAGGCATACTTCTTAATTTTACCAGGGTTGTTGGGCGCTGGGCTTATTTTCGTCTGAATAATTTTAGAATATTTTTTCCAATTTCATCAAGCTTTTCAATTGGCTCAATCAAGGAAGGATTATTTAGGTCTATCTCATCATTATCATTAATTCCATGTTGCATTGGATAAATAAGAATAAAACTATTTGACTGAAAATATTTGTTCAAATACGTTGGTATATTGATCATATTTTCATGATAAGATAGTTTATTTACTCTACTTAAAACTATTAAGATATTGTCGTCAATCCTAATGTCCCGTGAAATAATCAAAAAATCATTCCAATCGTCGAAAATTTTAAATTCTGCTTCGATTGGGTGTTTTAATTGAATTTTTTTAATAAAAGCAAGAGTTATTTCATTTGCATAGAAAACAAGTTTTGCGCCTGTATTTTTTGGAATATTCCAAATTTTCGATAACCAAAATGGAAAGCCAATTTCCTTTTCAGCTTTTAGTGGAACTATTACGACATGTCTTTTAATAGTAGAAATTGGCTGTATTGGTTTGTAAACAAATGTAGTCGTATTGCATTTTAACAAAATACCTTCAGTTAATTTTCCAAGAAAGGATTCTGAAATACCTTTATTTATATGAAGACCTAAAATTAGGTCTGTTATACTTTGCTCTTTAATAACCCCTATAATTCCATTTGTGGTATTTATATCATATCTCAATATTTTATTTAATTGTATATCAATGGCAGAGGCTGAAACAACCGCTTTGTCTAATATTTTTTTTGCATGATTATCAGATTCTAAAGAGTCATTGTTGATAATATTAAGTGCGTATAATCCCTTTTTATTTTCCTTTGATTTAAGAATAGAACTTAAACTAATCATTTCGTCAATTGTCTCATTATTGTTTATTGGAATTAATATTCTTTCCATGTTATCAGCATTCTCATTGTCAACCGTTGTAGATTCTTGCAACGAAATGTTCTTACCTCCTTTTTGAGCTACAAAAGATGCTATAGTACATGTTATTAAAATCATTATAATTGTACCATTTAAGATGCTGTCACTCAACAAACGAATTGGCTCGCCGCTTGCTGTTTCTCCCAGAATTACATTATATCCAACCAGCACTGCGGCAAGCGTTGCTGCTGCTTGCGCATTACTTAAACCAAAAATTAACCTGCGTTCATCAATTGAAAACTTAAAAGATTTTTGTGCAAGCCATGCAGCAATGAACTTTGCGGAAGTCGCAATTATTGTCATTACAGCAGCGACCTTTATAGTTTCAAAATCTTTAAAAAAAGCTCTATAGTCAACCAGCATTCCAACTCCAATAAGGAAAAACGGTATAAAAACAGCATTTCCAACGAACTCAATCCTATTCATTAAAGAAGATGTAGATGGAATAAGCCGGTTAAGTGCCAAACCTGCTAAAAATGCGCCAATAATAGCTTCTATACCTGCAAATTCAGCAAGAACAGCACCAAGAAAAACCATTACAAGGACAAAAATATATTGAGAAACACTGTCTTCGTACCTTTTAAGAAAGTAACGTCCAATGATTGGAAAAAGAAACATGACAATTAATCCAAAAACTATAATAGATATCGAAAGTTTAGTCCAAAAATCCGAGTTTACCTCTCCATGTGCCATACCCACAATAACCGCAAGTACTAAAAGGGCAAGAGTATCGGTAATCATAGTGCCGCCAACTGCAATATTTACAGCACGATTTTTTGTTACACCCAATTTGCTAAGTATTGGATAAACTATTAATGTATGCGAAGCAAACATACTGGCAAGCAAAACCGATGTAAGAATTGAAAAATTTAGAATAAAAATACTAGCAAATATTCCAAGAGTCATAGGAATTATAAAAGTGTATAATCCAAACACCAAACTTTTTCCACTATTTTTTTTAAATTCTGCTAAATCCATCTCCAGACCCGCAAGAAACATTATGTATAACAAGCCTGCAGTACCTGACAAAATGATACTGCTGTCACGCAGTAATAAATTAAATCCATTAGGCCCAATTACTGCTCCTGCTATAATGAGTCCAAGAATATGTGGGATTTTAAACTTATTTAAAATAATCGGAGCAGATAATATAATAATTAGTATTACCAAAAATTTAAGTACTGGGTTAGTCAAAGGTAAGGTTGTCTCAAAAATATTTAATAAAACCATAATCAGTCAATATTAATTCACAGAACAAAGATATGAAATGCTTTGGTTTCCTTAGCGCTTGCGCCCAACATCATTATTACTGTATTGATTTTACAATCCGTACCTACCTCTCCCAATAATCCAGATGAGTTAATTAAAGAGAGTTTTATATACCGCTCCCCTCTCCTTAAAACGGATAGGCAACATTGAGTTGCATAAATGGCATAAATCCCTTTTTATAATTTAACAAATCCTCTCTCTTTAATTGAAATGGAAAAGTTTCAGCAAAAAGCCAAAATGAAGACTCAGGCCACTTTCCAATCTTGTCGAAATTCATAAAATTTACCTGGTAGCCGACTCCTATTAGTGGTTTAATGTATAATTTCCAAATTTTTATATTGTACCCCAACGTGACCATAGGCATAACAACCAATCCTTTTGCCTCAATAGAGTCTTTATCAGGAGCGCTTTTAAGTTGAATGTTACTATGTCTAAAATCTATCTTAACTTCACTATAAAATCCGCTTCTTTTCGATGAAAAGTATTGACAATAGCCTAAACGTAAGAAAACATCTTCCATTTTCTTGATATTAAATGGGTATAATAAGTACGAGTAAACTCCATAATTAGAATTCTTATACCCTCCTTCAACTAATAAACTTCCTTTTTGTTTATAAGGTAACTCGAATGTAATTAAATAATTACCATCAATTATACCCAACAAATTAGTACCAATTACTTTTTGTCCCCAACACGTAGACATATCTATTATAAGAACTGTAATAGATACAATGAGTACGAATCCTTTTTTAAACATAATGAAGTAAGTTATTGGGGTTATTAACAAACATCAAATAAATACATCAGATGGGTTTCCTCTCTAAAGTTGGTTTTTCAGGGTAATCAAATTTGGTTTCTGTTCCGTGTTTAAATGTAAATGGTTTTTAGCTCTTTTCCAAATAGTTGTTTAGGGAAATATTGGGGGCGAGATACGAGTTATGCGTTACGAGTTGCGGTATGATGTTTCCGATTGTATACTTTTTGTCTCTTACTGTGTCAGTGTTTATAAGTTCCGATTCTGATAAAACATGACCAAAAATCGATCTTCCATATTGGGCAGCTATATTTTTGCCCTGACACTTTCACTTCCTTAAAATCTTCTCCATCGCTTTTCCTTTAGCTAATTCATCAACCAACTTATCTAAATAACGAATCTTCTGCATAAGTTCATCTTCAATTTCTTCAACACGATAACCACAAATTACACCGGTGATGAGGTACGCATTGGGATTTAACGTCGCATCCTGGAAGAATGTATAAAAAGTTACATTTCCGTTTATTAGTTCCTGTAATCTTTCGTTGTTGAAGCCTGTTAACCACTCTATAACCTGATGCAATTCTTCTTTTGTTCTGCCTTTCTTCTCCACCTTTGCCAGATACATTGGATAGACCGATGTAAAGGTCATTTTTGCAATACGCTGATTTTGTTTGTCAGAATTGTTCATACCTTATGTTTTAGCTTTCATCTTTCGTGGTAAGGGCAGTGTATTTTAATTTTGGATAATAACACTAGTGCGTTCATTATGTTTTTAATTCTCTTCGTATTTCCATTTCAACGAATACACAAAAATCGTGATTAACAACAAGACCTCGATTGTACCTATTATTATATAGTGCGGTGAAGTATCTCCACCTCCAATCACATATATAATCGTTAAAATTGCTGCAACAATATTTACAATTCGGTTTGATTTATATTTTAATACCCGCGATAAATATATCATCATTATCGGAATATTTGTCACTACAGCAGCAATGGCCATAACTGTTTTTACATCGCCGGGTATATTTAATGTATTGCCGTTAACAAGCTCCACCATT
>JFJP01018674.1_pt1 | contig 16732 bp, 13 predicted proteins | sample 431651 | NCBI WGS metagenome assembly JFJP01 (sample SAMN02602958, study PRJNA72255) | Microbial mat metagenome, whole genome shotgun sequencing project. | biome: fresh water; feature: sink hole; material: water; isolation source: purple microbial (photo- and chemosynthetic) mats found in... | reverse complement strand
GAACCATGTCACCGGGACAGGGGTTGGCTTCCACGGGGAGTATGTCCTGACCAACTCCTTCGGTTTCGGTGGGCAAAATGCAACCCTGGTGCTAAGGCGATAGAGCCCCCGAACCAGCGTTGACAATCAGGCTATGGCTGCAACGCGAATGTTGAAGGAATGGGTGTATCCTGAACGCAGGCTTGACTTATACATACGAATTGTACATCTTTATCCATATGAAAACGACACTCAATATTGATGACAGTATTCTCGCAAAAGCATCCCGCCTGACCGGCGTGAAGGAGAAGACCGCACTGGTCCGAATGGGGCTTGAGGCACTAGTCGCCCGCCATAGTGCGCAGCGTCTGGCAGCTCTCGGCGGTTCCGAGCACAACCTATCCACCATACCTCGCCGGAGATCGGCGTAATGGTTATAGTCGATACATCCGTCTGGATTGACCATTTTCGCGACTCGAACACGCGGCTTGTCGCACTGCTGGAGTCGGATACCGTCGCCATGCACCCTTTTGTGCTTGGCGAGCTGGCCTGCGGGAATATACACAACCGCAAGGAAATCATTGCATTGCTTCACGCCTTGCCGAAAGCATCCTGTGTCGAGGACGACGACGTTCTTTTCTTCATCGAAAGGCACCATATCATGGGACAAGGAATCGGATTGATTGATGCGCACCTGCTTGCCGCATGCCATGTTGACACGGCATTGCTATGGACAATGGATAAGCGTCTTCGCGGGCTGGCAAGCTCGTTGCATATTGCGTTCACATGACAGATAGAAGAATGTTGAATGAGAGAACGGCATGGAAATTTTGAATAAATCGTTACCGACGCGGGCCCGTGTGGCACTCGTTGTCGGCGGTAGCAGTGAAATCGGGCAGGCGATCGTGAAGCGGCTCGTGCGCGATGGCGTCCGGGTGGTTGTCGGCTATCATAAGAACAGGTCCGCTGCGGATTCGGTAGTGAACGAGGTGGTTTCCGCCGGGGGATATGCCGAGCCACTGCACATCGACGTGCGAGATTCCCGCGAGGTCGAGGCCGCTTGCGAGGGTATCTATACCCGCCTAAACGCCTTGGATATCCTGGTCAACGTCGCCGGCATCAATATCGAATCCCCGGCGCTGGGAATGGAGGACCCGGATTGGGAGGCGGTGTTGTCCACGAATGCCTCGGGTGCATTCCGGCTGTGCAGGGCGGTCGCGAAATACATGCTGCTGGGGCGCTGGGGAAGGATTATCAATATCTCATCGATTGTCGGTTCGCAGGGCGGTCGTGGGCAGATCAACTATGCGGCCAGTAAATCCGCGGTCGAGGCGATGACGCGTGTTTTGGCCCTGGAACTTGGCAGGAAGGGTATTCTGGCCAACTGCGTGGCACCGGGGACGATTGAAACCGGAATGTCGGAACGGATTCGCCAGGACTACGGCGACCGACTGCTCGACACCATTGCCGTTCGCCGTTTCGGGCGGCCCGGGGATGTGGCCGAGGTGGTCGGGTTCCTGGCCTCCGATGCGGCAGGCTACGTTACCGGGCAGGTGATCCGGGTGGATGGGGGGATGCTGCTGTGAGTGGCGACGACTTCATCAGCCTCCTCAAGACGCGCCGGAGCATCCGCAAGTTCCAGGACAAGCCGGTGCCGCCCGCGTTGCTGCGGTCGCTGATCGAGGCGGCCACCTGGGCGCCGTCGGCGGGAAACAAGCAGAACTGGACGTTCAGCGTGATAACCTCGCCAACGCTCAAAGCCGGTATGGCGGCGACCGTAAGCGCCAGTTGGCAAGCCGCGCTCAATCAGCCCGGTATGGATACGGTGGCGGAGATGATCGATTCGTACACCCGGCACTTTGACAGTTTCGCGGCGGCCCCGGTGGTGATCGTCTTATCGGCCAAACGGTCGCCAGGATTCATCGACAAGATGTTTGGGCCGACGGGTATGGAGGTGGCAGGAACCACCGCATCGGCGGCCATGGCGGCGGAGAATCTGATGCTGGCTGCCCATGCGTCAGGCCTTGGCAGTTGCTGCCTGACCGCCCCCCTGGCGGCACAGGATGCCCTGAAATCCATGCTCGACCTCGGCGCAGGACAGGTTATTGTGTGTGTCATCGCCTTAGGCTATGCGGATGAGTGTCCGGATCCGCCACGGCGCAAATCGGTCGACGCAGTGATGAGGTTTATTGAATGAACAGGGAAGCGATTGTAAAGGGCGTTTGCGAATGTGTTGGCAAGGTCGTGGATATCGATCCGGCCACTATTCACGAACACGACAAGATCATCGATGATCTGGGTGCTGACTCGCTGGATCTGCTCGATCTGGTGTTTCACTTGGAGCAGACGTTCAAGATCCGGATCACCCCGCGCGGCATCGAGCGGGCTGCCCAGGAGAAGCTGGGTGAAATTCCGGTTGAGATCGATGGGGTTTATACGCCGGAAGCCCTCGTTGAACTGCGATTGGCGTTGCCGGAAGTGCCCGCTGGCGAGTTCTCGGACGGACTCCGGACGGCCGATCTGCCGCGACGGTTCCGGGTGGCAACCTTTGTTAATCTGGTCAGTCGCATTTTGGAGGCTAAGGCATGAGCAAAACCGTGTTGATCACCGGAGGCAGCGGGGCGGTGGGCAGTGCGCTCGTGCGGCGTTTTGCAGCGGACGGCTACCGGACGCTGTTCACGTTCCGCCACAAGGAGGCGGCCGCCAAGCGCCTGGCGGAAGAAACCGGGGCAACGTGTTTCCAGGCCGAGCTCAGGGATCGCGAGCAGGTTCAGCGTATGATTCAACAGATTCTCGATACGTTTGAATGCATCGATGTGCTCGTTAACAATGCTGGACAGACCCAGGTCATGCCCTTTGCCTTGATCGAGGATGCCGACTGGGACGATATCCTGTCGGCCAACCTGAAGACGATGTTCATCGTGTCGCAGGAGGTCGTGCGCAATATGATCTACCGCAAGTCCGGGGTCATTATCAATATCGGATCGCTGGCCGGCCATCGGCTTCTGGAAGTGCCGGTACATTATGCCACCGCCAAGGCCGGGGTGACCGGATTCACGCTGGCGCTGGCAAAGGAATTATCGCGCTACCATATCCGGGTGAACGAAGTGGTGCCCGGCCTGCTGACCAAGGGCGTCGGTTCCCTGGTTCCTGAAAAAGAGATGGCCGAATATATGCATTACTGCTCCGCCGGTCGCGCTGGCGAACCTGAGGAGGTCGCCAGCCTGGTGGCCTTCCTGGCATCGGATGCGGCAAGCTACATTAACGCCCAGAGCATCGCGGTCGATGGAGGAATTTGATGCGATGGCGCTTCACCGACAGGGTAACCCATTTTACAGCCTGGCAAACGATCCGCGGCCTGAAGACGGTATCGCTTGAGGAATACTGTCTTTTGGAGCGCATGGGGCGTAAAGGCAGCTTTCCGGAGAGTCTGGTCGTGGAGTCATGCGTACACCTGTGCCAATGGCTGGTGGCGGCAAGTTCCGGCTTTACGCAATCGTGTACCGTCCAAACCATTGAACAGTTCTCGTTTCCGGGAAGTACGGAGGCAGGCACGGTACTGCCGGTTGCTGTCGAGGTACAGGCCAGGACGCCTGGTGAATTGCAGGTGACATGCGCGATCAACACCGGAAGCCTCTCGCATGGGCAAGGCCGACTGAGCCTATCGCTCGTCCCGATGAACGAACTTTTTGTACCCGAAGCGATGGAAACCCTATGGCGGGAGATCTATGTCAAGGCTTGAGGAACGGGAGTACACCTACTTCAAGACGGTGCGCGGGATGTGCCGGTCATGCCGGGCTATCGTTCCGGCGCGTGTTTACTTCCAGGACGGCAAGGTCTGGCAGCAGAGCCTTTGCCCCACCTGCAGCAACGCGCCTGCGTTGATTGCCGGGGATATTGGCTGGTATCTTGAGGTCATGTCGAGGGCCCTGCCCGACCAGGCGCCGCTCGGGGAATCGCACGCGCCGGTGCAGGGCTGCCCCCATGACTGCGGCCCTTGCTCATGGCATGCCAGCCCGTGCCAGCTTCCCGTTGTCTCGGTGACCAATGCCTGCGACATGGATTGCCCCATTTGCTTCACCTACAACCGCGCGGACCGGGTTTATCACATGCCGGTCGAGGACATGCAGCGAACGGTTGACTGGGTCATCCAGTCGTCCCGGCGTGTGGACTTGATCAACATCACCGGGGGCGAACCGACCATGCACCCGCAGATCATCCCGCTCCTGACCTGCTGCAAGCGTCCGGAAATAGGACGCATCACCATGAACTCAAACGGGCTTCGCCTGGCGAAAGACATGGACCTATGTCGCCAGTTGGCCGATCTGGAGGTTCAGGTCATCCTCTCGTTCAATACCTTTGATCCGGCGGTGTCATTGAAAATCCACGGACAGGATGTGGTTGAGCGCAAACTCCAGGCGATCGAAAACCTGACGCAGGCTGGCGTGAAGATGACCCTGCTGAATGTCATGATCCGCGACACGAACGAGGATGCAACCGCGGGGATCATGGAGCTGATGCGGCAGAACGACAATATCCTGAGCCTCACGGTCCAGACCATGACCTACACGGGCCAGGGTGGCGGTCAGATGACCGAACGCCTGCACATCCCCGTCGACGAGGCCGCGCGCAACGTCTGCCGGAATGCTCCGGACATCCTCGAATTCCCCGACTTCATTTCGCGGCCTTCGTCGCATCCGCTCTGCTATTTGACCTGCTACCTGCTCAAGTCGGGGGATCAGTTCCTGCCATTTGCCCGGTTTGCACCCAGAGAGAAGCTGGAGGCGTGGATGCGCGATTCGTACCTGATCCGCCTCGAAGGGGAAGACGCGTTCTTCAAGGACGTGATCAATTCACTATATGCCAAGGGGAATACCGGGCAGTTGAGGGTATTTAGGGAGATGATCAAGGCGCTCTACCCCGCACACGGCAGCATGGACGTGTTTGACCGGCAGAAGCGGGCCGAACAGTTCGTGCGGACGGTTTATGTGCACACCCACATGGATGAAAGCAACTTTGACTGCTCACGGGCAATGATGTGTCCGGATCTTGTTCCGGCCCAGCCCGGACGGCTGATCCCCGCCTGCACCTACAATCTGTTTTACCGGATGGAGGATGAGCGCTTCTATGTCAAAGGATAACGTCGATCCACAGCGGGGTTCCGACAAGGCAAGGCTGCAGGCATTCTGGAGCGGGCCGATGGACGAGCCGTTCATCATGGAACGAATCAATTTCCACTGCGACTGTGATGTATTCCTCCCGACCGCTGGCTCCCGCATCGGTTTAGTGGTGCGTTCGCTGGTCATGTGGATCAGCCGGGTGATACCCCCGTCGCGACTGAAACTGGCGGTTATGCGCCTGACTGGGTTGAAAATCGGTAGCCATGCCTATGTGTCGCCGGGGGTGGTGATTGATCCGCTGTGGCCTTGGCTGGTAGAGATCGGGGACGGTGTCATCCTGGGTCTTGGCTGCCGCATCCTATCCCACGAATGCACCGTCGGCGAGTTCAGGATCGGCCGCACGAGGATCGGAAGCAAATCGGTGATCGGTGCCGGCTCCACGATCCGGGCAGGCGTCACGATCGGCGAGCGCGTCACCGTCGGCTGCAACAGTTTCGTCAACCGCGACATTCCCGACGACCAGACCGTCGGCGGTGTTCCCGCCAAACCCCTGAACGCAGGGTAATCCCCCCTTTTCAATCGCTGCATCAAGTGCCGGTGGCCGAAAGCAGACGGCGCAGCTTCATGCCGACGAGGCAGACGTCGTCATCGAAGCGTTTGCGCCCGCAGAACGTGCGGACATCCTGCACCAGGGCTTCCAGCACACCGGTGACATCCAGGGGCGCATGCTTGCAGAGCGAGGCCTGCAGGCGGGCGTTGTCGAAGCTTTCACTCTCGGCATTCTCGGCCTCCACGATGCCATCGGTGAAGAACACGATGGTGTCGTCAGGCTCGATACGCGAGATATTCTGCCGGTACACCGTCCCGGGAAACAGGCCAAGCGCGGGGTCGATCGAGGCCGTGCTGGACTGCAGGAAGGCCGCCTGGTGTGTACGGGTCTTGAGCAGTACCGGGAAGGGATGGCCCCCGCCGGCGTAGGTGATATTGCCGGAGAGCAGGTCAAGCACCATATAGAAGGCGGTCACAAACATCGTCTGCCCCGGATTGCTGACAATCCGGCACAGGTCGCTGTTCATGTGCGAGAGGAAGGCGGCCGGATCATAGCGGAAGGGGCCCAGTTCCTCGATCAGGCCGCGGATCGTGGCCACGATCAGCGCCGAGCGCACGCCATGGCCCATGACATCGGAGATGAAGATGCCCACCCGGCTCTCGGAAACCGCGAAGATCTCGAAGAAATCGCCACCCACCGCACCGCTGGGGATGTAGACATGCCCGAACTCCAGCACGGAGGCGGTCGGATCCGCCTCGGGCGGGAACACCGGATAATCGCGCTGGATGAACGCCAGTTGGAACTCGTTCGCCAGGTTCAGATCCTCGGCAAGCTGGGCATTATGCTCGATCAACTCATGCATGATACGTTTCTGATCACTGATATCGAGCAACGACCAGACCATGCCGACCACGGCACCTTCGGCATCCACATTCGGCGCCACCGACGCCTGCAGGAACAGGGACTCCCCGGGCGCACACAGCATTTCCACTTCCCCGCGCCAGGTATCGCCCCGCATCACGGTGTCCTGGATGGTATCCGCCAGCCGCGGATTGCTGAGGAACGCGGTGATCTGGGGCGCGGGTTTCTGATCGGTATCGATCCCCAGCAGGGTGCGCATGGCCGGGTTGCAGTATTGCAGGCGGGCATCCTCACCGGTCACGGCAATGCCATCGCCCGAGTTCTGGATGGCCGCATGCCCCGTGCGCAGCCGTTCCTCGGCCTCCCGGCGCAGGGTGACGTCGCGGATGAAGAAGCTGATGTAGTCGCGCTCCGAGATGCGCAGCATATTAACCGATATCTCGGCCGGGAAGGTGGTGCGGTCGGCCCGCATGCAGTAGGCCTGGATCAGGATGAAGCGGTCATCCTTGAGGCTCTCGCCAATCGTCTGGATCAGCGAGGCGTCGGAGCCTGCCAGCAGATCCGTGATGTGCAGATGGCAGAACCGGGCCACATCGTAATGAAAGAACTGTTCCGCACGGCGGTTGACACGGATCACGCTGCCTTCCGTACTGGTGATGACCGCCGCATCATATACGCTTTGCAGCAGCTCGCGGAAATCGGCACTGCCCACGATCTCGCACACATCATCAGGCGACTCCGCCTCGGCCGAGGCACCCGCGGGAACGGGGACTGGCGTCCGGGCAGCGGGTTTCGTCGGCGTTCCGGGCTTGACAGGGACGGACGACTCCGCCTCGACACCCTCTTCGGCATCGGACGTCAGATCAATCCGCATCGTTGACGAGAACTTCGTGTTCGGCATAGCGCGTTATCCAATTCCTCTCCTGTGCTCAGCTCCATCGCCCATGACAGGACACGAATCTAACACAAACGGCCCCATCAACGCAAACGGCAATTTGCATGATTTCCTGCTTGCATTACCGCCATTTTTCGGATTGGATTCAGGCGAACGATTACTGACAATCAACGCCATCAGAGAGGAACATACATCATGGACGAAACATCGGCTTCCACCATCGAGGGCCGGCTCGCCTTTTATCACCCGACGTCCACCGGCAAGGGTGCGGCTGTCCGTTTCGAGCTGCATCCCGCGCGGCGCGGCCACGATGGCTACCTGTTTGCCGAGATCGCGGCCCAGAAATCCCTGGCCTCCCGCAGCACCGCCGGGATCAAGGGCGCCACGTTTGACTGGGACGCCAGGATCGGCATCAAGCTCGGGCTCACGGATGTCTGTGCCCTGCTGGCCGTGCTCGAAGGCAAGATGGCCTCCGCCGGGGGCGAGAAGGGATTGTTCCACCAGAGCACGTCCGCCAGCACGGTAATCGGCTTCCGCCATGTGGAAGCCCCTTCGGAAGGATTCTGCCTGGAGGTCTCGCGCAAGGAGAAGCAGGCGGGAGCCGCCGACCCGGTCCGGCTTCGCATCGTGCTGTCCGAGGCGGAAGGTACCGGCCTGCGGCATGTGCTGGCCGCCTCCATCTTCCATTTGTGCTTCTATGCGGTTCCTGCGATTCGCGATTGACCCGGCGGACATCAAACGCTAGATTGGCCGCATACAGAAAGAGACAGCAGAAGGTATGCCAAGCCAATCCTTATCGTTGAGTCAGAGCCAGCAGATGCAAATGGTGCTGGCACCGCAGTTGCGCCAGTCGCTGGAAATGCTGCAGGTGCCCATCCTTGAACTGCGCGCCATGGTGCAGAAGGAGCTGGAACTGAACCCAACCCTCGAGGAGCTTGCTCCCGAGGGGCCGGCACTGGAGATCGAGCATACCACCGATGAGCCCGACGCCCCCGCCGATAATGGGGAGATGTCCTTCGACAAGGAATTCGAGGTGCTGGCCAAACTCGATGACGAGTGGCGCGATTATTTCTTCCAGGATCTTGACAATCGCCCCAACACGGTCGAGGCCGAGGAGAAGCACCAGTTCCTGATGGATTCCCTGCCGCAGCATGAATCGCTGCAGGAACACCTGATGCAGCAGCTCGGGTTGACCGACCTGGATCCGACCGACCGGCAGATCGGGGAGCTGATTGTCGGCAGTATCAACGAGGATGGATACCTGACCGTTCCCGTCAAGGAGCTGGCCGCGACCACCGGCCTTCCGCTGGACCGGATCCAGAATGTGCTTCTGGCCGTCCAGGAGTTCCATCCGGTCGGGGTCGGTGCCGCCGACCTGCAGGATTGCCTGCTGCTGCAACTGGAGCGGATCGGCAAGGCCGACTCCGCCGCCGGCGATATCGTGCGCGACCACATCGAGCTGCTGGCCTCGCACAAGCTGGACAAGATCGCCCGGCTGCTGAAGGTGTCGGTGGAGGAGGTCAAGGCCGCCGCCGCCTTCATCGCCACGCTCGATCCCACGCCGGGCCGGGCGTTCTCGGACAACACCTCCGCCTACATCTTCCCGGAGGTGGTGGTGCGCAAGGTGGAGGGTGAATATGTGGTCATCCTGAACGACGACCGCCTGCCGCATCTGCGGATCAGCCGCCATTATCGCGACCTGATGGAGGCGGAGGACACGCCGCCCGACGTGAAGACCTATATCCGCAACAAGCTGCGTTCAAGCACGTTCCTGCTCAAGAGCATCGACCAGCGGCAGCGCACGATCTACCGGATCGCCTCGGAAATCGTCAAGCAGCAGACCGACTTCCTGGAACATGGGGTCTCGCAACTTCGCCCGCTGACGATGAGCGCGGTGGCCGAGCAGGTCGGTGTGCATGAGACCACGGTCAGCCGGGCAGTGAACCAGAAGTATATGCGCACCCCGCTCGGCACGTTCGAGATGAAGTATTTCTTCAACCCGGGACTGCGCACCAGCAGTGGCGAGTCCATCTCGAACAAGACGGTCAAGGATATCATCGCCTCGATCGTGGCCGATGAGGATAGCAGCGCCCCGCTTTCGGATATCACGATCATGGACGTGCTCAAGCAGCGGGGCATCACGGTGGCGCGCCGCACGGTGGCAAAATACAGGGATATGAGCGGCATCCCCCCCGCCCACCTGCGCAAACGGAACTGAGACCGCCTTGGATCTGACCGCCGCCATCAAGCATCTCTCCCGACTGCTCGACCGGCATCCTGCGGGCGATGGCAGGCTGTATCTGCTCCCCATGCCACCGGCGGCCGAGGCACTGCTGGCCTGTGCCATCAACGCCAGCCAGTCCGGCATCCTGCTGTGGGTCACGCAGCAGCCCGAGCAGATCGAGCAGGCCCGGCGCAACCTGCACACGCTGGCACCCACCCTGGATCCGCTGGTCCTGCCCTTTCCCCCCGCCATCGAGACCGGTGGGGTGCGCGAGAACGACGATCCCGATATCGCCGGCCGACGGCTGCATACGCTGTACCGCCTGGCCGAGTTGACCACGCCCTCCACACCGATCGTGGTCACCTGCACCCACGCCCTGCTCCAGCCCACCCTACCGCCGGGAGCCCTCGCCAACCGCACCTGCCGCCTCGAGCTGGACCAGACGATCGAGGTGGCATCCCTGTGTCAGCAGCTCTCCGACAACGGCTACCTTTTCGAGTCGGAGGTGGTCGACAAGGGCAAGGCCTCGCGGCGCGGCGGTATCCTTGACCTGTGGCCCCCCGACAGTCCATGGCCCGTGCGGATCGAACTGTTTGGCAACACGGTGGATTCCATCCGCCTGTTCGACCCCAATACGCAGCGGGCCGTCGAGAAGAAGGCCGCCGTGCTGATCTCCCCGGCCTATGAGGGAACCGACAGCAGGTCCGCCGCCACGGCCTGCCTGCCGGATCACCTGAAAGGCCGCCTGACCGTGCTCTGGAGTGATGCCGGCGCCATCCGCCTCCATGCCATGGAGCTCGGCCGGACCCACCCGGCGCTGCTGTCGCTCGAGACGCTGGAATCGCAACTGGACAGGCGCCGCGGCACCCGCCATCTGGACACGGCGTCCGATACCCCCGATGCCGCCTTCCCGGCGTTCTCGTCCGTGCCGAAGGCCGTCACCCTGCCCGCCACGGCGGGAACCGTCCAGCTCGAGCAAGCCCGCCAGGTGCTGCTCGCCGATCTGCTCGCCCGCACGGAACAGCGGCAGCATGTTCAACTGTTCTTCGACACCCAGGGCTCGCTGGAGCATTTCCAGAAGCACCTGGTCCAGGGGCGCGACGTTGAACGCCTGGCCCTGCGGATCGGCCACCTTTCGGAAGGCTTCTGCAGCGAGGCGCTGAAGCTGACCCTCGTGGCGGAGTCCGATCTCTACGGACGGCGCAAATCCATGCAGCGCTTCGACCAGGCCGAGGAGGCCCGCGGACGCGCCGGTCGCTATGCCGGCTCGCGCATCAGCGATTTTACCGACATGGAGGATGGCGACCTCGTGGTGCATGTCGACCATGGCGTGGGCCGCTACCTGGGCGTGCGGCAGATCACGTTCTGCGACCAGCTCCAGGAAGTGCTGGCGATCGAATATGCCGAGAACATGATGCTGCACGTGCCGGTCACGCATGCCCACCTGCTCAGCCGCTATGTCGGCATGGCGGGGCGCCACACCACGCTGCACCGCCTGGGCGGCAACCGCTGGCAGCGCGAGAAGGGAGCCGCCCAAGCGGCAGTTTACGACCTGGCCGCCGAATTGCTGGAGATCCAGGCCCGGCGCAATCTGCTGCAAGGGCATGCCTTTGCGCCGGACTCCCCGCTGCAGCACGAGTTCGAGAATGCCTTTGCCTACCAGGAGACGATCGACCAGGAGACCGTGATCCGGGACGTCCGCGCTGATATGGAATCGGTACGCCCCATGGACCGGCTGATCTGCGGGGATGCCGGCTATGGCAAGACGGAGGTGGCGATGCGGGCCGCCTTCAAGGCGGTGCAGGACCAGCGCCAGGTCGCCGTGCTGGTGCCGACAACCGTCCTCACCCAGCAGCATTACCAGACGTTTTCCGAGCGCATGGCCGGGTTCAATGTGCGCATCGGCATGATCAGCCGCTTCGAGAGCCCGGGACGGCGGCGCGAGATCCTGGCCGCCCTGGCGCGGGGGGATCTCGATATCATCATCGGCACGCATGCCCTGGTGCAGCCAGGCATCAGCTTCGCCAACCTGGGGCTGGTCATCATCGACGAGGAGCAGCGCTTCGGTGTGGCCCACAAGGAGCGGCTAAAGACGGTCAAGCACCTGGTCGATGTCCTGACCCTGAGCGCGACGCCGATCCCGCGCACGCTGTACATGAGCATGACGGGAGCACGTGACATGAGCCTGATCCGCACCCCGCCCCGCGAGCGGGTGCCGATTGAGACGATCATGGTCAACAGCAGCGACGAGGTGATCCGCGATGCCATCCGCCGCGAGCTGGCGCGCGGCGGGCAGGTGTACTTCCTGCACAACCGGGTAATCTCCATCCGCCGCCTGCAGGAACGGATCGCGGCCCTCGTGCCCGAAGCGCGGATCGAGGTGGCCCACGGGCAGATGCAGGCGGCGGAACTCTCCGGTGTCATGCAGCGTTTCGCTGCCGGCCAGACCGATGTCCTGCTCTGTACCACGATCATCGAGAGCGGGCTGGACATCCCCCGCGCCAACACGATCCTGATCGACCGCGCCGACCGCTTCGGCATCGCCGACCTGTACCAGTTGCGCGGCCGCGTGGGCCGGGCCGACCGCAAGGCGTACGCCCTGCTGCTGCTGCCCTCCCACGGCATGGTCGACCGCGATGCGCGCGAGCGCATCCAGGCCCTGCGGCGCAATGCCGGCCTGGGGGCAGGCTTCAACCTGGCCGTGCGCGACATGGAAATCCGCGGGGCGGGCAATATCCTCGGCTCCGCCCAGAGCGGGCATATCTCAGCGGTCGGCTTCGGCCTCTACTGCAAGCTGCTCCAGCGCGCTGTGGCACGCCTCAAGGGCGAGGCGGTTGAGCCGCTCACGACGATCGAACTGCGGCTGGATTTCATCCGCGCCACCCCCGAGGAGGAGGGCGAAACCGCCGCCTGCCTGCCGCACGGCTACATCGGCGATGAGCGCCTGCGGGTCGCGATCTACCGGCGCATGGCTGAGGCCACCGACGACGCGGCCCTCGATGACCTGCAGGCCGAGGTCACGGACCGCTTCGGCTCACCCGTCCCTCGTCCCGTCACCCTGCTCTTCGCCATTGCCGGCCTGCGCCTCGCGGCGGCCCGCAAGGGGATCGATCTGCTGGAGGTCAAACAAGGCAGGATCATGATCCGGCGCGACGGTGAATTCCAGACTATGCAGGGCCGATTCCCGCTGCTTCACGCCCGCAAGGCCGAGGACGCCATCGCCGAGCTGCACTCGCATTTGGGCCCTACTGGATAGGTCCAGTTGTGCCAACTGGACCCGGGTGCGGCGGGCGGGGGCAGCACTATGCCTGGCGCCTCAGGATCAGGGCCGTCCGAGATGGCAGGTAAAGCTTGATCATGTGCATGGTCTTTTTATCAGCCCGTACCGGACATGGCACGAACTGCTGGTTGGCGGCAATCCGGCAATGGCCGCCGAAGCGGGCCTCGTCGCTGTCAAGCACAAGCCGGTAGGTGCCTCCGGGAACCTCGATCCCGTAATCCGTGAAGGATACGGTGGGGTGTACGTTGAACACAAAAAACAAGTCCCCGCGAGAGAAGGCGATGACCTTGTCGCCGTCGTGCAGGTGGTGCAGGATGGGGGGGGTGGCGGTCGCCGGGCCGTCCTGCAGGAGGGCCAGCAGGGCGGCATCGAAATCGCCGAGCTGGTGGTAGCGCAGGGCGGGATTGTCGCGCAGGCTCCATTGCCGCCGGGCGTAGTGGTAGGACCAGCCGTTGCCTTCGCGCGGGAAGTCGATCCATTCGGGATGCCCGAACTCGTTGCCCATGAAGTTCAGGTATCCTCCGCTGGCGGTGGCGGCGGTGATCATGCGCATGAGCTTGTGCAGGGCCATGCCCCGGTCGATGACGAGGCTTTCACAGTGTTTCGCCATGCTGTCGTAAACGGCCGCATCGGCCAGTTCAAAAATCATGGTCTTGTCGCCGACAATCGCCTGGTCGTGGCTTTCCACATAGCTGACCGTCTGCTCCTCGGGGCGGTGGTCGGTGAGCTGGTGCCAGAGGTTCGACATGCTCCAATCCTCGTCCTTCTGCGTCCGGACCATCTTGAACCAGCAGTCCGGCAAGCCCATCGCCAGACGCAGATCAAAGCCAATGCCACCCTCCCCCACCCCCGCGCATAAGCCGGGCATGCCGCTGACATCCTCGGCGACGGTCACGGCATCGGGGCGCACGGCATGGATCAGCTTGTTGGCCAGGGTCAGGTAGGCCAGGGCATCATCGTCGACCGAGCCGTTGAAATAAGCATCGTAATGGGTAAAAGGCGGCCCGAAGCCATGGTGGTGGTAAAGCATGCTGGTGATGCCATCGAAGCGGTAGCCATCAATGCGGTACTCATCGAGCCAGAACCGGCAGTTGGACAGCAGGAAATGCAGCACTTCGGATTTCCCGTAGTTGAAGCAGCGACTGCCCCAGGCGGGATGCTGGCCGCGCGGCCCCTCGTGGAAGTAGAGATAGGGGGTCCCGTCGAACAGCCCCAGCCCCTCGGCCTCATTACTGACGGCATGGGAATGCACCAGGTCGATGATCACGCGGATACCCATGCCGTGGGCCGCATCGATCAGCGCCTTGAGCGCTTCCGGGTTGCCGAAACGCGAGGATGCCGCGAAGAAACTGGAGACATGGTAGCCGAACGACCCGTAATAGGGATGCTCCTGGATCGCCATGATCTGGATCGTGTTGTAGCCCGCCGCCTTGATGCGGGGCAGGGTATGCTCCCGGAAGGCATCGTAACTGCTGACCTGCGCGTCCTCCTGCGCCATGCCGACGTGGCACTCGTAAATCATCGCCACCGCCGGGCGCGGGGGGATGGCATGTTGCCAGGCATAGGGCTGCGGAGGTGCCCAGACCTGGGCACTGAACAGCTTGGTGTCGGGATCCTGCACCACGCGCCGTGCATACGCCGGAATGCGCTCGCCCTGGCCCCCATGCCATGTCACCAGGAGCTTGTAGAGGTCGCCGTGGGCCAGAGCCTGGCCTGGCAGGCGCAGTTCCCAGTCACCCTTGGCATTGATCCGCCGGGCGACGAAGGCAGGATCGGGGCGCCAGCCGTTGACATCGCCGATCAAGTGCAGGGCGTTGGCGTTCGGTGCCCATTCGCGCAGGATCCATTCGCCGTTGGCCTGATGCAGTCCGTAATATTCGTGGGCCGATGCAAAATCGGGCAACGTGGATTGCCCCCCTGTCAGATGGCTTTCCATCCATTCCGCATGTTCCATGCGCTGGCGTAACACGGAGGCATAGGGGGCGAGCCAGGGATCACGGGCGATGAACGCCGGAGCGTGCGGGAGGGTGTGGCGGCTTGGGTTCATAATGCTGACCTTCTGTTTATTCCTGTTCTATAAGCCTTTTTGCGGGGTATCGAGGAGGGGTTGACGCAGCGTCTGCCAGTCATAGAACTCACCTACGGATAGCCCCTCGTTGGAGAGGAGCCAGCGCCCGTTGGATTGGCGGCGCAGCCCGATCTGCAACCGGTCGCCCAGCACGGCGGTGGCAGGGATCTTCACGTCCGCCTGGTAAATATGGTCAACGGCGGGGGAACCCACGCCAAATGAACGACCGAAGGCCTGGATGAAACGGGCGGATGTCGAGGCGACGGTTTCATTGGCGCGGTCCTGGAAATTAACGATCATCTGCAGGTCGGAGGGCACGGTCGAGCGGAACCGCCAGAAGGTCTGCAGGGTGTCCTGCCGGATCGAGAAGCCGCACAACTCGATACGGCCGCCGAACAGTTGCATGCCCAGGACATGGGCGGGACTGTTGGTGGAGCTGAGGTCGGCCAGCAGGTCCTTGCGCGTCTCGGGACGGTAGGGCAGCAGCAGGTTCTCGATAACGGCCTCGCGTTCGCCGTGCTGCTGCATCAGCCCGGCCAGCTCCTGCGCATGTTCAGGGTCTAGTCCGCGATTCTCGTAAAGGGTCTTCAGGTTCAGGTAGAGGAAGCGCAGGGCGGCCTGACCCGCAGGGGTCGAGCGCGCGAGGGTCTCTTCAATCTCCTGGTTCAGCAGTGTCTCGTATTGACTGGCGTTATCGCGGTAGGCCGCGAATTGATGGTTCCTCAGGTTCCACCGTGCCCGTTCCCGGATCAGCAGCGTCCGGTGCCGGGCAATCATGGAAGCCTCCTGTGCTGCCTTCCGGAATCCGGACGGGGAGAGCGATTCGCTGGCAATCGCCGCCTCCAGGGCATCCAGCGAGCGCATGGCCCCCGGCGCATGATGGCGGTTGCTGTAGAACTGGTAGAGTTGCCAGGCGGCATCCATGTGCAGGGGCACGGTGGCGGCATCCAGCGCCTCCATCGGCTCAATCGTGAGCCGGTCCCAGGACGTCAGGATCGAGGACAGTGGTTCCCCCCCGAGCTGCAGCAGATGCAGACCAATGGCGATGCCCCGCTGGCGGATAGGGTCCAGCAAGGAGGACTCCTGGATGCCGGCGAGATGCTTGCCGAGAAGGGCTAGGCTTTCCAGCAGGCGGCGATGCACGGCGACATCGCTGGGAGCCAGCGTCCGGGCCGTATCCGCGACGTCGAGTGTCTTTTGAACTGCGCGGGCACGCGGGGCGGCATCCACCTCGAGGCTGGCCAGCCGGGCATGGATGCGGGCGGCTTGCGTATGGGCGTCCGCCTGGTGCGGTGCCCGGCGGATGGCTTGCCCGACGTGCTCGAGGGCGGATTCAAGAAACCGTCTCTCGTCCACGCGCAGGAGTGCGCGCAAGGCCACCTCCAATTCCTCCGGGAGCAGGTCGCTAGGTTCCTGCCGTGCGTCCTGCAGGTAGCGCTCGATCACCCGATCTCCCAGGAATACTTCCGCCCTGGACAGTGCCAAATGCACGGAGGGGACCTCGGGGGCGAGCCGCCGGGCGGCCAGCAGGAGGTCGAAGGCATCGGCGTCAGGGAGGGCTGGGGTTGATAACCAGAAGTACCTCGACGGCGTCCCCATGATGGAGGCAAATCCCCGTTCGAGCTTGAGATTGGCGAAGGCGAGGCGGAACTGGTTGGCCGTCAGCAGGATCGCCAGGCCGGCAAAGACGCCGATTGTCAATCTGTGTTTTGCGGCCGGTGCCGGTTGCCAGCGGCGGGAAAGGGTCATCCCCAG
>JFJP01034994.1_pt1 | contig 16735 bp, 15 predicted proteins | sample 431651 | NCBI WGS metagenome assembly JFJP01 (sample SAMN02602958, study PRJNA72255) | Microbial mat metagenome, whole genome shotgun sequencing project. | biome: fresh water; feature: sink hole; material: water; isolation source: purple microbial (photo- and chemosynthetic) mats found in... | reverse complement strand
TGTTGCGGGCTATGGTCTTGGACTGCGTCGCGGCATTCTCCGCGAGCTTGCGTATCTCGTCGGCAACCACGGCAAAGCCCTGGCCCGCCTCACCGGCGTGTGCAGCTTCTATTGCCGCATTCATGGCAAGCAGGTTGGTCTGGGCCGCAATGCCCGCGATCAGCGAATTGGCTTCTTCCAGGTTCTCCGACTGGGCGTCAATTTCCTTTATCTGCTTGCCTACCGTTTCAATGGCGCCCCTGCCCGAGTCGGACTTGCCCAGCAGCTTTTCGTAGTACGTGCCCATGCGCTCGATATTACCGGTTACCGACTGGATACTGGCAACCATCTGCTCAATGGCGCTGGATGACGAGGATACTCCGTCCGCCTGTTTCTCTATCAGCTTGTATAGCTGCACGATGTTCCTGGCTATCAGCTCTACAGTATTGCTCGACTCGGTTACCGAGGAACTCTGATTGATCGACTGGATCTTGAGGCTTTCTATGTTGGCGGTGATCTGCCTGATTGCCCCGGCCGTCTCTTCTGTATTTGAAGACAGCTGGATCATTCCGTCACTGAGTGAGTGTACCTCGGATTTTACGCGCTCTATGATGCCTCTGAGCATCGCAATGAATTCGTTGAAATAGCCGGCAAGCTGGCCCAGTTCGTCTTGCTTCCTGGAGCCGACGATACGGGTCAGGTCAGCATCTCCGGAAGAGACGTTTTTCATGCCTTCCGAGACTTCCTTGATTCTTCCGGACACGCTGGATAGCATGAAGATTGAAACGAGGAGCACGAACAACACCGAGACGACGAGCATGGACGCTATCAAGAGTATTTCGCGGCCGAGTTTTGCGCTCCGCAGGTCAAACCATGACTCGGTCTGTGCCGTAACAGTATCGATGATGCCCTGGATCATGGTCGCAACCAGCGCTGTTTCCTTGTAGAATTCAAGCCCGTCGCGTCCATAGCCGCCTGTATTCGCGAGGCCGAGTATCTCGATGACGGCGTTTTGCATCGAGTACCATTCCGGGCTCACTTCCAGTTCTGAAAGCGCGGCCGTCGCATCCTCGCCAAGATTCACCGCTCCGTTATCAAGGTTGACGGTGATACCTGCATTGGTGTCCACAAGTTCCAGGATCGACTGGTACCTGATGGGTACGTCCTGCGTGAATATCGAGCTAGCCAGGCATTGGACCCTGCAGGCGTTCTCCTTGGCTTTCTCGTAGAGCACCACTGACTCGAGCTGGCGCGATGCCTCGGCTGCATCGGTCATGGAGAGTATTACCATTTGCGTGAGTATCACATCCCCGATCTGTGTATACGTGTTGTATGTGCCTCGGGCCGTCACCGAGCGCTCGTCCACCGACCTGCGTATTTGCGGGATCGCCGTTATCTCGGTTTCTATTGCCGCGAGCACGCCTTCAGGCAGGGTCTTGACCTGGAGGGCTGTTTTGCCTAGCTCCCAGGCTTCGTCCATGGAGAATCGTGTGGTCATGATCTGGTCCGCACCGGCGGCTCCATCCAGGTACAGGAAGGCCACGCCGCGCTCCTCCTGGATGCCGGCCAGCATCAGGCTCATTGCCTTCATGGCTGAAAGATTATCCGCGGCCTTGATGGCTTTGGTCCTGTCTTCACTGGCTTGATAGACAACTACTGAACCCATGATCACAGCGAGCAGGAGAGGTGCCAGCGTGAGGATGAGGAGCTTGTTCCGTAATGTAAGGTTCATCGTTGTATCCTTCACCGAGCCAAGGTGCAGCGTCGACAGTATCCGGTTCAGATTGCCCGGAAAAAAAGCAGGGGCAACAGGGCCGTCATCATGACGGCAACTAGTATCAGATCACTGCGCCTGAGGGTTGTCCATGGTCCTGTCTTTTGTATATCGGCAGTTTGGTCGCTCGTTTGGATCTCATCATAGACTGAAAGCAGGATGTTGTCGATTATTGCCAGAAATCCGTTCAGTTTGACTCTGGCTTTCTGCTCGAGGATCCTGTTGTAGCCTCGCAGGGCTTCAGCGAAGAAAGCGCCGAATTTTCCCGGAAGCCGCAGGTTTGGACCCAGGCAAGCCTTGGATATGAACATCAATGCCTCAAACGTAACCGCTTTCCGGAGTCCGTCTTTCAGTGCCAGTTCCGTGATGGCTAGTGACCCGATGGTCGCGAGCCTGCGGCCAACTGGTACGAGGAGATTGGCTCCGACGATGCCAGCCATGACGAGCAGCGTCGTCAGCGGTGAAAGCCTGCGGCCAGACAGCCATGCCGCGAGTGCGGCTCCGGCGAGTACCGCGATGCGGACAACGATGTCGGACTGGAACAGGAGTGCCAGCGACAGCACCACACCTGTAAGTGCGAGTCTGGCAGGATCGAAGGTCGTTTCCCAGCGCTCCCGGCGCTCTGGCCTGGTCACGGTGTGTTTCCGTGGCGGCTGCCATCAGCGCGAACAATTGCCAACCAGGTTGAGCTGGATGCAAAGGCTTCGGCGAAGGATCCCAGGACCAGCCCCGAAACCAGGCCGAGCGCCATGAAGGCTGGAGCCATGAACCTTGCGCTGGGGCCGAACACGAACACGCGGGCCAGCGCTACTTGTACCATATTGGACGCCACGGCGCCCGCCACGCACAGTCCCACGTACGAGAGCGCTTTGGGCCCTGCCACGGCCCTGAGGCCGCGCATGACAAGGGCGCTCGCGAGCGTTCCTGCCAGCGAGAACAGCGCAACATACGAGAACAGCGACCCGGTAAGCACGCTCATGCCCACCACCTTGACCAGCGCGAGGGCCATATATGCTCCAAAGGGCAGCAGGTCAACTGCTATCAGGATGGGCAGGTTGGCCAACCCGATCCGCATGAACGGGACAGGCCTCGGGAGCATGTACTCCACGGTGGAGAGGAAAAAGGCCAGGGCCGCCAAGAATGCGGCCAGCTTCCGGCCCCCATCGCTGAAGACGGGTCTATCTGACCGTCGCATCGAGACCATCTTCTCCCTCCGCACCTTCTATCCTGATGAATACACCATTGGGGAGGCAAGCTGACCAGTCACCAGTATTACGTATCGGTGGGGAGGCAACGCAGGTTTTGTTGGTGCAGGGAGAGTCCTCGATGTGGGCCTTGCCGTCATCGATATGAATGTAGGTAATGCCCAGGAGCCCCTGGACCTCCAGTTCACGGTCCGCCGAGAGCGGATAGATCCATTCCTGTTCACCGGAGGAAACAACAACAACGGCGGCCGCTGGGCCGCCGTATACTGAGACTGAAAGTGCGACAAGCGCAGCCGCGGACAGTGCTACGATCAGGATATCGAATGGCCTGATCGATACTCGTGCCCGCCGTGCTGGCCTGTCAGCCGGCTGGATCAGTGGCAACCGCCGCAGCCACAGCCGCCTTCGTCGTCACAGTCGCCATCTCCGCAACCACCCTCTCCGCAACCGCAGCCTTCTTCCTCGCCGCCGTGCACGTGGCCGTGCTCCAGCTCTTCGGCGGTAGCCTCGCGGACATCCTGAACGGTTACATCGAAGTGCAGTGACTTGCCGGCCAGCGGATGGTTCGCGTCGATCTTGACCTCGTCGCCTTCAACGCCGACCACGGTGACCACGCGCATCCCGCCCTCTTCCTGGGCCTGGAACTGCATGCCGATCTCGACCTTGTCAGACTCGGCAAAGTCTTTCTTTGAGACGGTAAAAACCATTTCCTCGTCGTGCTCGCCATACGCATCGGCCGGAGCTATGACGCAGTTGACCTTGTCGCCGGCTTTCTTGCCCACGAGGTGCTTCTCAAGGCCCGGGATGATGTTGTCGTTGCCGTGGAGGTACACGAGCGGCTCGCCCTCGGAGCGGTCGATCATCGCTCCCTGATCATCCTTGAGCATGTAGTCTATGGAGACGACGCGATCTTTCTGGATTTCCATTGATAGCCTTCCTTAAAGAGAGTGTATTCGACGGCAGGGTCGAACGAAACACGGAATATCGTGCAGATCACGTCCGTATAGTTACGCCTGAATGTCTTTGATAAGGTACCTATTGGATTTGAGATTTTCAAGTACCGAAAGTCCAATAATTGAAGCTGGCCCTGCATCGTGCTATAGTGCGCGGCCGGAGGTGATCGATGACTATGTTTCAGGCGGGTATCCTGGGTCTGTTCCAGGGCATTGCCGAGTTCTTGCCGATATCTTCAAGCGGACATCTGCTTGTTTTCAAGGACCTGATGGGGCTCTCCGAGGTGCCGGCGCTCTTCGATGTCGTGTTGCACCTCGCCACGCTGGCTTCAATACTCCTCGTTTTCAGGAAGCGGATTGCTGGAATAGTACGTTCGTTTTTACGCCTGATGGTCAAAAAGCATGGCGACGATGACGCTGAAAACCTGTCCATCATCGTGCCGGCCCTCGTGGCGACCGCGCTGACGGCTGTCGTTGGGCTGGCCATCGAGCAGATTGACCTGTCTGATGCGCCCAGAGTCGTGGCGGGGCTCCTGCTCGTTACGGCGCTGATACTCGTCGTTTCGTCAAGATTCAAGCCGGGCCAGACCGGCTATCGCGGCATGACCATCCGTCACGGTGTCATCATCGGGTTGGCCCAGGGAATAGGCGTGTTTCCAGGCATCAGCCGTTCCGGCATAACGATCAGCGCCGGGCTGGCTTCCGGACTCCAGCGCGAAACTGCGGGCGAGTTCTCGTTCCTGCTCGCCGTACCTGCGATACTCGGTGCCTTGGTGCTCAAATTCGACGATATGGCAGAGCTTGCGGGCACCGTTGCACCGCTATCGATGATCGTTGGATCACTCGTCGCGTTTCTTACGGGTATCGCGTCGCTCCTGATCCTGATGCCCCTGGTACGCAAGGGGAAACTGGCCTGGTTTGCCGCGTACCTGATACCCGCGGGCCTTCTCGGCCTATTCCTCCTGTAACGAAACGCCGATACAGAAAGCAAGGATTGGAGCGAACGCATTGGACACAGCACGTAAGGCAAAATCGCTCATAATCGTTTCAAGCGCCGTTCTGGTCATAGCCGGCATGGCGCTGTTTTCTCAGTTGCTGGTAGCCTGGATTGGATACGGTTCCGGTTTTGGCGGCTTTCTCCTCGATGGGCTCTCGTGGGCTGCCTTCGTGCTGCCTGCATATCCACTGGTAGGAGCCCTCATCGTCGCCATGCCGGGTTTCAGGTACGACGCGCTCTTCGCGCTTCTCGGCAGCCTCGTGCCGTTTGCATCCCTGGCTGCCACCGCCCGCTTCCTGGACGACCCGGCCCGATGGTTTTCAGTCCATCCGGCACTGAAACCCTTCGGCGTGGCTGGCCTTGCCATAACCGGCTTCGGTTGTACGCTCGCAACCAGCCTGCTTCTGCTGCTGGCTGCCCGCCGCTTCAGCAAGGGCTCCGCCACAGAGTACGTTTCAGCCGCTGTACCCGCGCGCGCCGCCAGCGCCGCTACCCGGCCTGCCGCGGCCAGCATTTCCATACCCAAGCCTTCAGCGCGCGTTCAGCCTGCCGTCGTCGATGGCGACGATGATGAAAATATCCTGCTGGACTTGAGCTATCCTGACCTGCCTCCCGCACCGTTTCTCACCTCGATGGGCAATCCAGACCCTGAATCTGATCCACCCGCGGCACCCGAAGCCGGGGAACCTCAAACTGCAGAGGTGCTTGAGGAAGAGGTACTTGATGAAGAGGTCCTTGAGGAATTCGAGGAACTCGAGGAGCTCGGGGCGGCTGACGGTGCTGGTCTGGCCGATGGCATAGAGGAAGTGGAGGAGCCTATCCGGCTGATGTTCGGACGGACACCAACGCCGGAGAGCCTTTCCGGCAACGACCCAGCCCTCGATGCCGGTTACTGGGAAGAATCTGAGCCCACAGTTATTACGCCGCTGGACGCCGCGCTGGCCAAGGCCTCAAACAAGGCCGCAACGAAGGCTCCGGAAAAATCCGCCGCACGTTCAGCACTGCTCCCCAAAGTAGAAGTCTTCCATGATGGCGAACATGCCGACGCGGTTCGCGAAGCCGACGACCTGGCTCAGCGTTCCAGAACCTTTGATGCAGCGGCCGTGACTCCCGCTGCCACGCTCGTCAAGGCCGCCGGTCCGGTTGAAGTTTCTGTGCCACCGGCCAAGCCCGTACTGTTGCCCAGGCACAGACCCTCGCTGGAATACGGACTGCCCACAGAAGGCATCCTGACCGCCTATCCCGACGGCCAGTACTGGATCATAGATGACAAGACACGACACGCCGCCGAGGTCCTCCGGGAGACGCTCAAGGAATTCGGTATTGCGGCAGAAGTAACCGGCATCCGCAAGGGCCCGGTTATCACCATGTTCGAGATACTGCCAGCGCCGGGCGTACGGCTCTCAAAGATAGCGGGCCTGTCCGACAACATAGCCTTGCGCCTCGCAGCCTCGAGCGTCCGCATCGTCGCGCCGATACCGGGCAAGCACGCCGTCGGCATCGAGGTGCCCAACGAGCGCCGCTCCATCGTGTCGTTCAAGGAAATCGTCGAGAGTGAAGTTTTCAAGAACGCAAAGATGGAAGTGCCGGTCGTGCTGGGCAAGGACATCACCGGCGACGTGCAGGTGGTGGAACTTACCCAGACGCCGCACCTCCTGATCGCCGGCGCTACCGGTTCCGGAAAGTCGGTCTGCGTCAACTCGATTATCCTGTCCATCCTGTACCGCCGCTCGTTCAACGAAGTAAAGCTGATACTCATCGATCCCAAGATCGTCGAGCTTAAATTATATAACGGCATACCGCACCTGTTGACCCCGGTGATCACCGAACCCAAGCGCGCCTTCCAGGCCCTGCAGTACTGCATCTGCGAGATGGAGCGGCGCTACAGCCTCCTCGATTCCATGGGCGTGCGCGACATCAAATCGTTCAACCGCAAGATCGTCGAGAAGAACATGGCCACCGACAAACTGCCGTACATCGTCGTGATCATAGATGAGTTCGCGGACCTCATGGCGACCACCGGCAAGGAGCTTGAGTCGACGCTCGCGCGCCTGGCGGCCATGTCCCGCGCGGTGGGTATCCACCTGGTGCTGGCGACGCAGCGTCCCAGTATCGATGTGATCACCGGCCTCATCAAGGCCAACATACCCAGCCGCATCGCGTTCATGGTGGCCGGCAAGTTCGACTCACGCATCATCATAGACATGGTGGGAGCGGAAAAGCTGCTGGGACGCGGCGACATGCTGTATTCGAGCGCCACCGACGCGTTCCCCGTGCGTATGCAAGGCGCCTTCGTCTCCGAGGATGAAGTAGAGCGCGTAGTGGCCCACGTGAAGACCCTGGGTTCACCCAATTACATAGACGAGGAAATTTTCGTGGACGACGACGAGGATGATGACGGTCCATCCCTGTTCGACGCCGAGGACGATGACCCGCTCTACGAAAAAGCCCTGAGCATCGTGCTGGAGCAGGGCAAGGCCAGCGCCAGTTTTCTGCAGCGCAAGCTCAAGATAGGTTACAACCGCGCCGCCCGCCTCGTCGAACTGATGGAAGAGAAGGGCATCGTAGGCAAGTCCCAAGGCTCCAAGCCGCGTGACCTGATGCACAACCCGGAAATGGGCAGCATGCGACCGCCGAACGCCCGGGCCAAGTATGTGCCTGATTTTACGGCTGACGAACCCGAGCCGGCGCAGGCAGTTGAGGACGAAAAAGCTTGATATACGATTTGAACCACAGAGGCACGGAGACACAGAGAAGATGAGGTAAGAAGGATAGGATAACAGAGAATGAGTTTTTAGTTTTATTATCCTGTGCATCTCTTTCTTATCCTGATCATCCTGTTTAATTTTTTACTAACCAATCAAAAACATGATCTACAGGATCAAGTCGAGGAGATGGACATGATACGGAGAGGTGAGAGCAAGGCTCGGTTTTTTAATTACCTCATCGTGTTCATTTGCTTGCTGCTGCTTTTTTCGTGCGGGACGGGGGCGGATGACGCCTGGCCGCGACGCATCATCCTGTTCATAGGCGACGGCATGGGGCCGGAACAGGTGGTCGCGGGATCGTACTACCTCGGCCGGTCTGCCAGCTTTACGGAGTTCGGTGTACCGGCTACCGTTACCACGCACTCTGCTGATAATCCTATAACGGATTCTGCTGCCGCGGCTACCGCGATCGCGACTGGCCACAAGGTGGGCAATGGCGTTCTTTCCATGGATGTTTCCGGGGCCGGTGCCCCGTACCTTACCCACGCCACGCCAGCGGCATTCGCGGCGCACCAGCCGAGCCGTACCCTCTATGATGCAATAGCGGATGATTACTTGCTACGTTCACGCCCCAACATCATGCTCGGCGGTGGAGCCAACGGACTCGATGATGCCGAGGCTTTGGCGGCAGGGTATACGGTGGTCAAAAACAAGATTGAGCTGATGGCTGTTTCCACGAGTGCCGCGCCGATGATCGCGGGATTGTTCGGCACAGGCTTTCTGCCGTATGAAATTGAACGGGATCCTGCCTCTCCGTATCCTGACCTCGCCGAAATGACGACCCAGGCTTTACGCATGCTTGAAGATTCCAGCACGGGTTTTTTCCTGATGGTGGAGAGCGGCCTCATCGATCAGGCCGCCCATGTCAATAATGCTACCCGGATGGTAGGCGAGGTGGCCGCCCTGGATCGGGCGGTTTCAGTAGCCCTGGACTGGGCTGAAGGCAAAGATGACGTATTGATCATTGTTACAGCTGACCACGAAACCGGTGGGATAACGTCTGTAACCAGTTCAGTAGCCGGTTCCGTTCCTGCTATCACCTGGTCAACGACTGGCCACACCGCCCGCGCTGTTGACCTGTACGCCTGGGGCACCGGCTCAACCCGATTCTCGACCGCCACCGACAACACCCACCTCTTCGCTTCTTTTTTAGAATAAAATCCTATTATTTCTCTTTTTCTTCCTCTTCTTCTTCTCCGTGCCTTCCAACGCTCCGCACTGCTCGCGCTGGCTCCGTGGTCTGATTTTTCCTTATTATCCTTGTATTAATTTTATCGTGTCAAAGTACGCCAGTCGGTGTTGAGCGCGTAGCCCAGGTCGATCAGTAGCGACAGGTACTGGTACTGGCTGGCGATCAGCGCTTGCCGTGCGGCATCGACATCGTACTGCGCCGCTTCCAGTTCCAGGGCGGTGGCTGAGCCGCGTTCCCAGGCTTCCCTGGCGCGGGTCGCGATGCGCTCGGCAAGGCTGATCTGTCCGGCGGCGAGTTCAACGCTGGTTTGCGCGAATTCTATGTCGAGCCTGAGCGCTTCCACTTCGTCCAGCGCGCTGCGGAGTGCCTGTTCATAGCTGAATGCCAGCCGGTCCTCGGCTTCGCGCAGCGCCAGCAGTTCCAGGTCCTTGCGCGAGCCTGGAATCCAGGCATCGGCGTTGAAGGTGAGCCCTGCGCTGATGAAAAAATTGTCACGCGCGGTTTCAAAATCCGTCAGGCTGAAATTCCAGCCGGCGTCGAGCGTAACCAGCGGCAATCGATTGAGGTCGCTGTACTTGGCTGTGGCAGTGGCGGCGACCTCCCGTGCAAGGCTTGCTTTTGCCAGGTCGACACGCGCTTCGATCTGGCCCAAATTGATTTCCGAGGGAATACCGGCGGGTACAGCGAGAGCGGTAGTCAGGTCCAGCTGATCGCCCGCGGTAATGCCGAGCAAACGCCTGAACGTCGCCGCTCGCTTGTCGTATTCAGCCACGGCTTTCTTGTGAGCCGAGCGCGCATTCATTTCCGTCATCTGCGCCCTGAGCGCGTCAAGCTCGGAACCGAGCCCGCGCGCAAAGCGGAGGTCTGCCAGGCGACGGCGCTCTTCCGCCAGCACGATGGCTTTGGCCTTGTTGTCCAGATCCAGCTGAAGCGACACGAGCTGGAAGTACGCTTTCTGGACATCCCGCGCGAGGCGGGCCAGCAGGTCCTGCTCGCCGAGCAGCGCCGAGCGGTACGCGGTACGGCGGTTTTCAAGCTCATACAGGACGCTGGTGGTAACCGTCAGCCTGGTTCCGAGGCTCAGGCTAGACCCGAGCAGGTTTGTCGAAGGATTGTTGTCAGTGAATAATTCGTCACCGATTCTTCCTGACAGCCCCGTGCTGATGCCTGGCAGGAACAGGTTCCAGCTGCTTGCCAGATCGCGCCTGGCAGAACCCACGACGAGTTTCTGCCCATACAGCTCTACGCTGGCTCTCGTCGCCAACTCGATGGCGGACTCCACTGAAAGCTTCACCGGTTCCGCCGCAAGAGAAACGAGGCTCAGCATTGAGAGCAACAAGAGCGGGATGATATTTTTTTGTATCATGGATTGTATCTCCAGAAACTGAGGATGGCCGGAACCGCGAACAGTGTCAGAAAAGTGGAGACGATAAGGCCTCCCGAGACGGCTATGCCCAAGGGCTGGAGTATCGATGAACCCGAGCCGAAATTGATGGCGATGGGCAGCATGCCGATGATGGTGGTCAGCGTGGTTATCAGGATTGGCTGGAAGCGGAGCGCAGCGGTGGCTTCTATCGCCGTAAGGTGGTCGGCATAGTCCTTTCTGGTATTCAGGTAAAAGTCTATCAGTATGATGGCATTGTTCACCACGATGCCGCCCAGCAGTATCGTGCCGAGCAACGAGTTGAGGTTCAGCGTCGATTTGAATACATATAACGAAATCACAACACCCACGAAACCAAGCGGAATTGTCACGAGGATGACGAGCGGTATCCACAGCGAATTGAACTGGAAACAGAGCAGCAGGTAGATGAGGACGATGGAAATACCCATGGCCACAAACAGAGACTTTATCGACTCGTCTATTTCTACTCTGGGATTATCCAGCGCAAAACTGTATCCCGGAGGCAAAATAATTTTTTCTGTAAGCAGCGCCAGGGCTTCCTGCTCCTTCTGCACGCGTGCCGCGTCAGTAACCTCGGCCGAGGAACTGGCGTACAGCCTGAAGGCCAGTTCGCCATTTTCAGAATAGATTTGCGAGACTGCTGAACGCTGATCGAAATCGAAAAAATGCTTGAGTGGCACGTACGAGGTCTTCCAGGGAACGAGAAAGTTCGCCAGCTTGTCGCGCGAGTCAAGTTCCGTGTCTGGGTATTTGGCGACGACTGATACCTCATAGGTTCCGTCCGAGATGGACATAGGCACGGTTCCGCCCAGTGCCCGTTTTGCGAGCGTGCTCAGGGTGGAACTTGTCAGGCCCTGGAAACCGCGCAGCGACTCGTTCCGAGGGCTGAGCACCAGCTCATTGGTCATGGCCGGAGACGGCCGCACATTGACCCGGCCGTACAGTCTGGATTCGTTGAGGACGCGCTGCATGTCATCCAGGATGGCTACTTTCTGCGTTGCGTCCGGGCCATACACGCTGAGTTGCAGCGCATACACCTGGGGCAGAGGCAGGGCTGCCGGATCCCAGGACTGGATGTTGTAATACCAGAGCCCCTCGCTCACGAAGGCGCGCTCCAGCCGGTCGAGCGCTTCGCCGACCTGCTTCGGGTTGTCGAAGTCTATGAGTATCTGGTTCATGCGACCGGAAATGTTGGCAAAACTGCGGTACTGGAGCCCGGACAGGGCAGCTACCGTGCGCTCGCGAAGCTCGGGCATCACGTGCTCGATGATGTCCACGGACGTCTGATAATCATTGTGCCTGAAGAATAGCACGACCCTGTCGGACTGAGGCTTGGACATGATCTCCTTGGGAATCCCGGGGAACAAGGCGATTACGGCCAGGGCCATGGCGACGAGGGTTATCAGGAGGAACAGGCCGGCGATGATACGCCTGGACATGATAAACCGCAGGATGCGGCGGTATGCACCCACCACCGCTCCTATCACTGGTTCGGAGATCTTTGCAAAACCCCTGGCGCTCAGATGATCAATATTCTGCTTTCCTTTGCCCCTGAAGAGGAAATAGGCAATGACCGGAACCAGGCTCAACGAAACGAACAGCGAGCACATCAGCGAGAACACCACCGTCCTGGCCTGGTCCCCCAGGATGGCATTGGCCAGCGGTGCCGAGAATGACAGCGGCAGGAACACCAGCACGGAGGTCAGCGTTGAAGAAATGACGGGGCTGCGTACCTGCCTGGTGGCATCCATGACGATATGCTTCCACATCGTCGAATTGAGTACTCGCGTGTCTTCCCTGCGCCAGCGATGGATGTTTTCCATCACCACGATGGTGGCGTCGACGATCATGCCCACCGCCAGCGCGAAACCGCCGAGTGAAATCAGGTTGAGCGAGACATTGAACAGGTACATCAGAATGAAGGAAAGCATGATGGAAACCGGAATTGAAATGGCTATGATCAGCGTATTCCGGAGTTCACCGAGGATCAGGAACACGATCAGGATGGCGAGGACGCCGCCGATCAACGCCGCCTGGACAACCTGGTCTATCGACCGGTTGATGTATTTTGCCGGATCCACGTACAGATTGAATTCCGTATCCGCGGGAACGAGACCTGCGTCCCTGGCATCCTCCATTATGGTAGTCAGATCATCGGTCATGCGGTTGAGGTTGCCGCCTTCAATCGGAGTAAGCGTTATCTGGATGGCGGGACTGTCTTCTATCATGAAGACATTTCTGGGCACCGTGTAGCGTATCACGATGTCCGCTATGTCCTCGAGCGCGACGAGGGTATCGCCTGAGCGCTTGATTTCGAGTCGGGGCAGGTCCGCGAGGCCACGGTCGGCGCGGCTGACGCGCACGCTGAAACGCTCGCCGGATTCCCGGAGCGTGCCGAGCGGCTGGGGCGCCAGCCCCGACTGAAAAGCCGTGTTCACGTCGCTGACGGTCAGGCCATACGAGAGCATGGAAGCCTGGTCCAGGGTTACCGTGACCTGCAGCTCCTCGAGTCCGAACAGTCCGAACTCCTCCACGTCCTGGATGGCCCGCAAGCGCGGCTCCACGTTGGCGGTCAACAGTTCCATGAGCTTTTCCGGGGGCGTTCCCGCGGAGGCGGCGCCCATGACGATGAAGCCTGCGTTCTCGCCTTCCATGAAACGGATGCTGTAGCCGTCGCGTATCTCGGACGGGAGGCCGCTGTTGATGGAGAACATGGTCGATTCCACGGAATCCTTGGCTACATCGCTCTTGATCTCCCAGTCAAAGGTGAGGGTAATGCTGCTGGAATCGCTGGAGTAGGTGGTCTCCATGATGTCTACGCCATCGAGGGCGGAAAGCCTGGGTTCAATGCTGCCGGCGTATTCGTGTTCAAAATCGATGGCGGAGATACCCGGGTGGTTGAAGCGGATGGTGACCATGGGCCGGCGGGTCTGCGGGTACATCATCACAGGCAACCTGAGTGCCAGCACGATACCCAGGCCGCAGAGCAGGATGGAGAATATGATGAACCCGGTGGTCTTGCTGAATATCAGCTTGAGCATGTCAGGAACCCTTCTTCTGGGCTTCCCGGTATTCCTGCAGGGTCAGCCCTTCCTTCTCGAAGCCGGTAATCCTTGATGGATAGCGGGTGCCTGGTTCCAGCCCCGCAGTTATAAGAATATCGTTACCATAAGGTTTGCCCGGCGTTACCGGCACCTGCTTGAGTTTTTCATCAGCACCCACTACCCACATGACGCTGCGTCCAAAGCGCCTGATGAGCAGAGTTTGAGGCACAAACTGGCCGCGCACCTCTTCTACGGGCAGATCCATGAACAGCACCATGCCGATCCTGGCTCCAGGCTGGGCCGCGAAGCGCAGCGTTGCGCTGAACAGCCCCGTAGCATAATCCGGCTCGGCGGAAACCGAGAGCAGGCTGCCCCGCAGGTTCACCCCGTCGGCTGAATGCGCCGTCACGGCTGGTTTGCCCATGCCAGCTACCCTGAACGCATCTTTGTCGCTCAGCGCCGCTACCAGCCGGTATTCAGCATCGTCTATTACCGTCACGGCCGCCGCTCCCGCACGCACCTCGGCACCGGCCATCAGCTGAATTTCCGACACCCGCCCGGCGATGCGCGAACTAACCACCAGCGGCCGGTACGACTCGCCAGGCGCATCCCGGCTCACGGTAACCAGCGCCTGCCCCTCGGCCACCCGGTCCCCCACGCGCACGTGAACCGCTTCCACGAAGCCCGCGATACCCACCGTGTGGCTGATGCGCCTGGCCGGCTCCAGCCTCCCGGCCACGTTGATCGACGTCGTCCTCGTTTCCACTTTAGAGACAGACAGCAGCGCGCTGCCCTGACCGCCAGTCCGTGAACCAGACTGGCCGGGTTGGCCGGGTTGCTGCTGCGTGCCCATGCCTCCGGCTCCTGATCCCGCTCCTGGCGCCGCTCCTGGCGCCGCTCCTGGCGCGCCTCCTGGAGGAGGCCCCCCGGCCCCTGGCTGCTGGGCGCCCGCAAGCGCAACAGCCAACACGAGGATGGAAATAACGTATACGGTTCTGGACATTTATACTCCCGGGCGTTTCGTTTCAAAACGTACATTCAGACACCATAAGGTACCATGGTAACAATGTTTCCGTGTAGCGGTTACGCGTTTTAACGTGACTCTGGCGCGGGTTCCCGCTATTCTATACATACGATTATAAGGAGGCATGCATGCTCGTAGAAGGTACCCCGGCTCCTGATTTCAGCCTTGAGGACGACTCAGGCAAGGCTGTGAGCCTGTCGTCATTCCGCGGCAAGACCGTCGTCGTATATTTTTATCCCAAAGACGATACCCCCGGCTGCACCAAGGAGGCCTGCGGCTTCCGCGACGCCAACGACCAGTTCCTTGCCAAGGGCGCCGTCGTCATCGGCATCAGCCCGGACAAGGCCGCCTCGCACGGCAAGTTCCGCGCCAAGTACGGCCTGCCGTTCGCGTTGCTCGCCGACCCCGACCATACCGTGCTTGAAGCCTGGGGCGCCTGGGGCGAGAAGGCCATGTACGGCAAGAAGTACATGGGCGTCGTCCGCTCTACCGTCATCGTGGCTCCCGACGGCACCGTAAAGAAAATATTCCCCAAGGTCAGCCCGGAGGGCCATGCCGAGGAGATACTTGCGCTGCTGTAGCATTTTTAGAGCAAGCTTGACTGCAGGTATATACAGTATTATACTTGTATATACAGAGGTGAGCCATGCTCAGCATACGTAATCCCGAGGTCGAAAGGGTCACCCGGGATCTTGCCATTGCCACGGGAAAAACCATGACCGAGACTATCCTCGACGCATTGCTCAGGCAGCAATCCGAAACATCAAAACTGGCCGAGCGGAAGAAGGCCCTCTTCCGCTCGATAGCCGTCGCGTGCGCAGCGGCTCCTGACCTCGATACCCGCAGCGCTGATGAATTATTGGGATACGATGAAGCGGGAGGCTTCGGCGATGGTCGTTGATAGCTCGGCGATATCCGCCATCCTGTTTCGTGAGTCCGACTCGGAGCACTTCATCCAGGCCCTGGCTTCAAGTGATCGAAAGTTCATGAGTGCCGTCAACCGCCTGGAGGCGTGCATCGTGCTGGAGTCGCGCAAGGGCAGTGCAGGGGCCTCGGCCCTCGCAGCCCTGATGGCCAACGCTGAGATTGAAGTACTGCCCTTTGACGCGAGCCAGGCTGAAGTCGCGCTTGCCGCATGGCGCCGCTACGGCAAGGGCAGGCATCCGGCAGGTCTGAACCTGGGAGATTGTGCAGCGTACGCTCTCGCCATCACCCTCGACCAACGACTGCTCTTCAAAGGCGATGATTTTGCAAGGACCGATGTAGCGGTGGTTGAACAATCCTGAGCATAGCTAAAAGCACTCTCCATTAGGCGTTGCTGTGTGCATCACGGAAGCATGCATAAGCAGGATGTCGCCACAACTCTTCCATGGCTGTCCCCTTCCACTGAGTTCCGTATGGATTTTCCGGTTGAATTTTGTTTATAGTCAACCTATGGAAGAAGATGTCCTCTGGAAACAGCATTTGTCCAATTACAGGAAGGCCATGAACCGACTCGGAGCGGCTGTGCGGCTTGCAGCGGAACGCCCACTCAGCGAGCTTGAGAGCCCAGGCTTGATTCAGGCTTTCGAATTCACGCATGAACTCGCTTGGAACCTCATGAAGGATTGGCTTGAGTTCCAGGGGCTCACCAGTATGACTGGATCGCGTGATGCCACCCGTGAAGCCTTCCGCGCGGGGATCATCAATGACGGAGAAATTTGGATGGAAATGATCAAAAGCCGAAACGAATCATCACATACATATAATATTGAAGTAGCGAATCGTATTTCAGAAGCAATCCTCGACCGATACTGGCCTTTGTTCGCATCATTTCTGGAAGGTATGTCCCAGAAGGAATCTGCTGCATGAAATTCGGTCTGCCAGATCGGGTCATTGCAAGCCTGGTAGAGGTCTTGTCGCAGAACGAAAGCATCGAACGTACCGTGCTTTTTGGTTCCCGCGCCAAAGGTACCTACCATGAAGGTTCCGATATTTACCTGTGTCTCACAGGAACCGACATCGACCTGTCTGTGCTCTCCAGATTGGAGGCGCGTATCGACGACCTCGACATGCCATGGAAAGTCGACCTCGTGCCAGAAGTGATGATAGACAGTAAGGCGTTGCTGGACCACATCCACCGGGTATGCGCCGTTCTTTACGAGCGAACTCCGACCAGTCTGCGCTGACCAAGACAGTACCATACCTTTTTCCAGAACTCAGGCCGAGCATAAGGAACATTTCAATCGCTTACTGGTTTAACAGAAACTCGCGGATATTCTGATGGATGATCCCCTTTCTATACACTCGTTGGTCTTCGTCAAGGGTCAGTACGTACTTGGGGTGGTTATCCTTTATTTTCTCGAGCGGGACATATTCGCGTTCTATAACCTCGGCATTTGGGAGCGTCAGGAC
>JFJP01038743.1_pt1 | contig 16742 bp, 15 predicted proteins | sample 431651 | NCBI WGS metagenome assembly JFJP01 (sample SAMN02602958, study PRJNA72255) | Microbial mat metagenome, whole genome shotgun sequencing project. | biome: fresh water; feature: sink hole; material: water; isolation source: purple microbial (photo- and chemosynthetic) mats found in... | reverse complement strand
ACATTCATGGCGGCGCCCGAAAGCACATATGAGGGGCGTATCAAAACCGGGAATCCCACTTTACCGATAAACTCCGATATTTCAGCCATACTGGTCATCTCCTGCCATCTGGGCTGGTCGATTCCCAACTTATCCAGAAGGCTGGAAAACTTATGACGATTTTCGGCCTTGTCAATCGAAAGAGGAGAGGTTCCCAAAATAGGAACATTCAGGTTATACAACCGCATGGCCAGGTTGTTGGGAATCTGTCCTCCCATGGAAACAATAAGTCCCTTGGGATTCTCGAGCTCCACAATGTCCATAACCCGCTCGAGCGAAAGCTCGTCGAAATACAGGCGGTCGCAAACATCGTAATCGGTACTTACTGTTTCCGGATTATAGTTGATCATGATGGACCGATAACCTTCATCGTTTACCGTATTGAGGGCGTTAACACTGCACCAGTCGAACTCAACAGAACTTCCGATCCGGTAAGCACCCGAACCCAATACCACAACCGACTTCATATCCGACTGGAACGTAACGTCGTGCGTACTGCCGCTATAGGTAAGATACAAATAATTGGTTTGTGCGGGGTATTCGGCAGCAAGGGTGTCGATCTGCTTCACATAAGGAACGATTCCAACACTTTTTCTAAAGTTTCTGACTTGTAACAGTCCATCTTCCATTTCCGATCCCTTAAGAATCAGCCTTGAAAGCTGAAAGTCACTGAAACCTGTCACTTTGGCTTCCTTTAAAAGTTCAATGGGAAGGGTCTCGAGGGAATTGTATTCTTCGAGCCTGTTCTTGATTTTATAAATCCGATCCAGTTTCTGCAAAAACCAATGATCAATTCTGGTAAGTTCATGGATTCTCTCCAGCGAGAGACCTTTTTCCAATGCTTTTTCGATCACGAATATTCTCATGTCCGTGGGCTCGTTGAGCTCTTTCTCGATATCCTCGAACTCGAGGTCGTGATTCCCGACAAATCCGTGCATACCCTGACCTATCATCCGAAGGCCTTTCTGAATAGCCTCTTCGAAAGTACGGCCAATCGACATCACTTCTCCTACCGACTTCATACTGCTATCGATGAGTTTGCTCACCCCGGTAAACTTGTTCAAATCCCATCGAGGGATTTTGCAAACGATATAGTCGAGTGATGGCTCAAAAAATGCAGAAGTTGTTTTGGTAATGGAATTCTTGAGTTCATGAAGACCATATCCCAGGGCAAGCTTGGCTGCCACGAAGGCAAGAGGATATCCGGTGGCTTTGGAGGCAAGGGCGCTCGAGCGCGACAAACGCGCGTTGACTTCAATAACACGATAGTCCTCTGAAAAAGGGTCAAGAGCATACTGTACGTTGCACTCGCCCACGATTCCGATATGGCGAATCAACTCAATGGCTATTTTGCGAAGCTTATGATATTCGCTGTTGGTAAGCGTCTGCGACGGAGCCACAACAATGCTCTCCCCGGTATGGATGCCGAGCGGGTCGAAATTCTCCATGTTGCAAACGGTAATGCAATTGTCATACTTGTCGCGAACAACTTCGTATTCTATCTCTTTCCATCCTTTAAGCGATTCTTCCACAAGGATCTGATCGGAATAGGAAAATGCTTTTCGGGCCAGCTGCACCAGCTCGTCCATGTTGTAGCAAAATCCACTCCCCTGTCCACCCAGGGTATATGCGGCACGGATTATGATCGGGAAGCCGAGCTCATCGGCTGCCTTTTGGGCATTTTCGATTGAAGTTACAGCGATGCTTTTGGGGGTGAATACGTTGATCTCCTTGAGACGGTTCACAAATTTCTCCCGATCCTCAGTGTCCATGATCGACTGTATGGGAGTCCCCAAAACCCTAACATTGTTGTCTTTTAGAATGTCTTTCCGAAAAAGCTCGATCCCGCAGTTCAAAGCGGTTTGTCCGCCAAAAGAAAGCAATATGCCGTCGGGTTTTTCTTTCTTGATTACCTTTTCAACAAAATAAGCCGTGATGGGAAGAAAATAAATCTTATCGGCAATTCCCTCACTGGTTTGTACTGTGGCAATATTGGGATTTATTAAAACGGTTTCAATCCCCTCTTCACGCAAGGCTTTGAGCGCCTGCGATCCAGAGTAATCAAATTCACCGGCTTCGCCGATTTTCAGAGCTCCCGACCCCAGGAGAATAATTTTTTTGATCGATTTGTCCATTAATTATGAGGCTAATTGTATTTGATGGAACAAAAATAGATAAAAAAATCAGATAAAATTGTTTTTTATCATGCATAATGTATATTTTTGCATTTTATTTGCATAATTATACATGAAGAACAAAAGCGAGCGCTTACTGGCAATTCGGAAGCTGGTTGGGAACAAGAAAATTTCCAGTCAGGATGAGTTGTTAAAACTACTGGCAGCTGAAGGATTCAATATGACTCAGGCTACCTTGTCGCGTGATTTGCGCTACCTTAAGGTTTCGAAGATGCCCGATAAGGACGACTCGTATAACTATGCACTGCAGGATCAGGAAATAAGGACAAGCTCACAGATCAGATCCGGGTTTCCACTCAATGGCTTTCTGTCCATACAATTTGCTCAGGGCATGGCTATTGTCAGAACCCATCCGGGATTTGCAAGTGGCATCGCATCAGCAATCGACACAATGAATCTTAGGGAGATTGCAGGAACCATTGCAGGCGACGACACCATTCTGCTGATTCCAAGCGAAAATACCAAAAGAGAAGAAATTATCAGGAAGCTGTCAGGTTTGTTTCCTGGAATAAAATCAAAAATCATTTAAATTAAAATGGAAAAGATCATTATAAAATTCGCGGACGCAACTGATCTTCCGCTGGTGGGGTTCATAAAAGATGCCATCATACACGCTTCGGAACAGAAGGGTACAGGTATTGCTGTCCGCTCGTCTGAATACATAACAGGAAAAATACTTGAAGGCAAAGCAATAATTGCAAAAACAGAGACCGGCATCTGGGCCGGGTTTTGTTATATTGAATCCTGGGGTCATAACCGTTTTGTGGCCAATTCCGGACTTATTGTAGACGAGAATTTCAGAGGAAGAGGACTTGCCAAGGCTATCAAGTCGAAAGCATTTGAGCTCTCACAGAAACTCTTTCCGGGAGCAAAACTTTTTGGTATCACCACAAGTCTGGCCGTAATGAAAATCAACTCCGAACTCGGCTACAAACCCGTTACCATTTCCGAGTTGACCGACGATGAGGAGTTTTGGAAAGGCTGTCAGACTTGTCCCTATTATGATATTCTGGTACGCACAAAAAGATCACATTGCCTTTGCACAGCCATGCTTCTTGATCCGGACCAAAAGAAACCGGCCAAAACATTATCAGATAGTGCTGAAGCGAAAACCATGCATTCACATAAATAATCACACGGGAAAAAAACGAATCACCATGAAGAAAAAACTTGTGCTGGCATACAGCGGAGGACTCGATACATCATTTTGCACGCATTATCTCTGTAATCAGGAAAATTACGAGGTTCATACCGTCATTGTAAATACGGGAGGGTTTACCGAAGAGGAACTGAAACTCCTGGAAGCAAAAGCTTTGAAGTTTGGAGCAACAAAACACCACACGATCGACGCAACTGACGATTATTACAATCACTGCATACAGTTTCTGATTTTTGGCAATGTGATGCGCAATCGGAATTATCCCGTATCTGTAAGCTCTGAACGCAGTTTCCAGGCCCTGAAGGTTATAAATTACGCCCGCACTATGGGCATCAACACCATTGCCCATGGATCAACCGGTGCAGGAAACGACCAGGTTCGCTTCGAGGCGATTTTTCAGGTATCGGCCCCGGAAATCGAAGTTATTGCGCCTATACGCGATCTCAGACTTAGCCGGGAGCAGGAAATCGATTATCTTATCAAAGCGGGATTGGATTTCAATTTCGAAAAATCAAAATACAGCATTAACCAGGGTCTTTGGGGAACCAGTGTAGGTGGAAGAGAGACCCTTTCCTCGGCGCAGGAATTACCCGATGAAGCCTACCCGGTTAAGAATTTGAAGCAGGGAACCGAAGTGGTCGAAATTGAATATCTTAATGGGACTCCTATAAAGATAAACGGTACAGCATTTAATAATCCCGTTGCGCTAATACAGCATCTCGAATCGCTGGCTTCAGTTTATGCCATTGGAAGGGATGTACATGTGGGAGAAACCATCATAGGGATCAAAGGAAGAGTAGGATTTCAGGCATCGGCAGCCTACATACTTATTAACGCCCATTACGCCCTTGAAAAACATGTTCTTTCAAAATGGCAGCAGCACTGGAAAGAGCAACTGGGAAACTGGTATGGAATGTTTATCCACGAGGGACTGTTTCTTGAGCCGGTGATGCGCGACATTGAAAATTTCCTTCTCAGTAGCCAGAGAAATGTTTCCGGGAAAGTAAGTGTGCGCCTGCGCCCCTACTCGATGATAGTTACGGGAGTAGACTCGCCAAAAGATCTTATGAACTCGGGCTTTGCCAAATACGGCGAAGAGATAGGATCCTGGACCGGCGATGACGTGAAGGGATTCACCAAAATCTTCTCAAATCCCATGAAAATATACTATACAGTAAATCCACAGGAAAAACCTGAATTCTAAAATCTTAAAAAATGGATTTGAAAAATACAAAAATTGCTATTATTGGCGGGGGTAATATCGGGGGAGCCATTGTTAAGGGACTGCTTCGCTCGGGAGAAGTTCCTGCGTCAAACATTACGATAACCCGAAGGAATATTTCCAGAATTACCGAATTCTCTGATCTCGGGGTAAAAACCATGGAAGATAACAACCTGGCTGTAAGCACATCGGATATAATCATTCTTGCGGTTTTGCCCTCTCAGTTAATGGGGATTGTTGATTCCTTGAAAGACTCCATTAAAAAAGAAAAGCATATCGTTGTTTCGGTGGTAACTGCATTTAACCTCCAGGAGATAGGTCAGAGGCTTGAAGCAGGCGTTCCTGTTGTTAGGGTCATGCCAAACACGGCCGCAGCGGTAGGCGAATCTATGACCTGTCTGTGCGCAAACCCCGAACATCAGGAATCGCTCGAAAAAGTCAAATCTGTTTTCGACAAGATCGGAAGCACCCTTATTATCGCCGAAAACATGATGTCGTCGGCAACAATTCTCGGGGCTTGCGGAATTGCATTTTTCATGCGCTACATACGCGCAGCTTCACAGGGAGGCATACAGGTTGGATTTCACGCAGCCGACGCGCAACTCATCGCCGCTCAAACCGCCCGTGGTGCCACAAGCCTGCTTCTCGAGTCGGGAAACCATCCCGAACGCGAGATCGACAAGGTTACAACGCCTATGGGCTGCACCATTGCCGGTTTGAATGAAATGGAGCACAATGGCTTAAGCTCTGCTTTAATAAAAGGTATTGTTTTGTCTTACAACGAATTAAATAAACTAAAGTGACAACCGATACAATCAAACAAGCATCAGGACTCTTAAAACAGATCCTATCGATTCCCTCGATCAGCAGGGAAGAAACACAGGTATGCAGTTTTATCCAGGAATGGTTCCGGGAGAAGGGGTTTCACGTGTATCGTAAAAACAATAACATCTGGATCAAATCCCTTATCAACGAAAACTTTCCGACCCTCCTTCTGAACTCACATATGGACACGGTAAAGCCAAGCAGCGACTGGACTCTGGACCCCTACCTGCCAGAAATCCATGGAAATAAAATCTATGGCCTTGGAAGCAATGACGCGGGCGGGGCGCTGGTATCAATGATCTTTGCCTTTCTCGAACTGAACGAACTTACCTCAAGAGATTACAACCTGATATTGGTTTTAAGCTCTGAAGAAGAAATTTCAGGAGTTAAGGGGATTTCATCGGTAATCGAAGATCTTGGGAAGTTTGACCTTGCAATCATTGGCGAACCCACTGGGATGAAAATGGCAGTGAGCGAGCGGGGGCTGATCGTGTTGGACTGCGTGGCGCACGGTAAAGCCGGTCATGCCGCACATAAGAACGGTGAAAACGCAATTATGAAGGCGATGACGGATATACAGATTCTCGACAACCTCAAGTTCGAAAAGGTGTCGGAATTTCTTGGGGAGGTTGGAGTAAGCGTCACCCAGATCGAGGCAGGAACACAGCACAACGTTATTCCCGATGTTTGCAGATTTGTAGTGGATGTTAGAACCAATGAGCACTACAGCAACGATGAGATGCTGAAAATCATAAGCTCCAAAATCAGTTCGGAAGTTATTCCCCGCAGTATGCGACTGGCTTCTTCATCTCTCGAGATGACTCACCCTCTGGTTCTTAAGGCTCAGAAAATGGGCATCGAGACTTTTGGTTCAAAAACCCTTTCCGACCAGGCGCTTATACCCGGCCCAACCGTTAAAATCGGACCCGGCATGTCGGAACGCTCGCACCAGGCCGACGAATATGTTCTTACCGACGAAATTGAACAGGGAATAAAACTTTACACTGAATTATTAACCGGATTCAAACTATAATATGAACCTCTGGGATAAAGGAATAAAAACCGATTTAAATATTCTGGCTTTCACGGTGGGGAAAGACCGGGAGCTCGATGTTGAGCTTTCTCAATTCGATGTTATCGGATCGATGGCTCATGTTAGTATGCTGGCTTCGGTTAATCTGGTATCGGACGATGAAAAAAATATCCTTATCAAAGCCCTGCTTGATATTTTCGACAGCATTTCCAATGGCAATTTCCAAATTGAAGAGGGAATGGAAGATGTTCATTCTCAGGTTGAAAAAATACTCACACAGAAACTTGGTGAAACCGGCAAAAAAATTCATTCTGCCCGCTCCCGCAACGATCAGGTTCTTGTTGATCTTAAGTTATATTATCGTGAGCAAATGGTCAAGCTGGCCATGCTTAGCTCTGAGCTCATAAACGCCCTGCTCGAAAATAGTGAGAAATACAAAAACATAGTTATTCCAGGCTACACACATCTTCAGGCTGCTATGCCCTCATCTTTTGGATTGTGGTTTGCTGCTTATGCCGAGAGTCTTACAGAAGATCTCATGTTCCATGAAGGCATCATGGAATATATAAACCAAAATCCTTTGGGTTCGGCTGCCGGATATGGCTCGTCGTTTCCCATAAACCGTGAGATGACCACCGAGTTGCTGGAATTCAGCAACATGCACGTCAATTCCATAAATGCGCAATTAAGCCGGGGGAAAACAGAGAAATTCATTGCAGCGGGAATGGGCGCCATTGCAGGAAGTCTTGGGAAAATGTCGATGGACCTGACCCTGTTCATGAGTCAGAATTTCGGATTTTTAAAACTTAAGGAGGAGCTCACCACCGGATCGAGCATCATGCCGCATAAAAAGAATCCGGATGTTTTGGAGTTGATCCGCGCTAAGTCCTCAAGAATCAATGGAATATACCAGGAGGTTTTGCTTCTTACCCACAATTTGCCATCGGGTTACCATCGCGATTTCCAGTTGTTGAAAGAAATTTTGTTTCCTGCATACCAGGAACTTTTCTCCTGCTTGAACATGATGATCCTGGCACTGCAAAATCTCGACATATCTCAGGATATAATTAATGATGAACGGTATTTGTACATCTTCAGCGTTGAGAATGTAAATGAAAAAGTGAAAACCGGGGTTCCTTTCAGGGAAGCCTACGCTCAAGTGGCCAGCGAGATCGACAAAGGGCGATTCAGGCGACTCGAACATGTAAGCTACACCCATACCGGGAGTATTGGCAACCTGGCAAACAACAGGATTGCGGAGAAACTGGAAAAAGTGATGGAGAAGCTGGAGGTTGAGCGCTACGCGGGATTCACAACCCGATTCATTAACAAGCTAAAGTAAATTAAAATGGTACACAGAAAACAACTTCAAAATAAAAACAAGATCGTAATCAAAGTGGGGTCCAGTTCCCTCACCCACAGCAATGGTAAATTAAACCTGATGCGGATAGAGAAACTGGTGCGAGCCATTGTGGATGTGCACAATTCCGGCAAGGAAGTAATTCTTGTTTCTTCCGGTGCTATTGCAACCGGAGCAGCAAAGATGGGCCTTGACAAAAAGCCCGACGACAAAATAAAAAAGCAGGCTTTGGCGGCTATTGGGCAAGCCGAGCTGATAAAGATTTATGACAAGTTCTTTCAGGAATACAACAAAACAGTAGCCCAGATCCTCATCACAAAAGATGGGGTTGAAAATTCCGTGAGAAGAAAGAACGCCAAGAACACCATAAATGAGCTGCTGCGCATGGGTATTATTCCGATTATCAACGAGAACGACACCATCTCGACCCACGAAATCGAGTTCGGCGACAACGATACTCTTTCGGCTGTGGTCGCTTCTTTGATCAATGCAGATCTCCTCATACTTCTTTCCGACATCGATGGCATGTTTACCGGCGACCCGAAGACGAACGAATCGGCTAAACTCATTTCGAAGGTTTTGGATCTCTCGGCAGACCTGGAATCTTATATTTTCGACAACAAATCAGCATTTGGCACGGGAGGCATGGCTTCGAAAATCGTTGCCGCGCGACACTGCATCGAGCACAACATCGACATGGTGATAACAAATGGATCCGATCCATCCATCATTTTTGATGTGCTATCGGGGAAAGAGGTAGGAACACATTTTGTGTCGATGTCGGCGATAAAGTGCGAAGAAGAACGTTAAAATCCCCCGAAAAAAGAATGAAAGAACTCGACGAAAAAGGACAAAGAGCAAGAACGGCGGCCAATATTCTTTCGCAGGTTTCAAGCCTCGACAAGAACAAAGCCTTAAAAATTGCAGCGGCCAATTTGCGACTCCATGCAGCAGACATTCTGAAGGCCAACTCAACCGATGTACAGAATGCTGAACTCAGTGGCCTGAAAGGCTCAATAATTGACCGGCTGAAGCTCACCGCCGAAAGAATTGATGGCATTGCGGAAGGTCTGGAGCAGATCATCAACCTGGAAGATCCTGTTGGAGAGGTTATTTCGATGACTGTAAGGCCCAATGGCTTGCAAATAGGTCAGCGCCGCGTTCCGCTGGGAGTTGTTGGGATGATTTATGAGGCCCGACCCAATGTAACGGTGGATGTTTTCGGATTGTGCATAAAAACGGGAAACTCCTGCATTTTGCGCGGGGGAAAAGAGGCTTTTTTGTCGAATCAGGCTTTGGTAAAAATTCTCAGGTTGTCGCTCTCGGAATCGGACTTGCCCGAAGATTCGGTTCAGCTTGTGGAAGACACGAGCCGGGAGAGCGCAGTGGCCATGATGAAACTCAACAAATACCTCGATATTCTGATTCCACGCGGGGGAGCGGGCCTGATAAAAACCGTGGTTGAGAACAGCACGGTTCCGGTTATTGAAACCGGCGTTGGAAATTGTCATATTTACGTCGATTCGCAAGCCGACCCCGACAAGGCGGTTGCCATAAGCTTCAATGCCAAGACCCATCGGCCCGGGGTGTGCAACGCTGCCGAGAGTCTGCTGATTCACGAATCGGTAGCCTCTGTTATGCTTCCCCTGATCGGGAAAAAACTCCAGGAGAAAAACGTCGAGATACGCGGTGATGAGACTGTTTGCCGCATTCTGGATTACGCGGTTCCCGCGAGCGAAGAAGACTGGGGAACGGAATACCTCGATTATATTATCTCAGCAAAGGTGGTTGGCTCGCTGGATGAGGCTATAAACCATATTAATCATTACGGCACCAAGCATTCGGAAGCCATTGTTACCGAAAATTATACAAACGCTCAGAAATTCCTGAACCGGGTGGATGCGGCGGCCGTGTACGTCAATGCCTCAACCCGCTTCACCGACGGGTATGAGTTCGGTTTTGGTGCGGAGATCGGCATCAGCACACAGAAACTTCATGCCCGCGGACCTATGGGCTTGAAAGCACTTACTTCAACAAAGTATATTATTTATGGGGATGGACAGATAAGGGAATAGCCTACCACATTCCCCGGCGGCGTTTTCCCCCTACATAATAAATGCCGCCCACATTTATTACCATTTGACTGAAAGGCCCAATCACATATTTCCCTGAGATGTAGGCGTCGAAAGAATCGTTTACATAAAGCTGGAAAGCCCCACCGAGGTTCAATCCCGGCTTCACATCCGACATGTTGTACAAATATCGTGAGGAAGGGGTGCGCTCGAGAATATCCCACTTTGAATATATCGCAGTAGCGTTTATCCCGGCAAAACCCAGAAAGCGCAGGGATTTGTCTTTGTACAAGCTGTACACAGCATCCGCATCCGCATGAAACATGTAGGTTTTAAGTACCTCAGAAAAATTGGAATATTTGAATTTGTTAAATGCAGCTAATGACGGCACCAAATGGAAACGGTCGTTGATTTTAATATAAGCCTTTCCGAAAATCGCCGGGTTGCCCGTGGTTCTGGTATTATAGTCGATGCCGCTGGAAAATGCAAGTCCGGCGGACCAGGCGGTAAGCTGTGCGGTTAGCGGGCTTGAAAAGAACATCACAGTGAAAAACACAAGCAACAAGCGCAATTTATTCATGGGAATCCAGATTATCGGTTAAGTAAAAAAAAAGTCGCTTTTAGCCAGCCTAGAAATAGTAAAAATAATAACAATGTAATTTGGGCAATTGTTGAAAAAAAGCTGCAGAGCAGCAAAAAATTTGTAGCCAATGAATTACGCGAATAGTCACAAGCTGCAGAGCAGCGTAATATTAGTCACATAAAATTTTAATTTCTAACCTGACATCAGTGAATAAAAATAATACAAATTGTTTAGATTCTACTTTAACAGATTCACATTTTCGATGATTTTTCTGTGCGTAAACTCCACCCTAAAAACAATAGACAGAAAAATCAACCTGTTCCTTTTAGAGATTTTGGATAAAAATGGGCGTTTTTTCTAATATGTTAAACCAGAATTAACGCTGAGCGGCTAAGTCAAATTTTTTTCTCTCCTCTTCCATGCCCCTATTTCTTAACTCTTTGCGAGAGTCAGGGATTTTTGCTTTGCTGTACTTTCCTGCCAATTCCAAAATATTTTTTTCTGCAATGGATTTTTTGTAATGTACTTTATCAAAAAATACTAAATTTGTAGTCGTTGAACCTGAATTTTGATATTAAAAAAAAGCCCAATGGCAGTAAATACCGGAGAAATCATACAAGTAATTGGTCCCGTTGTAGACATTAGCTTCGAAAAAACCGGAGCAGAACTTCCCAGCATTCATGACGCGCTGGAAATTGACAGACCCGATGGAACCATCCTGATTGTTGAAATTCAACAACATATTGGTGAAAACACCGTTCGAACCATCGCGATGGATTCAACAGACGGTTTGCAAAGAGGGATGCCGGCTCGTGTTACCGGATCGTCGATCAAAATGCCCGTAGGCGACCTTGTAAAAGGGAGGCTACTTAACGTTGTAGGCCAAGCCATCGACGGAATTGGCAGCATTACTGCCGAAGGTGCTTACTCCATTCACAATACAGCTCCGAAACTTGAGGATTTATCCACAGAGTCGGAGGTTCTTTTTACCGGGATAAAGGTTATTGACCTTTTGGAGCCTTATGCCAAGGGTGGAAAAATCGGTTTGTTTGGTGGTGCGGGTGTAGGAAAAACCGTTATCATCATGGAGCTGATCAACAATATTGCAAAACGTTATTCAGGCTTGTCGGTTTTCGCCGGTGTGGGTGAGAGAACCAGGGAAGGCAACGACCTTCTTAGGGAGATGATCGAGTCGGGAGTTATAAAATATGGTGAAGCTTTTACAAAGAGCATGGAAGCAGGAGGCTGGGATTTGGATCTTATTGATCGCGAATTACTCAAGACCTCACAGGCCACATTGGTTTTCGGACAGATGAACGAACCTCCCGGGTCGCGTGCAACCGTTGCCTTGAGCGGATTAACCGTTGCCGAAGCTTTCCGCGACGGAGACGAGAAATCCGGTGGAAGGGACATTCTGTTTTTCGTGGACAACATTTTCCGCTTCACCCAGGCAGGTTCAGAGGTTTCGGCACTTTTAGGCCGTATGCCTTCCGCAGTGGGTTATCAGCCCACACTTGCAACCGAGATGGGTTTAATGCAGGAAAGGATTACCTCAACCAAGAGGGGATCCATCACCTCCGTTCAGGCTATTTATGTGCCTGCTGACGATTTAACCGATCCGGCACCGGCAACAACATTTGCCCACCTTGATGCAACTACAGTACTCGACCGAAAAATATCTGCACTTGGAATTTATCCTGCGGTAAACCCGCTCGATTCGACTTCCAGAATCCTCTCCCCCGAGATTGTAGGCCATGAACATTATAACACCGCTCAGAGGGTAAAAGAGCTGCTGCAGCGGTACAATGAGTTGCAGGATATTATCGCAATTCTTGGGATGGACGAGTTGTCGGAAGACGACAAACTGGTTGTTCACCGTGCGAGAAGGGTTCAGAGATTCCTCTCCCAGCCTTTCCACGTGGCCGAGCAGTTCACAGGTATTCCCGGCGTGCTGGTTTCTATCGAAGATACCATCAAAGGTTTTAACATGATTATGGATGGCGAAGTGGACAAATATCCCGAAGCAGCATTCAACCTGGTTGGAACCATCGAAGAAGCCATTAAGCGCGGCGAAAAAATGATCAGTGATTCCAACTAAGCTCAGGCTTTAATTTTAACAAGGAGGGTGAGGCGTTTGTTCGACATTTTAAAATTGCCTGCTCTCCCCAACTAATTACAATAATGTACCTGGAAATAATCACACCCGAAAAGAAACTGTTTGCAGGAGAGGTTAAGCTTGTGAAGGTTCCCGGCTCAAAAGGCTCGTTCGAGATTCTTAACAATCACGCTCCTATCATTTCGACTTTGGAAAAAGGCAGCGTGCGAATCCTTAATCCTGAGGGTATACAATCTTTTTTTAATATCGGGGGAGGAGTAATTGAAGCCAAAGAAAACAAAATCATATTGCTTGCAGAGTCTGTCCAGGAATAAAACCCCAGGAGCAGGATACGGCATTTTTTTCGCTATTAGCCTGTTTGCCATATTTTTGCCGGAGTTGCTTAACGGGCAGCTCATCCGCAAAAGTGAGGTGAGTTTCGATGCCTCCGACGGCTTAACAGTGACCGCAAATCTTTTCCATTCCAAAAAGTCCAACCCGTATATAATTTTGTTTCATCAGGAACTCTCCAGCAAAGGCGAGTTCGACAGCATTGCCTCCCGCTTTATAAAGATGAATTACAATTGCCTGGCGGTTGATTTGCGGTCGGGCGACAACCTGGGTTTTGCGAAAAACGAAACCGCAGCACGGGCAAAAGAGGGCAGTTATCCGCTCGGCCTTTTGGATGCAGCCAAGGATATGGAAGCGGCAATCGACTTCCTGTTTGAATTCAGCGGGAAAAAAGTCAGCCTCTTCGGCAGTGCCAGCTCTGCGAGCCTCGCCGCAATTGTAGGTCGCGACAACGAGCATGTTAAAGCGGTTGTCGCTTTTAGTCCGGGTGAATATTTCGCTCCGGAATCCGAACTGAAAAATATTCTTGCCAATTATCCCAAACCGCTTTTTGTGGCCGGCACAGCCGCTGAATTCGTTTATTTGTCCGAAATTGAAGGTTTTCCCGGACACGACAGAATACTGTTTAAACCCACTCGGGGAGAAGGACTCAGAGGAACATCGGCTCTGCTTAAAGAAAATCCCAGCCGTGACGAGTATTGGCTTTCGCTCCTGCTGTTTTTCCGATCCCTCCAATAGCTTAATCCCATTAATGTGGTCAAATTTCTGATTATACGCCTCTCATCCATAGGAGACATTGTTCTCACCACCCCGGTGATCCGCTGCCTCAAACAACAGGTCCAAGGGGCCCAGATCCATTACCTAACAAAAGAACAATACGCGGGAATCCTTGCCCCAAACCCCTATGTTGACAAGCTCTGGACCTATAACAACAACATGGGCGAGCTACTGAAACAGCTCAAGGAAGAAGAGTTTGATTACATCATCGATCTTCACCATAACCTTCGGACGCTCAGGATAAAAAATAAACTCCGGAAGCTGTCCTTTTCATTCGACAAACTGAATTTCCAGAAGTGGCTTCTGGTAAACTTCAAAATCAACCGATTGCCCGATATTCATATCGTTGACAGGTATCTCAAAACCGTAGAGCTGTTCGATGTGATAAACGACCATAAAGGTTTGGATTATTTTCTCCCCGAAGAGGCATTACAACCTGCTCATGCTGTTTTGGAAGAAATTCCGGAGAGATATATACTTTTGGCAATCGGAGCGCAACACGAGACAAAAAAAGCCGGTGCCGAAATGCTGGCCGGGATCTGCGATAATGTGAATTTCCCTGTGGTTATTTCCGGTGGCAAAGGCGACGTGCAACTTGCCGAATCCATACTGAAAAAAATTACCCGAAACAAACAGGTATGGGACACTTCCGGCAAACTCAGCCTTGACCAATCTGCCTTGCTGGTAAAAAACGCGGCCCTGGTGATAACCCACGATACCGGATTGATGCACATTGCGGCCGCATTCAGGAAAAAGATTATTTCCATTTGGGGAAACACAATCCCCGGGTTTGGAATGTACCCTTACATGCCCCATCCCGACAGCAGAAACTTCGAAGTTTTGGGTCTGAAATGCAGGCCCTGCTCAAAAATCGGACATGAAGCCTGTCCGAAGAAACACTTCCGCTGCATGAACGACCAGAATCCCATGGAGATTGCTTTGTATGCCAACAAGCTGGTAAATAACTGAGGCGTTACTGAGAGATAAAGGTATAAATGATTCTGGCCTTATGAAATTTTGGAGCAGCCATATTTCCCTCGAACCGGGTGTTCAGAGCATAGTTCCTGGCTGTTTCAAGCAGGCAATCCTTGTCGGCATAATCCCTTGAAAGGGATGGATTTGCTGAAACCACCCTGCCGGCTTGGTCAACAGTAATGGATACAACAACGGTTCCCTCTCCCTGACACTTGTACACAGGCACCGGCAGGTAAGCTTTGAACCTGTTTACCGGAGGTTCCAAAAATTCGTAGTTAATATTGCTGGGCCCTGAGTAATCGTCCATCTCGATCTCACGCTTCTCATCGAAAACAGGTGGCACATAATCGGGCTCCAGCATGCGCTTTTTGATCTCTTCCTGCTGACTGCGCCAATCCTCGCTCCTCTCCTCATTCATCTGCTTCAGGTAATCATCAACAAAGTTCTCTGTGCTCAGTTCCTTGTCGAGTTTTTCAGCGATGTTGCTGGCACGATTGCTCAAATTACCCGCCTGCGCCAGAATCCTGTCAAGGTAGGCTTGCTCAGCTTGCGAAAGCGGCGGCTGCACTATAGGTACTTCTTCGACATATTCGGAATAATCGATGCTTAACTCAACCTTTACATCTTCCTTGAAACTCTGGATCTTTACCAAAAGAAAAACAATAAGCAAAAACATGTGAAACATAAGGGTACCGAGTATTCCCCTTATATTTTTTTTAAAGAAGCGCGGAAACGAAAATGACAAGGTATCGTCTAAACTCTTAAATATTTTCTCGGTTGGGTTCAATTGATTTTCTTTTGTTCAAAGTTAATACGAATTGTTAACCACAAAATTATTCAGAACTATTAAAATTTATCAATGTTAAACGTAAATAGCATCTGCACCCCAAAGCTTTTTTCCTGGGGCAAATACGAAATTCGTGCGCCGGAGGTGAATTCAACAATGAAGCGAAACAGGTGGTAATCGGCCAATAACTCCACTCCCTGGCTTAAAAAATATTCAGGCCGCGTAGTGCGGGTTTCGGTAATGTATCTCTCAACCCCTTCCATATAGTCAACATATAGGTTTCCGCGTATCCTCTTAAGGTAAAGCAGGGAGCCAAGCGACAGGTCGGGATACACAATCGGGAAAGCGTAATCAGCCGAGTAGCGACTTATGTCGATACATCCTGGTTTTGCCATTCGCCCCTCAGCCGAAGTCCCTGATTCCTGATTATCCCGGGGAGATAAAGATTTAGCCGCAGCGACTTTATGTTTCCGTACAATTCAGTGTGCAGGGGAGCTGTGGAAAGCTTTCCGTCGAGGGTAAATCCAAGCCGGGGCTGAAGATCCCTTGCAGAGGTCCGCAGATAGGAATAGAGATAAAGCCGTGGCACGAAAAATCCGACCCCTTGTTTATATGCACCTGCTTCGGTATTGTAGAAGAAGGTTGAGTTATACGTAAACTGCAAGGAAGGCTGCATACCCGACAAAACCTTTCCCGAGGAAAAAGTCAAGGGCACATAGCTAGAAAGCGTCGAGTTCAAACCAGGAGCCTTGATAGGGTCTGCAACATCACTTACCCTTGCCACTGAAGAGGATCCCCCATAGCTTGTGGTGAAGTCGAAAACCGGAACAAAGCCTTTGTAGGTAAACCGGGTATGTAAAAAATTCTCCCCATAGGCTCGCTCATAGCCAAGACTGGCAAAAGCGGTGCTCAACTCATTCTGCGACAAAAGAGTGAGGCCGGTGCTTATCTGAGGATCGTCGATATTAGGATCCGTGTAATCGAACCAATAAGGGGCCCAACTGTGGAGTTTAATCAGATGTGAGAATTTGCTGTAGGGCTTTTCAGGGTAAATGATAGACACCTTCCCGGTAGGGTTCAGGTCTAAGGTGTCAGAATTTAAATTCACCCTGGCAAAAAGCTGTTCACTGATGGAGTCCGGCACCGTAAACTCTTCCCAGGGAACCGAGCTGATTGTGTTAACGGCAATATCATAGCCTTTCAAACCGTACGATGAATAGGCGAATTGCTCGTTCCGGACCGACAGATCCGGATAAAAAGCGCCAAGCA
>JFJP01038585.1_pt1 | contig 16742 bp, 14 predicted proteins | sample 431651 | NCBI WGS metagenome assembly JFJP01 (sample SAMN02602958, study PRJNA72255) | Microbial mat metagenome, whole genome shotgun sequencing project. | biome: fresh water; feature: sink hole; material: water; isolation source: purple microbial (photo- and chemosynthetic) mats found in... | reverse complement strand
CCATTTTCGTAAGCACGTAATTTTGCAGTGTAAATAGCATTTTCAGCCCAAACATTGTATGACCATACCCATGATCCATCTGATTGATATACACCTTCGTGTTTGAATGCTTCAACATAAGATGCTACAGGAACCACAAGATTAGCGTACAATACAATATAGCCCACTATTATTGATCCAACTGAATGTAAAAAGTTGTTGTAAGTAACCGCTGCGCTCTTGGTAGAGTTGGCTTTGGTTGAATCAAAATCTGCCGTTTGCAATACAAATGTATTCAGCGGAGGCAATGCTGGTGCAACCTGATCTTTTTTACAAGATGTAAATAACAGCAAAGATGCTGCTAATATTAAAACTGCGGTCTGAATTTTTGTTCTCATTTTTTTAATATTTAATTATTTGAATTTGTTCATTTGACATCTTTACACCTAAGTCATACGTAACCCTTATTCAAAAATAACTAAAATATCATCAAAAATTTGCTTAGCCGTTGTAATTGATTGTAAATCAGAATTTAAACTGCCATCTTTTCCAGAGTAATGACTATGACCAACCAGGCTAAGAGGTGTTAATTTTCCAAGATCCTGTATAAGAGCTTCATAAACCAACGAGGGTTGACATGAGGTCTTGTAATCTATATCATCAGGATATTTATTATTGGTCCAATATTCGTTCCAATCCCAGGGTTGGTTAACTTCAAGTAAAATTTTTACGGGAAGTGACAGTGCATTATCTGATTTTAATTTTAATTCAAAGCTGCCACTTGGTGTAGCGCCACTGTATGCATCGGGAATGGGTTGTGCTGCACTGGGTATATATAAACCATCCGCCGCTTTTATGCCTCTTTTATGTGCCCAGTAGGGTAGAGAAGCAGGTCTTCTTACTTCTCCGGGTTTCCATTTGTTACCTGATTTATCGCCATGTTTGTAAACACCTGTAGCTATAAATGAGGTAACATAGAGCGTTTGTAAATGTTTTCCTGATAGGTCTTCTACCCATATTGCAAAACTCGGGTGGTTATGGGCCACGCCTTTTTTGACTTTCATGCTTATAGAATTCCCATTGGCAGACATGTTTTTTTCTAGTTTGCTAATGCTTTCTTCTGCTTGAGTACTCTTTGGCGTATGGCATGAGTTTACTACAAGGCTTATAAAAACGATAGAATACAACAGATACTTCTGTTTACTATTCATTATTTGATTCTGTATTTGCATCATGATTGTTTTGTTTAAAGAATGATAACAAATTTAAGACAAAAGCTGTTCAAAAAAAAATCCGGTAAAGCATGTTACCGGATTTTTTTTATTTTCTAAAGAAATTAATCTTTTAGTGCATATCGTTTGAAAGCTACAACAGTTAATCCTTTATCAGCTTCTTGTAGATACTGACGGATGGTTTTCTTGTTGTCTTTAACAAAATCTTGATTCAATAAAGTATTTTCTTTATAGAATTTGTTCAGCATACCTTCGGCAATCTTTTCAATCATGTTTTCAGGTTTGCCTTCTGCACGGGCTTTTTCGCGACCAATTTCTTTTTCTTTTTCTAGATCTTTAGTATCTACATCATCCTTATCAACAGCAACGGGTTTCATAGCAGCTACCTGCATGGCAACGTCTTTGTAAACTTGTTCGTTGATACCTTTTTTGTTAAAGCCAACAATAACAGCTAAGCCATTTCCTGGGTGTATATAAGCTACAACTTTTTCTGCTTGAACAGAACCACAAAAGCTTAAATCCATTTTTTCACCAGTAACGCCAATTTTTTCTGTTACATGCTCAATAACTGTACGTGCGTCTAATTTAATAGCTTTTAAAGCTTCAACATCACCTGTCTTATTATTTAATGCAGCTTTGTTAATATTGTCGGAAAGGTTAAAGAAATCTTGATTCTTAGCAACAAAGTCAGTCTCGCAATTTAAAGAAGTAACTACTCCGAATGTAGCATCTGCATTTACTGATGCAATAACGATACCTTCAGTAGCTTCTCTATCAGCACGTTTGCTGGCAACTAACTGACCTTTTTTACGAATGGTGTCAATTGCCTGATCAAAATCGCCATTTGATTCTTCCAATGCCTTTTTGCAATCCATCATTCCGGCACCCGTCATTTTTCTTAATTTTGCTATTTCAGCTAATGCTATTTCAGCCATATATTTTATTATTTATTTTTTTTAGTTCTCGAACTTCTTTTTGACTGCAGCTTTTTTGAATTTTTCTTTACCTGCTAATTCATCTGGATCTGCTACTTCTTCAATAGAAGTGATTTTGGTTTCTTTTTTCTTTTGATCCTTTTTAGCAGCTTCTTTTGCTTTTTTCTCAGCAGCTATAGCAGCTTCTTCATCCTTTTCAACCTTACGTTCGCTCAATCCTTCAGAAATGGCGTCACAAACAGTTTCAACAATCAATTGTATTGATTTTGCTGCATCGTCATTAGCAGGAATTGGAAATTCAGCCTGATTTGGATTTGAATTGGTATCTACCATTGCAAATACTGGAATACCCAAACGGTGAGCTTCACTAACTGCAATATGTTCTTTAACAATATCAATGATAAATAGAGCCGCTGGTAAACGGGTCAAATCAGAAATAGAGCCTAAGTTTTTTTCTAATTTGGCTCTCTGGCGCTCAATTTGAAGCTTTTCGCGCTTTGATAAATTATCGAAAGTACCATCTACAGACATTTTGTCGATGGTTGTCATTTTCTTTACCGCTTTTCTAATTGTAGGGAAATTGGTTAACATACCGCCAGGCCATCTTTCAGTAACATAAGGCATGTTTACTTTTTTTACCGTTTCGGAAACGATGTCTTTAGCTTGTTTTTTTGTTGCTACAAAAAGAATTTTGCGTCCAGATTTAGCAATTTGTTTCATAGCTGTTGCTGCATCATCAAGCATTACAGCAGTTTTGTGTAAATCAATAATGTGGATACCATTTTTTTCCATAAAAATGTAAGGAGACATGGCTGGATTCCACTTTCTCTTGAGGTGACCAAAATGCACACCTGCATCTAATAATTGTTCGAAGGATACTTTTGACATGAATATTTAATTTAAGTTTACATTCTTCTTTTAAGCAATTATCGGGTAGTTCAAAATTGAAGTCCCGATAATTTAGATCCTAAACTTTTTTTATTTCGCGATACCACTATAATCAAAATACAGTTTATACCGCTATTCTCCAAAGAGAGAAATATAAAAGAATTTTAACGCTTACTGAACTGGAATCTCTTGCGAGCTTTTGGTCTACCTGGTTTTTTACGCTCAACTTCACGTGGATCACGTGTTAATAAGCCTTGAGTTTTTAAAACAGATTTAACCTCTGGATTGATAATTACCATTGCTCTAGCAATTGCTAAACGCAATGCTTCTGACTGGCCCTTGTATCCGCCACCATCTAAATTGACTTTAATATCATATTTATCTGATAGATTCAACATGTCTAATGGTTGCTTTACAATATGTTGCAATTGTAAGGTAGGAAAATAATTGTCGAATGCACGATCATTTATAGTGATCTGTCCTTTACCTTCACTTAAGTAAATTCTTGCTACGGCTGATTTCCTTCTTCCTATGGTGTTAATATAACTCATACGATTACTTTAAAGTATTAATATCTACAACTTTAGGCTTTTGAGCTTCTTGTTTATGCTTTTCACCTGTATAAACATACAAATTACTCATAATAGCATTGCTCAATTTTGTTTTTGGCAACATGCCTTGTACGCTGCGCTCAATCAAGCGTTCTGGACTTTTTTTGAAGATGTCAGCAGGAGTAACTTCACTCTGTCCACCTAAGAATCCAGAATAGATGAAATGGACTCTGTCTGTCCACTTTTTACCTGTAAGACGTATTTTATCGGCGTTCAAAACAATCACATTGTCACCACAGTCTACGTGGGGTGTGAAATTTGATTTGTATTTTCCCCTTAATAGTTTGGCTACTTTTGAAGAAAAACGACCTAATGATTGATTGGTAGCGTCTACAATCACCCATTCTTTAGTGGCTGTAACCCTGTTTACCGATACCGTTTTGTAACTTAACGTGTTCATTTCCTAATTTATAAGAATATTTTCAAAACATTTTCCCCAAAAATTGAGGACTGCAAAAATACAAATCTTTTTTATTCTGCAAGAAAATAATGCAAAAATTCTTCATATATTTTATTTTAATGCTTTTTCACCTCTTTTTAGCTTTCATTGGCAATATTTATATAATGTTTGTCGTTTTACGTTTTTGCGCTTGGTTTCTATCCTTGAAATGACTATTATTTTGAAGATCTATACAATAATTAAATCATCTTACATTAGTTATGCAGCACTCATACTATTGGCTGTAGCTATGCCTTTATCTCCTTTTCTTATAAGTGTTGCTCAAATTATATTAATAGTACATTTTTTTATCGGCGGCAATTTGGCAGCTAAATGGGAAAAAATTCGAGAGCATAAAGCAGTTTGCTTGTTTGTGGGTTTATTTGCTCTGCATTTGTTGGGCCTAATTTACACCCGTGACTTTAATTATGCCTTTCACGATCTGAAAATTAAATTGCCTTTACTTATTCTCCCTTTTATTATAGCATCCTTAGATAATCTGAACGACAATAAGTTACGATTTATATTGCTTTCATTTGCTTTTGCAACGGCAATTTCTGTAGCTATTTCGTTGGGTGCTTATTTAGGGTTGTTTGGATTTCATTATAAGGATATCCGAGAGATCTCTTTCTTTATATCGCACATACGTTTGTCTCTTATGGTTGTGCTTGCCATGGCAATCATATTTTATTATTCATATATAAATTCTACCAGTACATTTAAAATTTCCTGGTTTTCAGGATTCTTCTTCTTGCTTTTTCTGTCTTTTTTAGTCGCTTTGCAAACCCTTACCGGAGTGATTGCACTTTATGCAATTTTGTCATTTATTACTTTTTTCTTTTATAAAAGTGTTAAGCCCAGTTGGATGGTATCTGTATTGTTTTTGGTAGTGGGTGTATTACCCGTTATTGGCTCGGTATATCTTTACAGGGCTTATAAAGACTACAAAACAGTGAGTCCTGTTGATTTTTCAAGCTTGCCCCAATTAACCCAATCAGGTAATCCCTATATTCACGATACTTTATGTGATGCTAAAGAAAATGGTAATTATATTAATATTTATCTCTGCTATAGTGAATTAGAGAAGGAATGGAACAAAAGAAGTCCTTTAAGCTATTTTGGAAATGATAATAAAGACAATCATCTTCCTTCTACCTTGATACGTTATCTCACATCCCGCAATTATACTAAAGATTCAGCAGGGATAAGTAAACTCACTGTAAAAGATATCCTTAATATTGAAAATGGTTGCGCAAATTACATTCTTTGTGGAAAAAATGGCTTGTACCCCCGATTTTATGTGTTAATTTGGGAACTCGATAATTATTTTAGTGGAGGCAGCCCTTCAGGTCATTCTGTGGCCCAGCGGTTTGTGTATTTCCGAAATGCAGTTAATGTCATTAAAACACATTTTTGGCTGGGAACAGGAACAGGTGATGTGCAAGATGAAATAAAAAAAATGTACGTAAAAAACAAAGAGCCTTTGCAAGAGCGATGGATGTTACGTGCTCACAATCAATTTGCTACTATATGGCTTGCTTTTGGAGTGTTTGGATTTATTTATTTTATCATGTTTTTGTTTTTACCAGCTTTCTTAGAAAAAAACAGACATAAATTCTTTTTTGCTGTTACCCTGCTTCTTTTTATTTTGAGTATGATTAACGAAGATACTTTAGAAACCCAAGCAGGAGTTACATTTTTTGTATTCTTCCTCTCACTGGCATTATTTTTTACACCTGTTAAAAAGAATTAAAAAATTAGATTTTATAACACATATTCCACAAAAAAAGCATTATTTTGGGTGCCAAATAAGAATTAAATTTAAGATTATGAATAATTTTCGTTTCTGGAACAACCTGATGGGATGGTTGACTTTTGCAATAGCCGCATTTACTTATATATTAACAATGGAACCCACTGCAAGTTTTTGGGACTGTGGCGAATTTATCTCTGCAGCTTTTAAACTCGAAGTAGGTCATCCGCCCGGAGCTCCATTTTTTATGATTTTGGGTAGATTATTTACTCTTTTTGCCGGTAGCAATAATGAATTGGTGCCAGTAATGGTCAATGGTCTTTCGGCATTGGCCAGTGCCTTTACCATTTTATTCCTATTTTGGTCTATTACCCACCTTGCCCGTAAATTTACTGCTTCTGAAAAAATGAGCGTTTCACAGTTTATTGCTGTTATTGGTAGTGGTTTGGTTGGTGCTTTGGCTTATACATTTTCTGATACTTTTTGGTTTTCTGCTGTAGAAGGTGAAGTATACGCAACTTCTTCGTTTTTTACCGCTATAGTATTTTGGGCCATCCTAAAATGGGAAGATTGTGCCGATGAAAAATATGCTAACCGTTGGATTATTCTTATCGCTTATTTGATGGGTCTTTCCATTGGTGTCCATCTATTAAATCTCTTGGCTATTCCCGCTATTGTATTTGTTATATACTTTAAAAAATATAAAGTTACACCTTGGGGAATTGTAGTTTCTGCAGCCATCTCAGTATTCTTGCTGGCTTTTGTAATGTACGGAGTTATTCACGGATTAATTAAGGTAGCTACTTGGTTCGAGCTTCTTTTTGTAAATGGATTTGGTTTGCCATTTAATTCAGGTGTACTGTTTTATGCTTTAGTTGTATTGGGCTCCTTATTTTACTTCATTTGGTATACCTACACAAAAGCCTATGTTGTTTGGAATACTATTTTGCTTTCGCTTTTCGTAATTATTATAGGTTATTCAAGTTACACTATGATAGTGATTCGTTCAGCAGCAAACCCCCCAATGGATCAAAATGATCCTGAAGATTTATTCTCACTTTTGGCTTATTTGAACCGCGAACAATATGGCGATCGTCCTCTGTTGTTTGGACAATATTTTAATGCACCCATCGAAGAAGTAAATGAAAAGAGTAAGCCCGTTTATACACAAGTTGGTAAACGTTATGAAATAACTTCATATAAACCTGAATATGAATATGATAAAAGGTTTACTACTTTGTTTCCCAGGATGTACAATAATGACAACAATCATATTAAAGTATATAAAGAATGGGCCAATATAAAAGGACGCCCTATTTCTGTAACTGGAAACGATGGTAAGCCTAGAATGGAGTATTGCCCAACATTTGGTGAAAATTTGGTTTTCTTTTTCCGATACCAAATAGGATACATGTATATGCGTTATTTTATGTGGAATTTTGCTGGTCGTCAGAATGATGTTCAGGGTGTTTCAGGTGAGCCTTTAAAAGGTAACTGGATTAGCGGTATTCCAGTTATTGATGAATGGCGTTTGGGTCCCCAAGATAAATTACCCGAAGGTATGGCAAATAATAAAGGACGCAATGCTTATTACTTATTACCATTATTATTGGGTTTTGCAGGTTTGTTCTTCCAATCTACGCGTAATAGAAATGATTTTACCGTAGTAACTTTGTTATTTGTTTTAACCGGTTTGGCTATTGTAGTATATCTGAATCAAACTCCAATTCAACCTCGTGAGCGTGACTATGCTTTTGCCGGTTCGTTTTATGCATTTACAATATGGATTGGATTGGGTGTATTTGCAATTTATGATTTGTTGCGAAAGAAAATACCCGGAACCCCAGTTGCTATTGGTGTTACTGTACTTTGTTTATTGGTGCCAGCTAAAATGGCTGCTGAAAATTGGGATGACCACGATCGCTCAGGTCGCTATACTGCACGCGATTTTGCTAATAATTATCTAAACTCTTGCGAAAAAGATGCCATTATATTTACTAATGGAGATAATGATACATTCCCTCTTTGGTATGCTCAGGAAGTAGAAGGAATCAGAAGAGATATAAGAGTAGTTAACTTAAGCTATTTGGGTGCCGACTGGTACGTTGAGCAAATGACCCGAAGGGCTTATGAATCGGCTCCGCTGCCCATTTCTTTTAAGAAGGAAGAGTATTTAGCGGGTAAGAGAGATGTTATTTATCTTTTTGATGATTATAAACAGTTTGTACACCTCAATGAGGCCATGAAGTTTATTAAAAGTGAATTACCTGAAACCAAAAGAAGAGGCCAATATCCGGGTCGTTTAGATTATTTACCTGTGAAGCGTTACTTTTTACCTGTAAACAAACAAGCGGTTATTGATAATAATATTCTTACGCCTACTTGGCATTCACAAATAGTTGATACTATGCGTTGGATAACTAACAGAGGATACATGACCAAGAGTGATTTAATGGTATTGGATATGCTAAATAATAATAATTGGAAACGACCTATGTATTTTGCCATTACTGTTTCAAGGGAAAATTATAATGGTTTGGATGAGTATTTTCAGGTTCATGGTTTGGCGTATAAAATTGTTCCTGTTAAAACCGCTACAACCGAAGGCGACTTGGGAAGTATTGATACTGAAATAATGTACAATAACATGATGAATAAGTTTAAATGGGGAGGCATTGATAATCCTAAAGTATATTTAGATGAGAACAATATGAGAATGCTTTCTAATTTTAGAAATAATTTCTCTCGTCTGGCTTCAGAGCTTATCAAGCAAGGAAAACCCGATTCAGCGCGCAAGGTTTTAGATAAATGTATGGATATTATGCCTCATGAATCAGTTCCTTATAATTTCTTTATGATTCCAATTGCTGAGAATTATTATAAGCTTAACAATCCTGAGCTAGCCGATAGTATAGTAAGAAAATTAGCTGATTTATATGAAAGCGAAATTATTTATTACAATCGTTTACCTAATGATTTATCAAGAAAACTAGATTATGAAAAAAGGGTGAGCATGTATGTAATTCAACAATTATCGAGTTTAACCACTGATCAGGGTCGTAAAGAACTATCAGAGGAATTACAGGCAAAGATGAGTCAATTGATGGGTTCATTGCCACAGAATATGCAATAAAATGTATTTCGTTCGCACACCTTCAGTTGTAAAATATTATTATTCAAAAGCAATATTTAATTTCCCCCGTACCACGGGGGAAATTTTTTTTACTTTCGATGACGGGCCAAGTCCAGAATCCACGCCTTATCTGCTAAAGCTATTGAATGATTATAAGGTAAAAGCCAGTTTTTTTTGTTTAGGAAAGCAGGTTAAGTCATACCCTGCTTTATTTGCAGAAATACAGGCAGAAGGACATGCTATAGGTAATCATGGTTTTGAGCATTTAAAAAGTTCTCAGATTAGCAGTGAAGTCTTTTTTGATAATGTAAATAAAGGAGCCGATTATGTGCAGAGCAACTTATTTCGCCCACCTTATGGAAGTATGAAACGCTTTCAACTTGATCAATTAGCAGAAGTATATAAAGTGATTATGTGGGATGTAATGTGTGGAGATTTTGATCGTTTTGTTAGTGCAGAAAAATGCTTTCAGCGTATCATGAAAAATTCACAAACAGGATCGATCATTGTCTTGCATGAAGGAAATGATATCTCAAAATTAAAAAGTTTTTTACCTGATTCGCTCCAATATTATAAACCTGATTTGTTAATTAAAGCATTACCCTATAGCTTTTAAGTAATACTCAAATAATTTTGAGATTCCGTAAAATTACGGATACATTCACTTCATAAACAGCTTACTTTTGTAACATTAACATGTTATTTACATTGGAAAGAGATAGTCATATTCAAGAAACAGATCAGCGTTACAAGTTATTGTTTGATAATAGCGTGGACGGTATTGCCATTTGGGATGTTTCTATGAAAATTAGGCAGGTTAATAAGGCTTTACAAAAGTTAAGTGGCTATTCAGAAGCTGAGTTTTCGAGATTAAGTTTGCTTAATTTGTTGACTCCGTTATCGCAGGATATTGTTAAGGAACGTAGAGATTTGTTGTTTGCAAATAATGAATTGAAGCCAGCCGAAGTGGAGTTAATTACCAACTATGGGAAAATTATTCCAGTGGAAGTTAATAGCAAACGTATTGAATGCGATGGCAATACTTGTATTCTTTCACATATCAGAGATATTTCAGAAAGGAAGAATCTTGAACACCGTATTAATCAAATTATGGTTGAAACTGAAGAGCGTGAGAGGGAAAGAATTTCTGTTCAACTCCATGACGATTTAGGGCCATTATTATCAACCATGAAAATTTATATTGAGTCTTTATCACAGGATATGCCTATTAAAGATAAGCAGGAAGCCAAGTCTAGAGTCTTACATTTGTGTAAAGAAGCCATTAATACTACCCGAGAGATTTCCAATAACTTGTCTCCTAATGTTTTAACCCATTATGGGCTTTCGCCAGCAATAGAAAATATTATAAAAAGACAGCCAGATGATTATTTGATCAGTTTTAGCAATAATCTGTTCAATAAGCGCTTCATGCAAATGGAAGAAATGGTTATTTACCGCATCGTTTATGAATTATTACACAATTCCATTCGGCATGGTAAACCCAAGAATATTTATATTCAATTACAATTAAAGGATAATGTATTATCATTGTCATTTAAGGATGATGGCTGTGGTTTTGATTTGCTTGAATCTGAGATCAAAAATTTTGAAGGTATAGGATTGAAGAATATTTTGCATCGGGTAAAACTACTTCGTGCTCATTATTCTATAAAAAGCAAAAAGGGCAAAGGTTTTTATTTTGAAATGAAAGCTCCTGTAATATTAATAGAGAATAGCAATGGCTAAAGCAGGTATTATAATTGTAGACGACCATAAACTTTTTAGAGATGGTATTAAATTCATTTTAATGCACCAACCTGATATTGAGATTGTGGCAGAAGCTTCTGATGGAGAGGAATTTTTACATTACTTAAAGAATTATAAGCCCGATTTGGTTTTGATGGATATAAATATGCCCGGCATGAATGGCATTGATGCTACACGGAAGGCATTAGAAATATATCCCGATTTAAAAATAATAATTGTTACTATGTATGGCGACGAGCACTACTACAGAACCATGATGGAAATGAATGTGCAAGGTTTTATAGTTAAGGATTCAGATTATAATGAGTTTCAAACCGGAATCAATACTGTTTTAAAGGGTGGCAATTATTTTTCACAAAGTTTGTTGATGAATATTTTGAGGGTAAAGCGAGACAATACCCAGGTTGATCTTTCTAAGCGTGAATTGGAAGTGTTGAGGTTGATATGCAAAGGCCTTTCTACAACTGAGGTATCTGATGAATTGAACATTAGTGTAAGAACCGTAGAACATTATCGTGCAGAATTGTTAGCGAAAACAGGTTCAGCCAACGCTATATCTTTGGTGTTGTTTGCATTAAAGAACCATTTATTTTCTATATAAGTTTTTATTCGCTTCGTTCAGAATAACAATATGTTAGCATAATTCTTTCAGTACATAAAATACTATTTTTTTCTTTTTGATATTCTTACTGATTTGTAATTTTTAATTAAGTAAAGAGTGAAGGTGTCTGAAACAGAGTTAATGCCCTGTAGGGGCAAAATATCGATAACAAAGAAAACAGTAATAATCCTAACCGCCCTGTAGGGGCGTAACATTTGGGAATTCTTAATAGAGGGCTCCAGTTGGATGATAGAAATACTATTTGAGTTATAGTTAAAAATCTCATTTTGTTTATCGGACTACAATGATTTCAAAATATTTCTATAGTTTTGTAAAAAAAAACTTATGGCATTATACGAAATTGTAGAAAAAGACATTAAAACAGCAATGTTAGCTAAGGAAAAAGATAAGCTGGAAGCATTGCGTGCAATAAAAGCAGCCTTTTTACTGGCAAAGACCGAAAAAGGAGCTGCTGATGTGTTGAGTGACGACACAGAATTCAAGATTCTTTCAAAAATGGTGAAACAGCGCAGGGAAACCGCTGAGATTTACCAGCAGCAGAATAGAAAAGATTTGGCGGACAAAGAATTGTTGGAAGCAGATGTTATTGCAGCATATTTGCCTAAAATGCTTGATGCATCAGAATTAGAGGCTATATTGAGAGGAATAATTCAGCGGGTAGGAGCGGTATCGGCTGCTGACATGGGAAAAGTAATGGGAGCCGCATCAAAGGAATTAAGTGGAAAAGCTGAAGGAAAAGCCATTTCTGATATGGTGAAAAAATTATTGTCATAAAAAAAGGGGACAATAAAGCATTTGCTTTTTTGTCCCCTTTTTTTGATCTTGTCTAATCTTATAAAAATTTATATCTCATATCTTTTACGCCAATAATTTTCTGCATAACCTGCATTACTTGCATACCAGCCTTATTAGAATATCCAGCATTTAGTTTATACTTAGAATACATTTGCGAATTTTCATTGTTAGGAATCTTTTGGGTAGGATAAATGAAGAAAACGCCAGAATTACCATTTATAGGACCTGCTAATTTATCAACGTCAGTGCTTACTGCTGCTCCAATAACTTTAGGTTCCATTCCAACTCCTTGAAGCGATGAAGCGTTAAATCCTAAGCCTATTGCATCTTGTATAGGAACTTCAAATTTGCCTGCCACATCTTTAAGACTTTTGCTTCCAACTACTTTGTCAGCAATCATTTTTGCTTTTAATTCTTTCTTTAAACCAGCTTCTACCTGGGCTTGTACTTGTTCATAGGGTGCAATACCTTCTTCTTTAACAGTAGATAATTGGGCAACTACAAAAACCTGACCAATGCGGAATACTTTTGATACATCACTTTCTTCAGATTCAAAAGCCCATCGAATAAGTTCTCCTGGCTTTTCAAGTCCATAGATAAACTTTTCACTTTCTTTAATGTCTACCACCGGATTTACCTGATAATTACTTTGTTTGGCGATATCTTCAAATTTTTCTTTAATTTCAGTATTTGACAAGAAATTATTGGCATCTTGAAATAATTTATCTTCAGTGACACTGCTGGCTGCAAGTTTGTAATCAATATGAGCTATTTGGTATTTTGAAATTTCTTTGCCCCTACCTGTAACTTCTACGATATGAAAACCATCATTGCTGCCTACTATGAAAATATCACCCACTTTTTTAGCAAAAGCCGAATCGGCAAAGGGTGCTTTTTGTTCGTTGAACCAGCCTAAATCACCAGATTGAGCACTCGCACCGTCGGCATTATACTGCATATATAGCACTTCAAATACGCTCTTTTTTGTTTCCAGTAAATTTTTAATGCTATCAGCTTGTTTTCTGGCTGCTATAACAGCTTCCTGAGTTTCAGCACTTGGTCTAATAATAATATGGCGTGCCTTAACACTATCGGGTAATTGCTTTACTTCAGCAATTTTAGACAGGCGGTAGTTTTCGCTATTTAGATAAGGACCCACAGCGCTATTTAAACCATTGCGCACTAAATATTTTATTGTATCACTTAATTCGTCTACTTTATAGAACTTTTTATCGTAATTGCCGTCTGAATTGAGAGAAACAAAAGCAGGGATTTCACTGGAAAGGGTGTCTAGCTCAGTTTTTATTCTACCTAATTCATCCAATGCTTTTTTGGTATCTTCATCAGATGGTTTGATGTTGAAAGCAACATATTTAAGACTTCTGCTATCTTCTTGTTGGTATTCGTGTTTGTTCTTTTTATAATAAGCTTTCAGATCTTTTGCAGTATATTTCAATAAAGAATCTGGAATGGCTGAGTAATATTGAAATACATATTGCATATTGGTTTTCTGCGACATATCAGCACTATCAGTTTTAATCTGTAATGCAGTAACATATAAACCTTTGCTTATCATGTTGCGGTATTTCGTTTCCATTTGGTCGAGTCTGATTTCAGCTTCCAGATAGAGGGTAAAACGATCAATGGCAGGTTCTCCCTGTTCATTTTGCCAATATGCGTTAATAACATCTTTATTGATTTGGCCGGTATTTTTATCTCCAAAAATTTGACGTATGATCATATGAGGATTAGCTCCTGTAATGAGATCATTCAGTTCGTCAGCACCTACATCAAGACCGGTTTTAGACTGAACTCTTTTCATTACTTCTCCTTTGGTCAAACTAGTCCATACTTGTTCACGAATGCTTTCAACAGTTGCTTCGTCCAATGTATTGGTTCTGAAATTGAATTTGTAAATTTCTTCTATTTCAGTTGTTTTTAGCATAAAATCTTGATAACTCACTTTGTTGTTACCAATTTTTGCAATGGAATTGTCATTTGAGTTAAAGAATGAACTGCCTTGGGAAAGAAAATCGCCCAAAATAAATGCAATCAATGCCAAACCAATTACGATACTGATCAGGATTCCCGCTTTGCTCCTTATTTTTTCTAGTGTTGCCATGTAAAAAATCTTTATAATTTTCGAGCCGCTAATATAGTAATTTATATTAAAACCAGATTGAATAAGCTAGCTAAATTTGTAATTATTTGTTTTTCAGTATTATTTTTTTTATATTTACATTCATAATTGTTATTATATAGTAACAATTTCTTCGTTTCTAACGTACGAAGTGTATTAAATACTAATTTTTGAAATAAATACCTGTCACTATGAAGCAATTATTTTTTATTGTAGCAGTCTCTGTAAGTCTGGGACTTGGAAGTTGTAAAAAAATCAAAGCGTATTTTTCAAAAGATGAGAAAGCCAAGGCCGATGCAGCCATGAAGCAATTGGAAACCAAGATGAAAGAAGATTCCATCAAATATTTAGATGAATTGGCCCGTATGAAAGCCGAATCTTCTGCCACTATTGATTCCCTTCAAAGCACGTGTGTTACCAAAAAGACAATGGGCTCAGGTAAGTATTATGTTGTAACCGGCGCATTTATGGAAGCTGGATATGCTGAAAAATACCAAGCTAAAATGGAAAATGAAGGTTTTCCAGCGCAGGTGATTGATGCCGGCAACGGTTTTAGTCTAGTAGCAGTTAAGAGTACCAATAGCTTGAGTGATGCAGTTTCTGCGATGGAAGATGCACGAGGAGCGATCACTGAAAATGCATGGGTTTATATTGCACAATAAATATTTAGTCCCCTTATAAAAAAGGGGACTAATGTCATTATTTTTTGTATTTTCGCAGGGTTAATTTTTGAGTTGAATTCATAAAAATACAAAGAAAATGGCTATAAGTGCATTACAAAAAGAACGGGCTTCATATGCCCCTAAATTGCCTAAATCCTTGCAAGGCGCTGTTAAGGTTGTGAATGGTGCAGCAACCCAATCTATTGCAGATCAGGCTGAAATTAAAAAACTATTTCCCAATACTTATGGGATGCCTTTAATTTCTTTTGAAGAAGGTAGTACCCCAAAGTCTTTTCCTGCATTAAATGTAGGTGTAATTCTTTCTGGTGGACAAGCTCCCGGAGGTCACAATGTTATTTCAGGAATATTTGACGGCTTAAAAAAGCTAAATCCAGCCAATAAATTATATGGATTTTTAGGTGGCCCAGGTGGTTTGGTTGACCATAAATATATGGAGCTTACGGCTTCTATTATTGATGAGTACCGCAATACCGGAGGTTTTGATATTATTGGTAGTGGTAGAACCAAATTAGAAGAAACCGCTCAATACGATAAAGGTGTTGAAATCTGTAATAAATTAGGCATTAAAGCGCTTGTAATTATTGGTGGCGACGATTCCAATACCAATGCTTGCGTTTTGGCTGAGTATTATATTCAGAATAAAACAGGTATTCAAGTTATAGGCTGTCCTAAAACAATTGATGGCGACTTAAAAAATGAAATGATTGAAACTTCATTTGGTTTTGATACCGCATGTAAAGTGTATTCAGAATTAATAGGAAACATTCAACGCGATGCCAATTCGGCAAAGAAATACTGGCATTTCATCAAATTGATGGGTCGTTCAGCTTCACATATTGGTTTGGAATGTGTATTGCAAACACAAGCTAATATTTGTATTATTTCTGAAGAAGTAGAACAAAAGAAACAAACGCTTGATGAAGTGGTTACTTATATTGCCGACATAGTTGCCAAACGTGCAGCTAATGGAGAAAATTTTGGTACTGCTTTAATTCCTGAAGGATTAATCGAATTTATACCTTCATTGAAAGTATTGATTTCTGAGTTGAACGATACTATGGCTCATAATGAAGCTGCATTTAATGCATTAGGTTCTGATGCTGAAAAATTTAAATTCATCATGACTAAATTATCAAAATCTTCATCTGATATTTTTGGTTCATTACCACAAAACATCCAATTTCAGTTGTTGGCCGATCGCGATCCACATGGCAACGTTCAGGTTTCAAAAATTGAAACAGAAAAAATGTTGATTGATATGGTAGCTGAAAAACTGAAAGTATGGAAGAAAGAAGGTAAATACAATGGTAAATTTAGTGGACAAAACCATTTCTTCGGATATGAAGGCAGATGTGCAGCTCCTTCTAATTTTGATGCCGATTATTGTTATTCTTTAGGATATACTGCAGCCATTTTAATAGCTGAAGGAAAATCGGGATATATGGCATCTGTTCGCAATTGTAAATCTCCCGCATCGCAATGGATTGCAGGTGGTGTACCTGTTACTATGATGATGAATATGGAAAAACGTCATGGTCATATGAAACCGGTAATTCAAAAAGCATTGGTTACCTTAGACGGAAAACCCTTTAAGTTTTTTGCATCGAAACGTGAAGCTTGGGCAATAAAAACAGATTATATTTATCCAGGTCCTATTCAATATTTCGGACCCTCATCAGTATGTGATCAACCCACCAAAACTTTGTTATTGGAACAGGGAGCATAAAATATATTTTATTATTTAAAAAAAGAGACGCGATGCATC
>JFJP01034926.1_pt1 | contig 16745 bp, 16 predicted proteins | sample 431651 | NCBI WGS metagenome assembly JFJP01 (sample SAMN02602958, study PRJNA72255) | Microbial mat metagenome, whole genome shotgun sequencing project. | biome: fresh water; feature: sink hole; material: water; isolation source: purple microbial (photo- and chemosynthetic) mats found in... | reverse complement strand
ATCCAGGCTTCGGCAAGCCCGAGTTCTGCGCCAAAGCCAGCACGCCGCGCGCTGGCCTCCAGCAGGATGCCGAGTTCATCAGCACTCCGGTCGATCCCGAGGTGGACTATGGCAGACCACGCATCGCCATCCCTGAATCCGGCAACTATGCCTGAATTCCTGACATCGAGCACCAGCAGCATGGCCTCAGTTTCCTTCACCCGACAGCTTGGCTCGGCCCCGGGCGTTTTCAAGGCCTTTCCATGCGCCGACGATGGAACTGGTGAATACCGCGGCGGCGGCAGCCTCCACAAGGCCGTTGGACAGGGCGATGGATGCCAGTGCGGCCGGAAGCGCTCCGGTCTGTACACCGAAAGCGCCGGACATCTGCTCTGAGGCCGTCAGGCCCAGTGCCAGAAGCACGAGGACCGTATTGGTGATGCTGCCGACAGCTCCGGCAACACCCGCTGCCAGTGGCAGCATCTTGCCGCGGAACAGCCTGAACGCACCCCAGGCCATAAAGCCTATGGCGAGCCGCGGCAACACCGAGACGAGGGGATTGGCGAAGAGCGGATCGAGCGGCCCGATCGGGGCGGTGGCGGCCTTGACGAGGCTCGTCACGCCGAACACGAGTCCGACCGCGGTACCCGCGACAGGCCCTTCAAGCACCGCGGCGATGATTACCGGAATGTGCATGATGGTCAGGGATGCGCCGCCAAACCAGGGCAGATATCCGAGAGGCGTCACTGCCATCACCGCCGATACCGCGCCGAGAGCTCCCGAGATGACGATACGACGTACACTTGATCGTTCCATAGTACCTCCAGAATCCATACTGCCGCGGGCAATGCCTGCGGTCGATCACGATGCTAATAAAACAGGAACAATGAAAATTCCAAGGGCGTACAGGATGGCGGCTACGCGCACCACCATGTCTGCCGAGCCGCCGGTGGTATCGACATAACGCGTAGCTGGTCCGGCACCATAACAGCGGGCCTCCATCGCTTCTGCAAGCGCTTCTGCCCGCTCCAGCGCGCGTATCGTCACCGGTACAATGAGGGGCAGGTAAGCTCTGGCCTTGCGCAGGGGGCCGCGCGCGCCGGCGCCGAAATCAGCCCCCCGGGCGGCCTGCGCCTTGACAACAGACTCGAATTCACCGGCGATGATGGGAATGAACCTGAAAGCGACCGCAATCATCAGCGCAAAGCCCCTCGCGGGGAAACCAACCCTGGCCAGGGGAGCAAAAATGTCCTCCACCCCCCGGGCGGTATCACCTTCGCTGGTAACCGAAGTAAACAACCCTATGGTGCTCATTATGGCGACGAAGCGCAGCGCCATGAGGACAACCGCTACCGCCTCACGCGCACTCAGCGAGACAGGACCCAGGTCCAGCAGTACGGTGCTCCGGTCCGCAGGCCACGAAAACAGTACCTGGAAAACTGCGGCAAGGCCCATGAACGGGAGCACCGGCAGGAAGCCCCGGAGCAGGAACAGGATGCGCACCCGGGCAAGCCTTGCAAAGAACAGCGGCAGGATGGCTGAAATGCAGATGACCAGGGCGGAACCGGACATGCTGGCGGACAGCATCAACGCCAGCAGCCACAGGTATTTTGCAGCCGGTGTAAGCCGGTGCACCGGAGTATCGGCTTCTACGTAGCGGCCGATGGAAACATGCTTCCAGAATTCCAGCCCTTTCATGCCGGTCCTCCCGCTTTAACATAAGCAGGGGCACTCGAATGTGCTGCCGACAAGAACGTTGCTTCGTGCACAGCAGTGGACATGGCCGCTTGAAGCTGGTAGGCAAACGGCCGGTCCAGCCCCCAGGATTCATCCCAATTGTCCCCGAAAACCCGAGCGGGAGGACCAAACGCCACCACTGCCCCGGCCTTCATTACCGCGACCAGGTCAGCGGCTGCGGCCTCGTCCATGGAATGCGTCGACATGACCACAGTACGGACACGGCCAGCAGCAACCACAGTGCAGTAACCGGCGTACTCGTGGATTAGGTTGAGGATCTCGGCACGGGATGCCGGATCGAGGGCCGAACCGGGCTCGTCGAGGAGCAGCGCATCCGGATCAAGCGACAGGATGGACGCGAGGGCAAGGCGGCGTTTCATGCCACCGGAAAGCGTACGCGGCTGGCGGTCACGGAACTCGTCAAAAGGCAGCCCCGCTGCGTCCATCGCCGCGCGCACACGGTCCACGAGAGTCTGCCCTGAAAGCCCCTGGTTGCGCGGACCAAAGGCCACTTCGTCCCCCGCATATGCCTCGAAGATGGCACTCTCCGGCCGCTGTACCGCCAGTGGCGCACGCATGCGCACAGCACGCAAATCAACGTTACGGCTGGCTGTATCAACCCCCAGCGAGAGCGCCACGCCGGAATCCGGAAGCGCAAGCCCGTCCAGCAACTGCAGCAGGCTCGACTTGCCCGAGCCTGTCCTGCCGACCAGCGCGACGACAGATCCGGCTGGCACCTCCAGCGAGACGGCATCCACCGCAAGCCGCTCACTTTCCGTCCCGGCAAGATAGCTCATTGAAGCGGCTTTAAGACTGAAGGCCGGCGCTGTATCTACGGGTGTCGATGTTGGGGACTGCCGGAATTCAGGTGCGGACTTCAGTTCGGCGGCAGCACGATGGCCAAGTGCCGCAGCGTCTTCGCCGATGACAGGCTTGAGCCCCAGTGCAAGAGCGGCAGAATACGAACGGGGCCTTGCCAGGCGCAATGCATCAAGCCGGTCGGACGCGAACAACCCGGCGGGAGATCCAAGGAACACAAGGTGCCCTTCAGACAGCACGGCAATGCGCCGGGCCCGTGCCGCTTCGTCCATGTCGTGGGTAACATGGATTACCGCGATACCGCCGGCAACCAGGTCATCCATGAGGCCGAGCACCGCAGCCCGCCCCATCGGGTCTATCATGGAGGTAGCTTCATCAAAGGCAACGACACGGGGCCGCATGGCTATGGCTCCGGCTACGGCGAGACGCTGCTGCTGGCCGGCGGACAGGAACCGCGGCGAGCGGGTACGCTCCTCAAGCAGATCTACGGCCACAAGGGCCGCTTCTACCCTGTCGCGCATCGCGGGCCTCGGCACCCCCAGGTTCTCCAGCCCGAAAGCCACATCTTCCTCTACGACCGAGGCGACGATCTGGTCCGGCGGAGACTGGAATACGAGCGATATTACCCTGCGGGCCGCGGTACGACCGTCAGGGGTGGAAGGATCGGCACCTGCGACGCTGACAGCACCGGCCGGCGGTTGAAGCAGCCCGTTGAGACAGCGAACAAAGGTACTCTTGCCGGAACCATTGGCTCCGACTATGGCGATATAGTCGCCTTCGTCGATCTCGAGGCTTACGCCAGACAAGGCTGGCTCCAGTGAGCCGGGGTAGGTATAGCTGAGGGAATCAGTGCTTACAATCGCCATACGCGCCCCGAACGGCGCGCGAGGAAGGGAACATTCATTGTGCACACCTCGCGTCTCGGTCCGTTTTCCGGATCCAAGCGTTCGAGACAAAGTTAAACACTGCGGCTGTTCATGTCAAGCTGGAGCCCTGCCTCTGGTCTGGATGGCCACGTTTATCGTAGGATCAGCGCATGCTATGCAGACTGTGCGGCGCCAGCGCCGAAACCTTCCAGGCAGGCGGGACAACGTACGCCGAGTGCCCCGTCTGCTCGTACACAGGCGTGGATACTGCCATGATACCGACACCGGAGGCAGAGGCAGCGCGCTACCGGCTGCACCAGAACTCATACGATGACGAACGCTACCGTGTATGGATAGCTGATTTCCTGGACGCGACGGCCGGATTCATGCCGGCTGGAGCGCGCGTGCTGGATTTTGGCTCGGGTCCGGAACCGGTGCCGGCGCGTCTGCTGGCCGAGCGTGGTTGCGCCGTCACCATTTTCGACCCGTTCTTTGCGCCGGGCGACGACTGGCGGAACACTACCTGGGACGCCATCCTTGTACACGAGGTAGCGGAGCATCTGGCAGACCCATTGCCCGTTTTAACCGAACTTGCTGGACTGATCGTCCCCGGCGGAGCGCTCTGCGTGCGCACGCGCTTTCCACCCGTCGTCAACGATATCTATGCAACCATCAGAAACTCTACCAATTCCGGGAGCCATGCCAGGCTAGACCGCGCAGGATTCGCCCGCTGGCGCTACCGCATGGACGAAACCCATGTGGGTTTCTTCAGCAGACAGAGCATGGAATGGCTTGCTTCGAGTCTGGGGCTCGGTCTTGGGCTCCTCGAAAATCCTGACAGGACCGTCTTTACCCGTTTTCCCTGATTGGTGAGCATTGCAGATCAAACCAGTAGTCCGGGCTTGCGCCAATGTGGTAAATGAACGAAAATCGATTATCGTGGAAAAACACCTTGCAGCCACCGAATCGGTGACACTCCTCTATCGACACATCATAGAAGCAGACCGAGCCGAAGCCCGGAGGCTGCTCTCGGCCGCGGCCGAGGGCATGGGTTATAACGATGCGCTGCGGAATATACTGGAACCAACCCTGCGCATGGTTGGCGAGCGCTGGGCATCGGACGGCATTTCCCTTGCGCAGGGTTTCGTTGCGGGCAAGGTGGCTGAAGATTTCCTGATACTGGGCACGGTGCAGAATGTATTGCGGCATTCAGCGGAGGCTGAAACCGCGGAGGATGACGGGTCCAGGCTTCCTCCGAAGATCGCGGTGCTCGGCAATGTGGAGGATGATTACCATGTGCTGGGCAGGTCAATGGTCGCGTCGTTTCTGGCGATAGAGGGCTGGAATATCGTCGACCTTGGTTGCGACGTGCTTGCGGAAGAATTCGTCGACAGGGCCAGCGAAGCCGGCGCCTGTGTAATTGGAGCCTCGGCTATGATGTTGACGACGGCCAGGAATATCGTAAAAATTCGGCAGGTGCTTGAAGACAGGGGACTCGCTGGCCACCTGAAACTGGCCGTTGGTGGTGCGGTGTTTGCCATGCGGCCCGATCTTGTAGGTGAAGTGGGCGGTGATGGAACGGCCAGGACGGCACTGGAAGCACCGGCCTTGTTCGAACTGTTGCGCAAGAAAGCGGGCCGCGCATGAACTCGATGGAACGCATCGGAGCGGTGCTCTCGGGCGGCACGCCGGACCGGAGGCCATTTACCCTGACTCTGTCATTGTACGGAGCCAGGCTGACAGGCACGAGCGCTGTTGACTATTTTGCCGATCCGGCCTTGTACGCGGCGGGCCAGCGGGCAGTGGTGGATCTCTGCGAGCCGGACATCCTGTTCGGGCCATTTGCGCTGGCACTGGAAGCGGAAGCGTACGGAGCCACGGTAGAGCGGTTCCCCGATGCGCCTCCGCTGGTAAAGAAGCATGCCTTCAAGACACCTGAGGATATCGCAGGCCTTCCGAGGCCCACCCCGGCCAGCGATCCGGGGCTTGGTTTCCTCGTGGAGTCGGTACGTGCCGTGGTGCAGGACCAGCACGGCACGCGTCCGGTTGCGGTACCGATAACGGCACCGTGCGATCTGCCGGTACTGTTGCTCGGTATGGACCAGTGGCTGAACACGCTCCTGTTCAAGCCAGAACTGGCGGCCATCTGGAGCCTACTTGCGATAGAACACTTTGAATCGCTGGCCGCAGCATATTTCAAGGCAGGCGTGAATTTTCTTGTCTCGCCGGTGATGCTTGCCAATCCATCAATCATCCACCCGGAACTGGCCGACAGGACCATCCTGCCCATACTGAGGGATGCATTCGGGCGTTCGCCTGGCCCCATCGTATTCCATCACGGCGGCAACCGCCTCTCCAGGAGTCTTGACCGGCTGATGGGTCTGCCCAATATTGCCGGCTATGTTGTTGACGAACGGGATGCACTGACGGTCTCCCGACGGACGCTCGGTGCGGCACCGCTGCTCCTGGGCAACCTGAGCGGCCCCCACTTTTCCCGCCGTAGCCCGGCCGAGATATCCGAGCGGACCACCCGGGTGCTCCGCGACCGCGAACAGGATCCTAACTTCATCCTGGCAAGTTCAAATGCTGACATTCCCTACGACACCGATCCAGACTGCATCGTTGCGGTCCGCAAAGCGGTCGAGGTCTTTTGATGCTCCACACGGATGATCCTTCCCGGGTACCGGTCAGGCTCATCGGATGCGGAATTTTCAGGAATGAAATCAAACTGCTGCCGGAGGCATTGCAGGCCGCGATAAAGCCTGCGTTCTTAGACTCCATGCTGCACATGGATCCAGTGCGGCTGGACGGCATCCTTTCCGCAGCGATGAACAACGAACAGGACGAGCGCACCGTTCTGGCCTTTGGCGACTGCTGTCCATACATGCGGGAGCTTGCGTCGCGCAGGGGTGTGGCCAGAACGCCCGGCATCAACTGTTGCGAGATATACCTGGGCCCGGAGCGGTACTGCCAGCTCAGGAGAGAACAAGTATTCTTCCTGATGCCCGAGTGGGCAGCCCGCTGGAAGCATATTTTTATAACGGAACTCGGCTTGCACACGAAGGAACTGGCCCGTGAATTCATGGCACAGTCCATGCGCAGGGCAGTCTACATCGATACCGGCACGGTACCCGTACCGTTGGCTCCGCTTGCGGAATTCTCCGAGTACACCGGCCTTGCCGTAACGGTTGAGGTTGTAGGACCTGAGCATTTTACCGCAGCGTTGAAAACTGCGCTGAACGCTATACGTACGACTGAAAATAAGCTGGATGGCAGCAATGCATGATCATGCACAGGCCTTCAATATGCTCTTCACCGACCTCGTGGAGAAGATCCTGTCCATGGCAGACTCGCCGGGGAGATGTGCGGACTTCCTGGCAGAGAACCTGCGTGCCCTGATCGGAGCCCGAACCGTGCTGGTGCTGGAATGCACGCACTTTTCCGGAGAACGGCTCCATGAGATAGTCTCGGTTTTTCCGGAACGGCGGCGGTCGATGGGATATCACGAAGCCGTGCAGAGCATCGCTGAAACGTCACATGATCTCGACCACACGGAACTGTTCGAACCGCATACCCATGGTCCTGTTGCCGAGGCACTCGGACGGCTTGGAATCGGCTCAGCGATAGTAGCACCCATAAAGCACGGTGGAACGAGGATGGGTGTGCTCCTGTTGCTCGATCTGCTCGATACAACAGGCTCCAGAACCATAATGGAAACCCTGGACAGGCTTACGCCGGCTTTCTCGCTGGTACTCCGAAACGCTTTCCTCTATAACAACCTTGAACTCGAGGTGGCAAGGCGGACCCGGGATCTCGAGGAGCGCACCGCGAGCCTGCAAGCGGCCCTGGCGGAAAAGGAGGTCATGCTCAAGGAAGTGCATCACCGGGTCAAGAACAACCTCCAGATCGTCACCAGCCTGCTGTTCCTGCAGGCAGACTCCTCGAAGAGTGCCGCTCTCCGTGACGCTTTGAAGAAAAGCCGTGGCCGCATCCAGTCAATGGCCCTGGTGCACGAGGAACTCTACCGATCGGAAGACCTCGCTTCAGTGGACATGAGTGAATACGTAAAGAAACTCTGTGCGGACCTCTCCGAGGCCCTTGAGATCACGGTTCCCATCGTATTCAGGAAATGCTCGCTGAAGTTACCCATTACACAATCTATTCCCTGCGGCCTCATACTCAACGAACTGGTGACCAATGCCCTCAAATATGCGTATCCGGACAACCGGACCGGTGAAATCCGGGTAACGATGTCAGTGGACAACGGCTTGATCCGGCTTGTGGTAGAAGATGACGGCGTAGGGCTGGGACCGGGCCATGATGACGCCGATTCGTGCTCCCTTGGGCTGTCTCTGGTGGAAGGACTGGCTGCTCAGCTCCATGGCTGTCTGAAAATCACGGACAAGTCCGTTGACGAGCCGGGCGGATCCGGCGTACGGTTCGAGATAGATTTTCCCGGAGAAGAGACATGACCCAGCACCATGGCCTGAATATCATGATAGTTGAGGACGAACGGATCATCTCCATGATGCTCAGCCGGATGGTCGAGAGGCTCGGCCACCACGTCTGCGCCTGCGTAACCTCCGCGCCCGCAGCCATAGAGGCACTCGATCACATCAAACCCGATCTAGCCTTCCTTGACATCAACCTCGAAGGCGAAAAAGACGGCATCGATGTGGGTATGGTCCTGCGCGAACGGCTGGGGATCCCCTTTGTCTACGCTACCGCCTACACCGATACCGAAACCAAGGCTCGTGCTGCCGCTACTGCTCCCCTCGCCTTCCTGGCAAAACCCATAGACCTTGATTCGATTAAAAGCCTCTGCGACCTTGTGGCTGACTGACCGCTACTGTTCCGCGGAGCCTGGAGTACCGGGGGCATTACTATAACCTGACCTTATCTTCATCATATTATTTCTATATAAAACTTTTACTATGAATGCAATGCGCCTGCGCAAAACCGCGATCAAGGCTTCAGAGAAGCTGGCTGCGTCAGGCGGACCCTGAACGGAATATTATTCCAGCGTTATGACGACACCTTCAGCATAGTGATCGACCCAGATTCCTACACCGAGGGTAAACGGGGCCAGCACGGATAGCGGTGACGGCTTGGAGTAGAACGACACATTGGTGATGCCATCAACGCCGACCATCGAGTCTACTTTGGACAGCAACTCCTTGTAGAGCGCTTCGCGCACCTTGCTTGCATCGTACAGCACGAAAAACGGGGTCCAGGCCTGCTTGTGTACCTGTACGATACCTTCAGTGCGGACGCCAGAAACGTAAGCTCCTGACGACATGTACATGCCGTCAGGTATCCTTACGGAAAGGCTCGAACAGCCCGCCAACGTCAGGGCCAGAACGGCCAAGGCCAAAAAAGCGAATTTGTTTGTTTTCATCAGTAACTCCTTCTAAAAAAAATGAAAAAATCAAGAATCCCAAACATCATAACAGTCATCGTGATGGTTCGGCCAGTAGTGCCAGGTTGGCCTCCAGCGCGGCCCCGGACATGAGGTCGGCGAGCGCCGCGCGGGCGTGCTCCAGCCGCAGGGCCGGCACCAGGCCGCGCCTGCACAGTGCGGCCAGCATTGCGGTATTCTGCATGCGCGGATCGGGTACGGCCTCCCGCCCCACGCGGATGGCGTAGCCATGGCGCAGAGCGGCCACCTGATCGGCATCGGCGGCCACAGCGGCCAGAGCCTCACCCAGACGCACCTGGATGGGTTGCCAGCTGGCGTCGAACCAGAGCAGCGTGCCACCCTCGCGCAGGTAGAACCTGCCGGCAGAGACAGCCTCGTGCAGTTCCAGTGCTACAACCAGGTGGGCGCACCCTTCTGCTACCAGCGGCGAGTGCGCTCCTGCACCGATGCGTACGTGGCTGGAGACCGAGCCTCCGCGCTGGGCCAGGCCATGCGTATCGCAGCCCTTGACGGGCAGGCCAGCATAGTCGATGGCACGGATCAGTGCTTCAGGCCATATAGATGTCGAATTGCTCGCTCATATTCTGCCTCCGAGGTCTTCTACCAGCGCAACCGAGGGGCAGGTCTGCCTGCACGAGCCGTCACCTATGCACAGGTCGCGGTTTACCTCCACGACGCCCCCCTCCTGCAACTGGAAACTTGGGCAGCCAAAGCGCTCCACGCACTCGTGGTTCTTCGTGCACACGCTCTGGTCTACCTTGATGTACCTGGCCTTCCAGCTGGCACCGGCCTTGCGGCGCGCGCTTCGGGTGAATTTGAGCATGCAGGGGTGCCTGGCGATGATCACCTTGAAGCCAGGCTCGTCCAGCGCCTCGCGCACCATGCCGGTAAGCTCAACTTGTTTGTATGCGTCAACTTCGCGGATGTTCGCAACCCCGAGGCCCTCCAGAGCGGCCCGCACGGAGAGCTTCTGCGCCTCGCCGTTGAAGTTGCGGCCGGTGCCCGGATGCTCCTGGTGGCCGGTCATAGCCGTGGTGCCATTCTCCATGACGACAAGCAGCACCCTGTGGGCGTTGTACACGGCGTTGACTATGCCCGGCAGCCCCGCGTGGAAAAACGTGGAGTCGCCCATGAAGCACAGCACCCTGCGGGTGTCGTTGAACAGCGACAGTCCCGACGCCGTGGAGGTGGAATGGCCCATGGACAAAAGGACGGTGCCCATACGGTACGGAGGCAGGGAACCCAGCGTGTGGCAGCCTATGTCCGCCACCGTTATGTCGTCCGGACGCAGGGCCTTTTTGACGGCGTAGAACGCGGATCGGTGTCCGCAGCCCGGGCAGAGCTGGGGTGGCCGCGCCTCAGCCGTGGCAGGCAGGGCCACAGGACGTACCACAGGGAACAGGTCAGGCCAGGTGGCGGCCAGTATGTCGCGCACCTTGACCGGAGTGTACTCGCCCATGTACTCGTCGATATTTTGTTTGCCGAGTATCTTCGTCGTGAGCCCGGCGTCATACGCCAGGGCCTTCAATCCGGTCTCGAGGATCGGGTCCAGATCCTCGAGCACCTTCACCTCGTCGTGCGCAACCAGAAAGGCCAGCGCATCCAGGCGCGGCAGGGGATGTACGAGGCCAAGCTTCAGGATGTCGGGGCTGTCAGCGATGCCCGGAAGCAGCTCCAAGGCGTCAAGCAGCGACAGGAAGGCCCCGCCGGCGACGATGACGCCACGGCGGCGGTTGCCGTTGTCCACCAGCAGGTTGGTCGCGAGCGCAACCGGATCGGCCGCGACCTCCGCGAGTCGTTCCAGGGCGCGCCGCTTCATCGGGAACACCGAGGCGGCCAGCGGAATGTAGTTTTCGCGGTCCGGGTCAAAACGCGGCGTGCGGTCGTGTGGAACAGGATGGTATGCGGCAAACGAGACGCGTTCCTTGGCGTGGCACACGTGTGTCGTCAGCCTGAGGATCACCGCCATGCGGCGCGCCGCGGCCAGGCCGGCAGCGGCCTTGAACATGCCATACGCCTCCCCGGCAGTGGCCGGCTCGAAGAGCGGCATGTACGACAGCTGCGCATAGTGCCGGTTGTCCTGCTCGTTCTGGCTGGAATTGGCGCCTGGATCGTCGCCCAGCACGACGACGAGGCCTCCGGGTATGTCCAAAAGCGGCAACTGCACGAAGCTGTCAGCCGCCACATTGAGTCCTACGCTTTTAAAGAACACCACCGACAGGTGCCCGTTGAGCGCGGAACCAAAGGCTAGCTCGGTGGCCACCTTCTCGTTGGTGGAGAACTCGAATCGGAACGGCCGCAGTCCAGAGGGAATAGCGCCAATCGCGTCGGCCATCTCCGGCGTCGGCGAGCCTGGATACGAGGTAACCGAACGAACCCCCGACTCCACCATGGCACGGACCACGGCGGTGTTGCCTATGACTATTTCAGAAAACGCGTCTTCCCGCAGAAGCATCGTTCCAAGATCCTTCACGGGCAACTCCTGTTCAACGGCGCGGGCCGCACGCGATCAGTCCTCATCGCGGTGCATGCCCTGTTCCACGTCGGTCCGTTCAACAGACAGGTCCAGATCGACCCGGCCGTAGCTATTTTCCACCTCTATCGAAAACAGGGCAAGGCCGATGGCAAACTCCACGTCCGCATCGGTTTCCAGCGTATACACCAGTTGCTCCACCCTGGTCTGGCCGTCGAACTCGCAGATGGCCGTGCCCGAACCCTGCCCCTGTTCGCCGGCAGGAGCTTTAAGCGTCAGCAGCACGCGGCCCTTGCGCAGGGTGCCGGTCCGGTCCTGGAACGAGAACGGCAACGTCGTGGAATACTGCCCGGTAGAGTCGAAGCTGACCTTGGGCGATTCGCGCAGCACGGAGCGCAGGCGGTAGAGGCCGTCGTTGAAGTGGGCGCTGCGGTCGGTAACGATGACTCGCTTGCCCGAGACTACGCGTACGGTTTCACTCCACGGTGCAAACGTGACAGCCGGCAGACTGATAACGCCGAAATCAGCGCCAAGATCTGTTGACAGCACGTGATCTCCGGGATCGATACCTTCGATGACAAACGGCACACGACGGTCACCGATTGTATAGCCAACGAATTCACCATCCAGAAACACCTGCGCATCGATCAGCGGGGAAAACAGCGATATTGAACCGGGCGTCTCGTCGCGCAGCGAAAGCAACGAACGGCTGCGCCCCTCTTCGCGCAGCGCGGGACGCTTGCCTGACAACCGTTCGACCATTGCCTCGGCAAGACTGTGGACCAGGTTCTCGGTGGAGCCCGCATCAGAAAACGTAGCCACGCGGGATGTGGCCACATCGACCAGCTTGAACGTCAGCCGCAGTTCCGTGCCCAGCAATACATATTCACCCGCCACGATGTAATCGGCGGTGGAAATGCCCTCGAAAGCCCTGGCCTGGGCCGCGGCAATGCTCGAGAGCGATAGTTCGCGTTCAGCCAGGAGCGCCGCTATCGAGCTACGGTCGAGCAACTCGACAGCCCCGCTCGAGGACAGGTCGTAGAGGAGCAGGCCCTGCACGATGCCGCCCAGGTAGTCGTAACGCGGGTCACCCGAGCGGTTCTCAAGTTCAAGCACCGCTACACGCGGGACAGCAAATGCGAACGATGGAAACAGCACCAGGCAGGCAAGCGCAAGCGCCGTGGCCCGCAGCGTTGTAAAGACCTTCATGTAGCCTCCGGAATTCTTGAATGTCAATTATAATCCATGCGGGCACTGCCAGCTGTCAAGCTGGAATGGCACATTCTGCCCTTCCGGGATATACTCATCGTTCGATACCCCTGTAACGATGACGAAATGCAACGAGGAGCTTAACTCCATGAAAGAACGCCGTGGTTTTATGACAATCAACAAGAAAATCCTGTTCACCATCATCAGCCTGTGGCTGGCTGGTTCTTTGGCGTTGGTTCTTGTTTCCTTTTTGCTGACCAGAAACGCGCTGACAGACAACCTCCGCAGTCGCCTGCGCGATTATGCCGCGCTAGGGGCACTCAGCCTGAATGCTGAAGACCACGCCCTGCTCCGCCAGCCATCGGACGAAGCGGCATCCGCGTATACCTCCACCGTGGCGGCCCTCAGGCGCATCAAGCGCGAGAGCACCGGCATCGTATTTGCCTACACGGCGCGCAGGACCGGAGACGGAAGGATCATGTTCGTCGCGGATGCCGAAGAAGACGAGGATTCGCTTTCCCATCTGGGAGACATATATGAAGTGGTCACCCCGCTGCTCGATGCTTCCATAGACAAGCTCTCCGAGGCGGTCGTGGAGCAGGACTTCTACTCCGACGCGTGGGGCACCTTCCTGAGCGCCTACGCGCCAATCAGGCTGCCTGACGGCAGGCAAGACGGAGTACTCTGCCTCGACATTTCCTTTGAGGACATCCAGGCCACCATGATGGTCAACCTGCAGAAACAGCTCTTGGTCCTGCTTCTGATAACCTTCATAGTCATACCAGCCGCTGTTGTACTGTCACGCACCATCACCCGCCCCATCAACCGCATCATGACGTACCTTAAAGGTGTCTCCGATGGCACGACGACAGACCTGTCAAAACGTCTGGACCTGCACGGCTCCGATGAGGTAGCGGAACTGGCAAGGCTGCTCGACAGCACCTTTGAATCGATGGGGCACCTCATCGTATCGATTCAGGGCCAGACCGGAACGCTCTCTCGGACAAGCGTCGAACTCTCTACCAACATGACCGAGACTGCCGCTTCAATAGAAGAAATCAGTGCCAGCATCCAGAGCGTCAAGCGCCAGACTATCAACCAGTCCGCGAGCGTCGTGCAGACGAACTCCACCATGGAACAGATAACGCTGAACATCCAGAAACTTGACGGATTCATTGAACAGCAGGCCGCAAGCGTTACCCAGTCGTCTTCCGCTATAGAGCAGATGATGGCCAACATCGCCTCGGTAACAAACACGCTCACGAAGAATGCCGGAAACATGCAGGAACTCACGGCCGCGTCTGATAACGGCCGGTCAGACCTTGCGGCGGTTTCCGAGAGCATACGCGAGGTGGCAAGGGAATCAGACGGGCTGCTTGAGATCAGCGAGGTGATACAGGCCATCGCCAGCCAGACCAACCTGCTGTCAATGAACGCCGCCATAGAGGCTGCGCATGCCGGAGATTCTGGCAAGGGCTTCGCCGTGGTAGCGGACGAGATACGCAAGCTGGCTGAGTCTTCGCGCGAGCAGTCAAAGACCGTTTCGTCGTCACTCAAGAAAATCAAGGACGCGATGGACAGGATCACCGGCTCTACCGACACCGTGCTCGCGCAGTTCGAGGACATAGACTCGAGAATACAGGCGGTCGCCGAGCGTGAAAAAGGCATACTCAACGCCATGGACGAACAGGGTGCGGGCAGCAAGGAGATTCTCGTTGCCATCGGACAACTCAACGAGATAACCAGCCAGGTCAAGGCAGGCTCGGCAGAAATGCTCACGGGCAGCCGCGAGATAATAAAGGAGAGCGGCAACCTGGGCAGGATCACCGAGGAAGTATCAAGCAGCATGAACGAGATGGCCGCTGGTGCGGACCAGATATCAGAGGCTGTGAATACCGTCAACGAACTCAGCAGCAACAACAAGGACAGCATCGATACATTGCTTGCGGAAATAGGCTGCTTCAAGGTGGACACAGCGGAGGCTCAGGCATGAGCAAAACCTGGAACTGGGCTGTCCTGGGCTGCGGCAAGATAGCCGGAAAATTCGCCGCGGACCTCAAAACACTCCCCAACGCCACCCTGTATGCCGCGGCCTCCCGGTCTCTCGATACGGCGCGCGACTTCGCAGCCCAGGCGGGTTTCCAGAAGGCCTACGGCAGCTATGAGGAACTCGTCGCTGACCCCGCTGTGGACATTGTGTACGTTGCCACCCCGCATTCTCACCACCACGATCACACGCTACTCTGCCTCAGACACCGCAAGGCAGTGCTGTGCGAGAAGGCCTTTGCGATCAATTCCCGCGAAGTGGCAGAAATGATAGCTGCCGCCAGGGCCAGCGACACCTTCCTCATGGAGGCGTTCTGGACACGCTTCCAGCCCAGCTTCCAGAAAGTGCTGGATCTGGTCAGTTCCGGAGAACTGGGTAGCCTCAAGCTTGTCCGTGCCGATTTTGCCTTCAAGGGAGCATTTGACCCGGAAAAACGCCTGTACAACGTAGCTCTGGGCGGTGGATCGCTGCTGGACATCGGCATCTATCCGGTTTTTGCCGCCCTCATGACCCTGGGCAAGCCCGACACCATAAAGACGCTGGCGTCGTTCAGCGCCACCGGAGCCGAGGAGAGCATAGTCATGTCGTTCGGGTATCCTGGCGGGCGGATGGCCTCTCTGGCCTCCAGCATAGCCGCCGATTCACCCACGCAGGCGGAGTTCTGGTTCGAGGGTGGTTACGCGCGGCTCAACCGGCAGTTCAACAACGCCACTTCGCTCACCCTGGGCAAGTCAAAGGCCGAAGAGACCACCATCAACTTTCCGCGGGGAACCGGCACCGGTTACGAACTTGAAGCCGCACATGTGATGGAATGCCTGGATGCCGGCAGGAAGGAAAGCCCGCTCCTGCCGCTGTCGTTTTCGGCAGACCTGATGGAAGTGCTGGACCGCGTGCGCAGGGATGCAGGTATAGTGTTTCCGGGACATGATACGGTGTAAGAGCCTGTCGGCTCAGCCCCGGCGGGTCAGGCGCGGACGCAAGTCAGACGCGCACACGGTACCCCATGCCCCAGACAGTCTCCAGGTATTCCGGCTCTGACGGGTTTACCTCGATTTTCTCCCTGATCTTGCGCACATGCACCGTAACGGTAGAAAGGTCGCCGTAGCGGTCTTCACCCCAGATGCGGTCGAATATCTCTTCCTTGGAGAACACCTTGTCAGGGTTGCGCATGAGCAGGCGCAGAAGCTCGAACTCCTTGGGAGCCAAGTCCACCTCACGGCCCGACACGCGAACCTTGCGTGCCTCGGGGTCCAGCGAAAGCGAGCGTATTTCTATGCTCCTGACCAGCGCATCGGCTCTACCGCCGGTGAGCCGCTCGTAACGGGCCAGTTCGCCGGGGCTGAACGGCTTGGTCATGTAGTCGTCCGCACCAAGGCCCAGACCGCGTATCTTGTCTATGTCCTCGCGTCGTGCCGACAGTATCAAGAGTGGCTTGTCGGAGACGGCCCTGAAGCGGCGGCTTATCTCGAAGCCATCAAGCCCTGGCAACATGATGTCCAGTATCATCAGGTCAAAGGCCCCCACGAGGGCTTTTTCCAACCCCAGAATCCCGTCTGCAGCCGTGTCCACCTGGCAGCCGGCTATGGCCAGATAGTCGCAGACCAGGGCGGACAGGCTCGGATCGTCCTCCACGGTCCACCTGGCAGCCGGCTATGGCCAGATAGTCGCAGACCAGGGCGGACAGGCTCGGATCGTCCTCCACGAGCAGTATGGTGGTGCTCATGACGCGACCACCGGCAACTCGATGGTGAACGCTGCCCCGCCACCTTCAGCGTTTTCTGCCTGGATGGTACCACCATGCCCCTCGACAATGCGCCGAGCTATGGCCAGGCCCAGGCCGGCTCCACCTCCCGCCCGGCTCGCGTCAGCACGGTAGAAGCGCTCGAATACCCGGTTTTCTGTTCCAGGCAACAGTCCTGGTCCATAGTCCCTGAGGACGACGATGGCCGTGCCGTCGTCGACTCTCAGAGAAACATCGAGCCGCCCCCGCTGGCCAGGCTCCGCAGAGCCCGCGGTGGCCGCGTACGAGGCAGCGTTCTGTACCACATTGGCGAAGACCCGCCGCAGCTTCTGCGCATCCAGCCGCACCAGCGGGTCCGCCTCACAAACTGTCTTTACGCTCAGCGCGGGGTGATCCGCAGCAAGTTCTTCCATGCAGTCAGAGAGGAAACTGCCCAGAGCTACCGGATGCAGATC
>JFJP01033625.1_pt1 | contig 16746 bp, 14 predicted proteins | sample 431651 | NCBI WGS metagenome assembly JFJP01 (sample SAMN02602958, study PRJNA72255) | Microbial mat metagenome, whole genome shotgun sequencing project. | biome: fresh water; feature: sink hole; material: water; isolation source: purple microbial (photo- and chemosynthetic) mats found in... | reverse complement strand
GCGGCTTTGATTTTTCACCAAGGTGTTTTGATGGTGAAAATTGGCTTATTTTCTCTGAAAATGGGCTAAGTCCGACAGGCTCCTAGGTCACAGACAAAAACATAACAACCCTGAAAGGGTTGCATCAATCCCAAACATACCTTTCATTAAAGGCAACTTCGTATCTTTGCAAAAAATCCCTAAACTCATCTTGAAATGAAATTTTCTGGTGATGCTCTTCTTGTCCGACAATGTATTTTTTCACCGCATCAATCTGCGAAAACCCGATGGAAAAAATGCCGTAACCGTTCTGCCACGCAAAATGGTGTAAATCGGAGTTTTTGGTTTTGAGCCAGAGAGTTGACCCACGTTTGACCTCTTGGATCATTTTTGCTGCCGAGCCAGTTCGTGACAGGGTTGTAAGAATGTGAACATGATCTTTTACGCCACCAATGACAACTGGTTGGGAATCATGCTGGATCAAGATGCCGCCCATGTAACAATACAATTCTTCACGCAACGGTTTGTCTTGAAGAAAAGGGCGGCGGTCTTTGGTAGAAAAGACGGCGTGAACCAATATTTTGGCGAGCGATTGCGACATAGTGGGCTATCTTGTATGGCAATTTGATCCAACCCTTTCAGGGTTGTGTTCCTCTCTATTTTTCCTAGGGTAGCCCAAAGACGGGCAACCCTAGGCTGATTGATAGAATCCCTTCAGGATTCATCGGAAATGTCCAAACTTCAGAGAATCCCTTCGGGATTCATAACCCCAACAGATTCTCAAAGTCTCGCAAATAAAATGCCGCTATCATTTCTGCAGAAAAGTTGTTAGCCGTTTTCCAACCTTCGACACGGATCCTCTCCAACTCGCTGTCAGGCGTCATTAAGCAACGACAGGCGTCAACGAGCGAACAAACTGGATCTGATGAACGATGGTCGAAAACATAACCGTTTTTTCTAGGAACAAGATACTCTCGAAAGCACGCGAGATCAGAAACCACCACAGGACATCCCGCCGCCATCGCTTCTAACGGGACTAAACCGAAACTCTCCCCTTTTTCTGCCAGTGATGGATAGACTAGAAAGGATGCTTCCGAGTATATTTTGCGCAGCTCGGCAACACCATAAACCGGAGGAACCCATTCAACTGCAAGTCGCTTTTCCCTCTGCAAAGCCAACATCCCGTCTCTGTAGGCGATCCCGCCACCGCCGCCTGACTCTTCCCACGGCCCGACTATTTTCAGCCGCCATCCAAAGAAAGTTCTGGAAAGCCGCGCGAATGTTTCCAGCAGCAAGTGGATTCCTTTCTCAGGATGTATGCGTCCGACGAAAAGTATTTCCTTTTCTTTCGTGTGCGGCAGCAATTGCTTTACAAACACATCTTCTGGCAATGGATTGGGCAGAACTTTTACGCGTCCAGCAACCTGCGGGCACTGGCGGCTTATCTCAGATGCGACAGCCGAAGAGACCGCCTGTATCCGGTCGGCATGGCGATACAAGAAAAATTGCCCTTTAGGATAACGAGCCGCATGAACACAAAGTTTTCCCGCCCCCCTCCGCCTAGCAAAGATAGGCAAAAAAAATGAGTTTGTCACAAGGATATCGGCCTGCGGAAGGTGCGGCAATACGCGGAGTGAATAGAGTAAATCTTTCGCTTTGAGCGCGAGTGGGTTCGCTGTAAATTCGCATCCACCTACTCGCCTATGCTCGACCCCGTTGAGGATTTCAGTAGCTGGTAATCTGGGATGTTTTTTTGAGATGTGGACGACCCTGTGGCCAGCTTTGACGAATTGTTGCCCCAAAGAAAACCAGACTTTTTCCACCCCCCCACCTTCGATCGGCGGAACCGGAAAAAATGCACCTTGGACAATCGTGATTTTCAACTCGACCCTTTTTTTTCAAGAGCGTTTTGCAGGCAGCCGATCAAATCCTCTGCAGCCCGTTCGATATGAAAATGATCTTCAAAACATTGGCGGCATTTCTCGGCTCGACTCCTCCATTTTTCTGTGGGTTCCTCAAGCCAGCCACGAACCAGCCGTCTCGCGCCTTCCCTATCGTCTGGAGCGACCAAGCCAGCACCCGCCCCTTCAATGTCGCGCCAAATATTGACGCGGTTGGAGATCAGAGGCGGCACCCCGCACGCGAGTGCCTCTGCTACGGCAATTCCAAAGTTTTCCTGATGGGAGGGTAAAATAAAAGCATCGGCAGAGCGAAAAGCACCCCATTTCAAATCCCCTTCCAAAGCTCCGGTCAAAGTCACTCTTTTTTGAATTTCATGTGGACATTTTTGCAAAAAATCTAACAGCCGCCTCTGATAACCAATCTCTTCGCATCCTCCCGCTAATACAAAATGGATATCGTGGTAACTCTCAGCCATTTCGCAAAATGCCTGCAACGCCTCTTCACACCCTTTTTTGGGATGAATGCGACCCAAATAAAGAAGCATTCTTTTGTTTGCGGTTTCGGGATATTTTTTAAAAAATTTCTGCCTCTGTATTTCGGCATCTCCAGACGGCTTGGCCGTTCCATAACGGAGTATTTTTGATGTCGCCTGAAAAGGTGAAAATGTTTTCTGGGCTAGGATCGCCTCTTCGTTGGAAGTAAAAATGACTCCAGCGGCATCGCGCAGAACCCTGTGCTCAACAAGGCTCCAGTAGATTTGTTTTTTGATATGTTTGATCGGCTGCGCTATTTTGAACCACGGATCGAGCATGCCGTGAGGATAAACAAAATAAGGGCTATTTTTCACCGCCATCCATGCCGCATATCCGTGAAACTGCCAAAGCCCGTGGACGAAAACAGCATCGTATTCCGCATGATTCTCCCTAAGCCACGGAATGAGCTTGGGCGAATATGAAAAGCCGCCCCCGATGTTTCCGAGTGCAACGGCCTGCTGAAAATGCGCAAAATTTTTGAGCCTTTCACAATCCAGTTTTTCGTCCAAGGAGACGAGAGTCGTCTTATGCCCCATCCGTGCCAACGCTTCCGTCATCCGTATAATACCCTCAATGGGGCCGCCGCCTGACACATTGGCGGATTGAATTAATCTGAGGAGGCGCATGGCGTGCTGCCGTTTTTTTTCAGGTAATGCCCCAAAACAACGCATGACCAGATGCGAGTCCAATGGAGTTCTTTTTTGCGAAAAGCCTGATAATATCTGTCCGCTTCAGCATTTTTCACTGGTGTGTAAGACTTGAATAAACCCCAGCCTTCGTCCACAAACTCCTGCAACTGCCCGCGCATCCAAGCATCCATGGGCAAACTAAATCCTTGCTTTGGACGAGAATAGATTTCTGGCGGGATTAGGTCTTTGCAAGCTTCCAGCAAAAGCCCTTTGCCTTTACCATAATGCGTTTTAATGGCTTGCGGGATGGAAATAACATAATCCACGAGACTGTTATCTAAAAACGGAACCCTGATTTCCAGTGAGACTGCCATGGCCATCTGGTCGGCATCTTTGAGCAGCAAATGACGCATGTAACCAGTCATCTCTGAAATTGAAACTTGAGCGAACGAATCCATGTGTTCGTAATACACAGGTTGAACTACTTTCCTAGTGGGCAAACCGAACGACTTGAGTTTGGCATCAGTCCAAAAAATCCTGCGCCAAGCCGCCCACTCAAATGGCGTGGCTGCATTCATCTCCGATAAACGCGCCGCAGTGGCTCCGAACACTCCTATACGCCGCCTGACAAACGGAGGGAGCATTTTGAAAAACTTCCATTTCTGCAATTCAGCAAAGGAAGGGTAACCGCCAAAAAGTTCGTCCGAACCAAGACCAGAAAGGGCTACCTTGATTTTCATTTCGGCGGCTTTTTTGCTCACGATGAATGTATTTATGGCATCTACAGACGGGACATCCATGCAAAAAACCGCCTCTTTGACTAATGCCAGTACTTCATCCTCAGCCAGCATTATGCGGACATGATCTAAACCATAGCGTTTCGCCACGAGTGAAGCATATTTGGATTCATCACATTCTTTTTCTTGAAACACGACCGATAGTGCCGAGGGCTTTGGCTCCACACCGCACTTTGATGCCATAGCTGTAATAACCGTAGAATCTATGCCACCGCTCAAAAATATTGCGATAGGAACATCGGACAACAAATGTTTCTGGACGCTATTTTGGATTAGTTCACGAACTCTGAAAGCAACCTTCTCTTCGCCATCACGATAAAAACGATCTGGCAAACATTCGCATGAGTCATTTGGTTTTTTCCTAAATGCCCAGAATGGTGTCACTGTTGCGATTCCTGCATCAAACTTCACCTTGTGCCCTGGTTCAATTGCGTAGATATTTTTAAACAACGAATCTCTCTCCGAAAAAGCACCTGCCCTCAAATATGACGATACGCCAGAAGGCGAAATGCCTGCAGATATTTTATCTGATATCAACCTTGTTTCAGAAGACAAAAGAAGTGTTCCGTCATTGCGCGTATAGTATAACGGTTTCATGCCAAACCTGTCTCTGGCCGCAACAAGCACACTTTCCGCCGCATCGTATATCACTACGGCAAACATCCCCTCAAGTTTTTCGAAAATACGGCTCCCCCAACACGCATAACCTTTCAACACAGTCTCCGTGTCGCACGAACTGTTCCATGTCGCCACAAACCCGGATGCAGCCATCTCAGCACGCAATGCAAGATGATTATAAATTTCCCCGTTAAAAACGATCGTGTTTCCGTTGCTGTTGTCGTGGAGTGGCTGGTTGCCAGCCAGAGATAAGTCCAATATTGCCAGTCGTGTGTGACCCATCCAAACATTTCCGTCAGCACTACCCCATTCGCCGCAGCCGTCTGGTCCACGGTGGCGCATTTTTAGAATATCCATTCTTGGCGCACGACCGTCCTCTGAAAACGAAACTGCTATGCCACACATCTTTTGAAACCCTGTTTTTCAAGAATTGCGTCTTTGTAGAGCCTGATGTACTTTTCCGTCATAGCAACTACGGAAAACCTCGATATGTTCTCAAATCCAGACTTGATCCTTGATTCTGATTCACTAGGAGATTCTCCCAATAGAACCTTCAGTTTTGCAGCCGTCTCACAATAATCTTCTGGGTCAATGTAGGAAACAGAATTTCCTCCTGCTTCCAGCAAAGATGATCTGCCAGATGCCAGCACCTTGCAGCCTGATGCCTGAGCCTCGACCACAGGCCACCCAAACCCCTCATGGAGTGATGGAAAAACTAAAGCTGCCGCACCAGAATACAGGGCATTCATTTCCATATCCGAAAGACGCTGCAAATGAATGATGTTTTCACCGATGCCAATTCCGCAAACCAAATCCTTTTCTTGCGCCGTAAAATCCCCCCCTACTAGCACTAGGCGGGGAGTCCATTCCATTATTTTTTTCAGCTCTCCGTATATTTTAAAAAGGCCGCACCGATTTTTATACCATGCGGCAGAGCCTACATGGACGAGGTAGCGTTCCTCTCCTATATCCGCCCCTTTGTATATTGTCCGTAAAATGCCAGACCTTTCAATTTTATCCATTGGGCGATATGCATAATTCATTCCCACAAAAATAAGTTGCATGTCAGGCTGTGAGGAGCCGAGCAAACGCTGGCAATCTCCCATTGTTGCCAATGAATCACATGCGATCTTTGAAATCTTTTTGAGTGATTCTAAAATACATTTTTGCAAAAGTCTTCCGGTAGCTCGAATTTTCTCTCCTGGGATATCACCCAGTGCCGCTCTCACGGCCAGCAAGTCATGACAAGTCTGCACTAACGGAAATCGTTTAAACAAATATGCGTACGGCGCATTGGAGTGATCGCAGATATGAACAACCCATTTATCGGCATTTATTTCACCTTTCATTTTCATCCACCAAACAGACAGCGGAAATACAATATATTTGTCCAAATAGCCGAGCCATTTCCCTAAACCAGAATATGAGCGGCAGATTTTGCCAAAAAAAACAGGGGGTCTCAGCAAGATAACTTCGAGCCCCATACTGGCAAGCGAGGACTCCATCATGGAAGCAAACTTGTTCATGCTGTACGATTGGTCGTTAGCATAATTACCAACAAGCAATACTGATAGTCTGCCGTCTTTCACGCTACCTCTCCGCGCCCATGAAGCTTTTCGGCATAAATGGATCGTCCCCTCCTACCGCGCACTGGCTGCGGCCTTTCATCAACTTGAGTCTGCTCATTGGGCATATTGTTTGCCGCCAATGATAAACCTGCCGCTAAAACCGTAAATCCCAGAGCGGAAACGCGCCCCCATTGCCCATGCAATATATCAAACCAAACAGCACTCAAGACGAATAGGGGGAGAGGATTGCCCTGTTTGAAACTGCGCATTCCCCTAGTAAAAAGCATCACCAGCAACGAGCACCGGAAAATAATATACGGGACACCCAAAAACACCCCGCCTTCACCGACAATCCTGCACCACTCTTTCTCGCCATCCAGAATTGAATATTTTCCCTCGGTCAATACAGTTCCGACATTAGTTCCAACTCCTATGCCATGACCCAACGGAGGAGCGTAAATAACATTCTCAAAAGGCTTCTCGAACATGTCAATAAAGCGCCCTATAACCGAATCGCGAAACGAACCGGCAACTTCAAAACGCTCCTTTGTCGCTTCATATCCTTCTTGGAACAGCTCTGTCGTGCTAAGCAATAATCCCAGAGTAGCTGTAGCAAATATAATTTTAATAAATTTGCCGACCCATTGCCCCTTGGTAAAATTTAACACGAAAAGAATCAGATAACCCGCCGCCACCGCCACAAACGCCGAACGGCTCCCGCATACCACCACCGACATAATCAGCGATCCAAGCCCAATCCAGAAAAGATTCCTGCTAAAATACCGTGTTGCCAGCACTGCATACAAAACAAATGCCGACTGCAATGAGAGGAATGACACCAAATCGGTACTGAAAGGAAATGTGCCAGAAGTCCTGATTTTTCCAAACGCAAAACCCATCTGAACACCCTCGCCGCCAGCCGCCACATTCAGCCAGCTATTTGCACCTGCAATAAACTGAGCACCGCCAATCACCGCCATCGGCAGACTTAACTTGAGAACCCATTTTCCTACCTCAACGACATCTTCAATCGTGAAAGCACGACCTATCACAAAAATCAGCGGCACATGAAGAAAATTGCATCGTATCCCCCACAACGCAACCATTGGGTTTTCTGAAGTGAACGCTCCGACAACTCCCATGACAAGTGCCATCAACACCATGACAAGCATCCACTTATCTGTTGGAAACATCCTTTTTTGAAAAGCAGCGGCGTAAATCATAAAAAGAAGGGGGTCGCGAATAACCAGTAGCGGTGTTGAAAGCCCTGGAACAATCCATTTCCTCAAGGCTCCTTCAAGAACCCAAAGCCAGAAATACCACCAGATCAGTTTTCTGACGGATTCCGTCCATTTCCTCTCATCTGTAACGGCTATCATCTATACACAGTAGTTACAATCATTCCGAAACTTTGCAAAGCCACTCCCTAGCATGGCGCGAATTTGTATGCCAACTTATTCAAAATCATCTGCATCTATTATTTCGCAATATTTTCTTTTACCCAACTTGCAATCTGACTGCGGTAGCAGTTCCAACCTAACAACCCTGCTTTTTCAAGCGCAGCCTCCTGCATAAATCTCAAGCAATCCGAGTTTTCATAAAATTTTTCTAGCCATTCACAAATGGCCTCTACCGAACGAATGGGAACTATAACCCCATCCCGCCCATTTTCAATTATATCACGACCTGCCGTATTTGGCGTGGTCACCACAGCCATCCCTTGCGACATAGCCTCCAAAATCACTTGCCCAAACCCTTCAAAAAGCGATGGAAACACCAAAACATCGTTTTTTCTCATAATCCCTAGCACTTCCGAATGAGAGACGGACGGCACATAATGGTGTTCTTTTAGCACTGAATCCAGCAGCCTGCTTTCACCAGTTTTTCTGCCTACCACGGTAAGCTCAACCGATGCACCCATTTTTCTCACAGCCGAAAATAGGTAAGAAACTCCCTTTCTTTGAGTCAAGCTTCCAACATACAGAATCCTTAACTTTTCCTTCCTCCCTCTCTTGGGCAAACTTTTCCTCTCTTCCCAAACCGAACCCGCTCCGTAGGGTATAACTTTAATTTTATTTTCTTCAACCCCAGACATACGCAATGTCTCTTTGGTGAAAGTGCTTGCCACAACTATCTCTGAAGACAACTCAATTTCTCTATCCTTATTATCCAGTTTTTCCTGTTCGTCTTCTAGTGACTCCATCGTTCCAGCCCAGCAGGGTTCCATATCCCGTTCTTCTTCGCATATACGCCTCAATTCTTTCCAGTGTCCTATGGGCAGATCGTAAAAAGCCTTCGCCCCTATTTTTTTCGCTGAAATAAAACTCTCCAATGCCCCGTCCTCATACGCATAAACAGCGCGGACTCTACCACCAATATCTTTTTTTTCTATTTCTTGAGCCACATGACGATCCAGCGACCTATAAACATGGCCAACACCAACACCGTATTGTTTTTGGAACGAATGCGAAAATCCAAGCTTTCCTGCAAACAGCCTCCCTGTTTCACGCCAAGGATGAACCCGTATTCTATCTGGTGTTATGCAGTCAAACATTCTCCTAGCAAACTCCTTCTTGAAACCCGGAGGCAGCCACCGAGCACAACCGCGCTCACGAAAACAGATTGTCGTATAAAAACGAAAAAGCAGGCCAGCCTCATCAAGTGCTCGCCCAGCTTCACGCACAAACTGGCTCCCAGTTGGATGGGCTAGCACGACCCCTTCGCATCCGGTATCAATACATGGAGATTCACATTTCACAAAATTGCTTTTCTTAAAATCGTCATGGTGCAAAATCTACACATGCGCGTTCTGTTTGTTTCACCGACATTCGGGGATTTTGGGGGAATGGAATTTTTTGTCTTTGCCCTAGCCTCAGAAATCCAAAAATCTGGAGAGGCTGAAACTAGAATACTTTTCAAAACATCTCCTGACTGCCACTTGAAACCACAGTTCGAGCAAGCTTTAAACGAAGCACCTTGCCCCGTCCAGTTCGCCACTCGACTCTCGCACCAGTTGGTTAAAGCTATCGCATGGAGCGATATCGTTCACATGCAAAACCTCAGCCCAGATGTAATTATTGCTGCAAAACTTTTGCGTAAACCCGTTGTTTCCACTATCCAAAATAAAAATCACGCCACAGGCACGCTTCATGAACGACTCTGGATCATTTGCCTGCGTCTCTTAGACAGGCGTTGGTATAACTCCAGATTTGTAGAAAGCACATGGGATCCTAAAAATCGTTTGCGACATTCCGATGTATTGCCAGTAATATCGCGTCTTCCAAACCCCAGTATTTTCGTGGAACCCCAAAAGCGCTCGGGCTTCATTTTTCTGGCCAGATGGATAGCAAATAAAGGCTTGGAAGAACTATTGCAGGCCTATCACGCTGCCAAAATAAAACATGCAAACCACCCTTTGATTTTGGTGGGCGACGGCCCGTTGCGGCTATTTGTGGAAACTTGGATCAAAGAAAACAATGTGCCAAATGTTTCGATAAAAGGATTCGTCTCGACGGATGAAAAAAACCGCCTGATAGCATCTTCGAAATGGCTGGTAGCTCCAGCCAAAACCCGCGAAGACCTAGGTCTCACCCCTATCGAAGCCCGCTCCATAGGTGTCCCATGTATAGTCACGAGGGACGGAGGTCTGCCAGAGGCGGCTGGCAAACATGCTCTACTTTGCGAGCCAGGCGATGTTGCTGGACTGCAAAAATGCCTAGAGGTAGCCGCAAATATGTCTGAACACGATTATATCAAATTGGCTTCTTCCACGCATGAAGAGTTAAAAAGTTCGCTGAAACCTTTATCATGCTATCTTGATGAATACAAAATGTTACTCGGAAAATAATAATGCTTTTATGCGGGCAGCCGTAACTGGCCAATCAACATTTTCGCAGTACCAGCAATGCCCTTCCTTCGCAACTTTTTCCAGCATCTCTCCCGACAGCGCACCGCTTTCTGAACCAACTAAAAAATGGACTTTTTTCTCCAGTGGAAAAGAGCTGTTTGCATCAGCCAATACTGCTGCGCATCCGTAAGCCAATGCAGCCATAAAAGGTCCAGATTTGCACACCCATTCCGCTGAATAAAAACTCAAATAAACATGCGCAAACGCAAACACTTCACTGGCTTCCTCAAAAGAACATTCACCCTTGTATTCGACCCATCTATCCAACCCCAAGTCCCGTAACTGCCTTCGCTCCGAAGCATCGTCTCCATCCGTCCCGCGCCTTCCCACCACGACTATTTTTTCAAGCCGCCCATCGCTTGCCAATTTTTGCAGCACACTACCTTGCTCATGGAGTGTTCTGCGGCGACCGCCTGGCTGACTAAAAATCACGCACCTCAAAGACCCATGAAAATTTTTATCTGGCAAAGTTGCTGAGGATATAATGTTACTTGGAACAGGTAAACGGTCGCTGGAAATCTGGCATTTTAATAATTTTTTTTGGCTCTGAACAGTGGAAGTCATGGCTACATGTGACAATTTTGAAAGCCGCCCAATCACTTCCCGTTGCGGGTAGAATTTGATCCATCTAGGACTCCACCATGGAGCTGGTGCCCACACCTCATGATAGAAAATGCCAAGCGGCCTGCACCTATTTTGTGCCCGCCATTTTTCCAGTCCATCTACGAGCCAGAAAGGTGCCCCACTCACATCGTAACCATAACCAGAATAATGCAGCAGCACGGCTGTCCCTTCTGGCAGCGCACCGAGGTGAGCCGCAAGTGCCCCCGCATTTTTTTCCAGAACACGAACCTGTCCTACACCCCATTCCTCTTCTCCAGAAACCATCGCGCCACAAACAACAAACTCATTATTGATCCCATCCAGGCGTTCCCATGTTTCTGCCAAACGAAATGCATAATGGCCTAGGCCATCTACCACGGGTGGAATCGAAGGCGTGATGTGGCAAACCCTCATCTTTTACCAGAAGCTTCCACTTGAATTTTTTCTTCCACCCACCTTCTATAAACAGCTTCAAGCATGTCCACGCTTTTTTCCCACTCAAATTCGTGTACTCGCTGGTATCCGTTCCATGCCACGCTGTGACACAGATCATCATCGGACAAAAGTTTTCCGACCGCATTTATAAAACTATCAATATCTCGCGTCCCACAAACCAAAGCATCCACACCATCCTTCAAATCCGCCCCAAACCCAGTAGGTGTCAACACAGCCGCGCAACCGCATGCCATTGCTTCAGCAATAGCGATGCCATACCCCTCATACTGGCTGGGAAAGAAAAAAACCCGTGCCTTAGACAGATGATAAGCTATTTCCTCCTCTGCAAGCCTCGCATGAACTCGCACCCTCTCATGCAGGCTCGCAGGAAAACAGGCCAGCACTTCATTTTGGCTGCCGCCCGTTCCAAATATATCCAGCACTACATCTGAATCGCGCCCCATAACTGCACACATCACTTGCGACAATACATCAATTCCTTTTCTCGCTATCCACGACCCTGTGAAAGCAACCCTTTTTTCTCTCCCACGACTGAACGGTGTATCCAAATATGGCCTATCCAACCCTGGCGGCACCACAGCCGTGCGCCCTTCTGGCAAATACCCGCCACGCACTATATGCTCTCTGTCAGCCTCACACAGGGCGACAAAGCCGTCCGGCACAGCAAATGCCACCTCAGATACCCGCTCGTAGTAACACTTGGAAAACAGCCACCGGATATAGTCGGCCAGAGTCTGTGGCGGATGCGCCGCGACATACCAGCGGTTCAGTAATAGCTCTAATCCATTTGTATGAGCCACCAGAAAAGGTCTTTCCCTCCTTTTTTTCAACAGCCATTCAGCAAGCCAAAACTCGTCCCCATAAAACTCCACCAAATCCGCTCCGCCGCACACAGACGACATTGCCGATAACTTCGCAGCACCTAACGCATGTCGTATTTTTTTCGCTTTCTTGGTAATGCCTGAAGCAAAATCAAAATCCTGCGGCGAATAAACCGCGCACCCGTGTCCGCGCTGACGCAGTCCAGCGGTGAAATTTAACACCGTTTTGCCTGATCCCAGATGGGATAAAAGCGGCGCATTTGTGAAGGAAACAATTTTCATTCTTAAATCAACTGCTATTAAATTATGGTATATTCACGCCACGCCGCAATGGTTGCTACGAATGATTTTCAGCCCGATCAACACCTATTCACTCTGTTTTTGAATTCCTATTTGTCTGTGTTTATCCGTGAACATCTGTGGCTTCTTCTACTCTGCGCCTCCGTGGTGATTCTCTTTCCTCACGCCACGCGGCATCATTCTGCATCCGACTCCTTCAGCGCACATTTTTTTCCCACACTTCGTCCTGCATTTTTTTATAAGTCAACATCCAACCCGCGCCAATCAGATGTTCGCTAGGAACATCTCCCGCATTCCACAGGTGCGAAACATTTAAATGCTTCGCCTTGCTAACCGCATCCACGGCTGAAATTATGCCTGGCACAGGTCTTTCGCCGTGCGGTCCCTCAATTTTAATATAAGGTTTATCCAAATAATATGGTGGAACATGCGGGTTTAAAATCATCACGCGGACAACCGAATCAGTCCCGTTCAGGTAATCGAACACCTCACGGCGCGGGATATTGTTTGTTTTTCTAATTTCTTTGCTCTCCGCAGAAAAAACAGACGCGATTTTTTCCTTTTTTGCGCCATATAAAACCCACGACCCCATGCCTAGCGAAATGGCTACAACAAACACGCATGCCGTTTTTGTTCCAGTCATTCCATACTCACACGCAGCACCAAGTCCCACAGCTCCAAGTGCCGTCAGAGACGCAACTACAGGAATTAAAAATCTAGCCTCTTTTTGCGTCAGAAACCAGAGCACCACTAGTGTCAAACACCAGAATCCTGCAAGCAAGGCCGCTTTATTTTTCCGTAACACCCACACCCCAACAGGCGCAAACGCGAGCGGAAAAAGCCCTATTCCCCCAGCACCGTGAAACATCGCTGTGTTATAAGTGAAATCGTATGGGAGAGATAAAAATCTGCCTATTCCACCGCCTAAACCAACACCCCGTTCGTGTATGTATTCGTGAAAATGTTGTACTGCCTCGCGAGGCATGGCCACCACATCTACAATATCACAAATCCCGGGTGGCGGAGGATAAATTGGTGAGCCCAGAACGATATAGTTTCGTAAATACCAAGGAGCAGCCACAACTATAGCCGAAGCGGCAAACAGCACGCCCGATCCAATTTTATCTTTCCAAAAACCTCTTTTTCCCAGCAAGGGCAGAAATAATACCAAACCAGTTGTAAGAAAAACAAAAATTCCAGTGTATTTCACGCCCATGCAAAATCCTGAAAATATTCCTGCGGCAACAACGGTTTTATTGCCTTCACCTGCCAACGCGCAACGGAGGGCGGCAAGCGCAAAAACGGCAAACGGCACATCCACGAAATATTCGTCGGCCATCCCAAAAACAATGGGCATCGCCACCAATGCTGCAGCCGCCCATGCAGCAACGCTTTCATTAGCACCAAAATATCGTCCCAGAAAATATACTTGCCCAGCCAACATGATAAAAAAGAAAATCCCTATCGCCCCGCAAGCCGACGAACTCCCCATCAAAAAACAGCCTGCGAACAGGGTCTCAACGACTGCCGGAAAAGCAGTGTGGCTATGGTCTAGGACAGGGTGAATCAGGCCATCTATAGCCCATACCTTTGGTCCCAGAAGGTGATACGCTATACCGTCATGCCCACTTCCACCGACAGGAACTGCCAATGACGAAATGAATAGAAAAAATATAATGGCGGTTAAAAACCAAAAGGTTTTTTCAACCCAGATCAAACGGATGGCATATCCAAACGCTTTCTTTTCATACACAATCTCCTTCAATCCCAAAACAGCACCGACTCCGATACAAGGAATTATGCAAACCGCTTTCCAACATAACAGCCCTGCAATAAACAAAACTGTTCCGAGCAACCCAAACCCCAAAATGCCTGCAATCAAAACACGCTCCCCTACCGCCAAGCCGAGCAACATGAAACGCTTTGTCCAAGAGCCAAATCCGAAAGCGGATAAAAGTAAAAAAAAAGCTGCGGCAACCGTATGCGCAGCTTCACTGACCACAGTATTCATCAAAGCCCAAGCCATGCCCGAACTGTCCGCGAAAGCAAAATGTTGTTAACCACAAATCCTGTTATCACAGCAGCAAGCCATAATAGTAATAATGCGCCTTTATACACAAATATTTTTCAAGACTGGCATCCGATTTCAGCGATTTACGATCTTATGCTATTGAAACAGTGTTTAGACAGTTGCTTGGCTATTGTCTGGAGTCCATTCCAAATGCCAATCTCCATCCAAACAGCAAACATTCACTTTTCCGTTTAAAAAATATCTGGCCAGAGAATATGAAAATGGGAAGAAATGCAAATGGTGATCAAAGGTATACTGATAAGCTCTCTGCCTTGGCACAACAATTAATAATTGCTTGGAACAAACTCGCTGAATTTCTCTGATTGCCAACTCTAAATGCCTTGTGTGCTCCAGTGTATGAAAACAAGTTACAACCTCAAATTCTTTGTCGTGATACGGTAGGTTTTCGATAGATGCCTTACGATATTCTACCCCGTTAATTTTAATGGCATCCAATATATCGCAACCCGCAACCCGCGTAAACTTACCAACCATTTTTCCAGCAAAAAAACCTCGACCCACTCCAACATCTAGCAGTGAATGAGCCCCCTTAATACATTTCTTTTCTATCCACTCGATAGATTTTTCGCTCAGATCTGTAGGTCTATCGTTACCCAACGATTTGTTTTCATTGTATATTTTATAAAACTCATCCTCAGATATCTGGTAGGCTCGCTCTTTAAATGCAACCACATTCCCAACATCATTTTTGAACCATATCCGCAAGAGGGGAACCATAAACCATCTTGCATCCCTGATAACTGGCGGAAGCCAGTCGTCCATTAAATACCTAATTTTGTTAGACAGACTTCTTTTCACAACTCTTTTCCCAATTAACTTTATTTCTTTTGATTTTTACAAGACTTGAAAACATTTTCCAAGAATCATTAATTATTTTAACCTTACTACCTTCCACATCCCGCCAATCAACTGGCAATTCTTTGATTTCCCAGCCACAGAAACGCAAAGCGGCCATCAATTCGACATCGAACGCAAATCCTTTTTCTACAAGCATCTGCATGATGTCTCCGTACGCCTTTCGAGAAACAATTTTAAACCCGCACTGGCTATCATACACATCCGGCTCGATAATCAGATTCACCAGCACCCCAAACATCCTACCTACCATGTGCCTCCAAAGACTTCTGCGAAAAATCCTCCCGAACATTTTAACACGAGATGCAAAAAATGAAACACTCTCATCATGGGAGACCTTCACACATGAAAAAATACGCGCTACTTCTGAGGCTGGTGTAGCACCATCAGCATCCACAAAACAAAGCCATTTAGGATTACACTCTTGAACAGCATCAGATTTCCACCCGCGATAAACAGCTCCGCCCTTGCCTTGATTCATCGGAGAAATATCCCACAAAACAGTAGTTTTGACTTCTTTCCTCCAAGCCTCAAACCATTGTCCGAACCTCTCTTTTTCACTCTGACTAGACCCGTCATCCACTATCTGAATCACGACTTTGTAGTCTGCCCCATCAAACACTTCAGCCAACGAAACTAGATATGGCGGTAGCCTGAAAGATTCGTTAAACGCTGGTATAACCAGAAAAAAATCAGCCTGTTTCATTGCTTTATTGGAAGAGATAATATTGGATATAAATGCTCTGCCAAATGTTTGCCGAGCATCTCATGGGCAGGATCAGAAAAATGCCAGATATCTGCAAAAGTCGTTTCTTTTTCTTCGGTAAAAATATCCGAACAATCAATGAGAAAAATATCGTCACCGTGCCTGTTCTTTAACCACTCCGCAATAATACCATGGTGCTCGACAAGAAGTTTTTCGTCACCCGAAAGTTCTAGTATTCTCTTTTCTATTCCAGTTTTTATTTTTTTCGAGGGCAAAAATGGTTGTAGCGCATAGATCACTTTGGCAGAATTCCGTTTTGCAAGCATCTCTGCAATACCCATATTTGAAATATACATCTTACTCCTAGACACCATGGGCTGTTCTTTCGGGTTAGTGAGGTCGTTCAAACCGTCCAAGAACATTACCGCGTGCGGGTTTAGCCCAACGCCTTCGGTAGCCCATGCCGCAACTTCATGGGTGCTCCACCACCCACCAACCGCCATGATAGTTACATAAATCGGAATCCCTCTTTTTTTCAACTCTCTTACCATCACGGAAAAATATGTTTTCTGAAGATCAGACGCATAGGCTCCAAAGGCGACGCTGCCTCCAAAAATGATCAGGTGGAACTTGTCTCGGTCTTCTACATCTCCGACATGCTGCCAACCATCCTCTTCGACATGGAAGAATGGCAACATTTTTTTGGGTTCTTCTTTCCACCCACAGAAACGATCTCCGATCTTTGGTGCCAACCGGGAACCCCAGTATCCTTCCCTCGGTCCATGTATAGGAATAGCCATTCCCCTCTATTCATAGCTGGCCTCCCACGCAAGCTGGTTCAAGTTTTTACCAGAAGGGCCAGCAAAATATGCACTGGCTTTTTCAATTCTCCCTAAGCTGGCAAAGCCAGTGCCAAGAGGAGGTGGATGTGGTAAAGTGTGTTCATGAAATCAACAACGGATTTAGTCGCTCGTTACAAG
>JFJP01001999.1_pt1 | contig 16747 bp, 8 predicted proteins | sample 431651 | NCBI WGS metagenome assembly JFJP01 (sample SAMN02602958, study PRJNA72255) | Microbial mat metagenome, whole genome shotgun sequencing project. | biome: fresh water; feature: sink hole; material: water; isolation source: purple microbial (photo- and chemosynthetic) mats found in... | reverse complement strand
ATTTCAGTGTTAGCTGAAACCTCGGGCAAATCAGCCGGCAAGGCGTTTGGCTGCCCCACGTAAACCGAGCCATCCGTTATTCGTATCGGAACAATCGAGAAGCGGCTGCCGATATTGACCTCCTTCTTGTACGACCCCGTGCCAGTCTGGAACTCAACCATCTGTACGCCTTGTGGCAGCGTGGCGCGAGCCACTGAAATCCGCTCGGGTAAGGTACGCCAACTCCGATCATCCGCTTGTTCGCTAACCACCGTCGCAACGTTGGTCAAGACACCCAATACGACTCCGCCCTTGTAGGCCTGATCCTGAGCAACCGACTTGACCACCGCGCGAATCACGGTGCGCAGGAGAATACCGGGCATCTGATCCTTCAACTGTCGCCGGGCCATCGCGTCTATATTGCTCAGTGTCTCAACCGGTAACTGCTTGCCAGCGACCGAAACCGAAGACGGAACAAAGCCCTTGTTCTCAGACTTGAGCAAGGGGAAAGAAAGCGGGGTAACCATGAACCCACTCTGCCGCGGAATAGGGATCGGGATCGTGATTGACTTCCAGGAAGGCGCAAACCCGGACTCGATGACGAAAAGCACGTCCGACTCCTTCGGGCCAGGACGACGGCGACCAACCTCTTTTAGCCCAGTCTGGACGATACGGGAATTCGGGGCCAAGCGGAGTGCATTGCGATAGCCCGGTTCAGCAAGAGAAGGTTCTCCAGTGACTTCAAAAAAGTAACCCGCAAGGTAATGTGAAAAGGCATTCTGGAAGCCGTTCTTCAAGCTGTTGACCTCGGGCGTATCCAGTTCGGTCATCGGATAGTCCTTCATCTGCTTGACATCAACCGTTGCATTTTGAGCTTTGGCATCTTCCTGCAGCTTGTCATACTCTTTCTCGCGGAAGCTCTCGATCAGCTTTTCGCGCTCATACGTCTTTTTCATCTCGATGCGAGCCAGATCGTAGTTGCCCTGCATGACGTGGCTCAAGGTCAGATTGGTGGACAACATCACCTTCTCGTAATCCTGTCCATCATAGCGTCTGGTCTTGTCGTTGATCAGAAAACTCCCGACATCACCAATCACTTTAGAGGCATCCGCTTTTACGCTGTCTTCCCATTCGCGAACGAATTCATCCGCCTTCAGCCAGGTATCCCGTCCTGCAGGGTAGTCACCATCCAGCGTCAGCAATTCGCCTTTTTCAAGGTAGTAAAGAATATCTTTGTCTTTGGTGATGACACCCGGCTCATTGTTCTTTTCCAGTTGTTGCAGCGCCTGTTTGACAGCACCAGCCTTGACCAGACTGACCGTCTCCTTGAGTTCGCCATCGTACTGACGCGCTGGATTGGCGACGCAACCAGCCAATAGGGAGCTAACGAACACAACTGGCACTAAGCCTCTGAAGAGCATGAACAGACACCTATAAAGATCGAACCAAGGCCGCATCAACGTAAGAATCCGCGGTCACCCACACATGTTTGTACCAAACTACGGAACTACAACAAAATTCACTCTCGTTGGCAAATCGCCACATTACTTCTATTCATCGTCCCGGAGCCCAGCAATATTGCGAATCTGGCTCAGACTATCCGGTGCCAGATCCTGCATGATTTCCACGAAACTCTTGTTGATCAGGCGTTGCGCTCGTCGAATTAATAGCGGTGCGGGGTTCCCCGGCTCGGTAAGCTCAAAAAACCTGCACACGGAGTCGAGTACACGCATCGCATCAGCACTACTACGAATTTCCCCGGCCACCGCCGGACGAAGCGTAGCGGGCTCCACAGGGGCGCCCGCAACAACTTCACTGCCGTCCTGAACCGGATCTCCCGGCTCACCAGTTGCATTGCTACAGGCCTGGACCACGGCTTTCAGAATACCCGACAAGGGCCGCAAATCAGTAGCGCGGTCGGTACCAACCTTGTCCGACAACAGCGAATAAATCGAATTGACCAGACCAACGCAGACACGAGCTACATCTAACAAACTACCATCCTGTGTGCCAGCCGCGGCTATGGCGCTTTCGATTTGCGCCGGACTCAATACGGTGTCACCTTTGCCCGGCTGCAGCTTCCCGGATGCAACCAGAATGTCACGCACGGACACTCGTCCGTGCGGACCGGATGCCACCACCAGGGCACTGCGCACATCCAGCAACAGTGCCTCGGAATCACCGAGTGGTGCCAGTGCGTTCAAGCGGATAATAATGTCTTCTGGATCATCCGGATCAGGAACCGGGTGTACGAAGTCCCAGTAACGGTCCAACAGACCGTGCAGGAGCGTCAGTCCGTCGCACAGACCCGGGAGGTTGTTTCGCCTGACCAGAGCACGGGCAAGCAGCACGGCGACCCGCAAGTCCTTTGAACGTTGCAGGAGAGCCTCAGCCTGTTTCCGAACGTCAGCCCAATCAGGCTGTTCTGCCGGAATGATCGTCTCGCCAATCTGCTGTTCCGGCTTGACCCGCGCTGCCGACTCAAGGGCGATGTACTGAGGGTCGTATTCGAGATCTGGCCCGCATGGAGATCCATCGGCGAACGCCGCGAGAAGATTTTCGATACCATTCATAACGATCCCCCTTTGAGGTACCGACATTGAGTCGGTACAGGTTCCCAGAATACCTTGTTCGGACGTAAGACCGCGAGACATCCTGCCTGGCGACTGAACGCTCTACAACTGACGCTGCCCAACCCAGGGTGAACATGACTTCATCAGCAGATATTTGCATTGAATCAATATTAGATTTGATATGCTACAGTATAGACAGTTCAATTCCAAAGACTTGACAGCAGCAAAACCGGCGATAGCCTTCGTTACCAGACTGCCATTTTTCTGAAATGATGTACCGAGATGGATTGGACCGCACGACCAGCAAATGATTGACGCTGGCGTGCGAGAAAAGGCAGAAAAGAAGGTGCTTTCGAAGTTGCTGACGGGCTGCAGTTATCGAGCCTGACTCAGCCTGAATTCTCTAACGGAGTAAGGGGATGGATATGGCAGTGCAGACGCGTTTCCGAGCCACTTTCGGCGCAGCGTTAGCGTCGCTCTTTTTGTCTCTGGCGCTCGTCGGTTGCGCCAAACCGCCGCCCCCTCCTCCCAAACCGACTGTTCTCCAGATCAGTCTGGCCGTTGACCTCAACGCCAATCCGGACGCGCGCGGCAGAGCCTCACCTGTCGTGGCTCGAATGCTCGAACTTAAGAGTCTGGCCGCGTTTCAGAGTACGGATTTCTTTTCCCTATTCGATCATGAAAAGGACGCACTCGGGAGCGAACTGGTCGCTAAGGAAGAATTTCTCCTCCAGCCTGGCGAAAACCAGCAATTCTCACGCGAGTTGCAGCCAGATACCCGCTTTGTGGCCGTACTTGCGGCCTATCGGGACATCGAGCGCTCGCGTTGGCGGGCATCAATCCCGATAACCCTAAACGAGACTACTCCGGTCATCATCAGTGTTCGGGAGCGAGATATCGTGCTCACCCAATCAACTCGAAAATAGTGACCGGTGACACCCGGACTCATAGCCAAACAATAGGAAATACGCCATGTCGAGGGAACGCAAGGTCATCTGGTCTGAAGGAATGTTCCTGCAACCGCAGCACTTCCAGCAGCATGACCGTTACCTTGAAAAGCTGGTCGAATCGCGGGTTGGTCCTGTTGTTACTAATGGCTGGGGCTTCGTCAGACTGAGTGTCGATGAATCGTCGCTGGCCTTGGGCAAACTGGCGCTCTCCTCAGCCAGCGGAATCTTCCCTGATGGGACTCCATTTGACTTCCCCTCCAGTCAGGATGCCCCCGTCCCACTCGATGTCCCGGCCAATGCCAAGGATCAGCTGGTCGTTCTCGCCATTCCGCTGCGTCGTCCAGACGGCAAGGAAGCCGAGTTCGAAAACACGGATGCTTCAAGTCTTGCACGCTACAGCGTTGCTGAGTTCGAAATCCCGGACAATACGGCAGAAAACCTGGCCCGAATTCAGGTTGGTCAGTTACGCATGCGTCTTATGCTGCAAAGCGAGGTGACCGATGCCTACGCGTGCCTCGGCGTCGTGCGACTGATCGAACGGCGCGCCAACAATGAACTGGTAGTCGACAAGCGTTTTATTCCCCCGACCCTCAGGGTAAGTGAAAACGTGCTGCTGGCCGGCTACGCACGTGAAGTGGCTGGCATGCTACATCAGCGCGGCGAAGAACTTGCGGCGCAAGTAACGCAGCCTGGCCGGGGCGGTGTTGGCGAAATTGCCGATTTCCTTTTGTTGCAGACCGTCAATCGCTATGAGCCGGTTTTGGTTAGCTACACGCGCACGAGCGTACTTCATCCGGAACGCCTGTTCCTTGCCTGCCTGCAGTTGGCCGGAGAGTTATCGACGTTCAGCCGCGAGAACCGGCGTGTACCGTCCTATCCGGATTATCTGCACGACAATCTGGAAAAGTCATTCACCCCACTGATCGATGACCTGCGACGCTCGCTGAGCATGGTATTGCACCGAAGCGCGGTGCCCATCGATTTGCAGGATCGCAAGTTCGGGGTACGCGTCGCGATCATTTCCGATCAGGACCTTTTGAAGAGCGCGAGCTTTGTGCTTGCCGTCAATGCGCAGATATCGCCTGAAATCCTGCGCACACGCTTCCCGTCGCAGGTCAAGATTGGTCCGGTTGAGCGGATTCGCGACCTAGTCAACCTTCAGTTGCCGGGCATTCCGCTACGTGCAATGCCCGTTGCGCCCAGGCAGATTCCGTTCCACGCCGGATTCAACTACTTCGAGCTCGAACGCGGCGGCGAATTGTGGGACCAGCTGCAACGATCCGGTGGAATGGCAATGCACATTGCAGGCGAATTCCCCGGGCTCGAACTTGAATTCTGGGGAATCAAAGGATAACCATGAGCCAAGACGATCCTTTTTCGGTACCCGAGTCGGATCATACAATCATCATGCCGACCCCCGGCAGGCGTGCAGCCGCACAGCCGGCTACCCCATCCGCCCCCCCACGCGAAGCCATGCCGAACCGGCCACTGCCTGAGACGAGCGGCCTCAACCCGCTGTTGGCAGCGGCCAACCCGCTGCTGGATGTTGTGCCGCAACTGCGAGCCACCTTGCAGCATCCGGACCCGGCCGGTCTGCGCGAGTTTCTCGCACAAGGCATAAAAACCTTCGAAGCGCGTGCGCAAGCCGGCGGCGTTCGGCCTGAGAAAGTGGTCGCGGCACGTTATGCGCTGTGTACCCTGCTGGACGAAGCGATCGCGTCGACACCGTGGGGTGGCTCGGGAACTTGGGCCAAACAAAGTCTTCTGGTCATGTTTCACAATGAAGGCTGGGGCGGCGAGAAATTCTTCCAGCTACTATCCAAGCTTGCCGAGGATCCGGCCAGCAATCGCGACCTGCTGGAGCTGATGTATGTCTGCCTCGCTCTGGGATTCAAAGGCCGTTACCAGGTGCAGGACAATGGCAAGGAAGCGCTTGAAACCCTGCGCGAGCGGCTAGCCCAGATGTTGCGCAAGCAACAGGGCGACTATGAACGCGCGCTCTCTCCGCACTGGCGGGGCGTCAACTCACAGCGAAAAACCATGTTCACTGCATTGCCCTTGTGGATCGCGCTGGGTGGCCTCGGGCTGATCATGCTGGGAACGTACTTCGGGTTGAGTTACGTCCTGAATGAGAAATCCGATCCGGTCTATACCCAGATACAGGCCTTGCGCGTTCAATCTGCTGCACCCGCCACTCAGCCCAAACCCCCTCCGCTGGGTCAAAAGCCGAGACTGGCGGGATTCCTCGAGCCGGAAATCAAGAAGGGGCTGGTCGCCGTTCGTGACGAGGAAAACCGCAGTGTTGTTACGATCCTTGGTGACGGCTTGTTCGCCCCTGGCAGCGCCACGATTTCGGCCGCGTATCTCGTTCCGCTGCAACGCGTAGCCGAGGCACTGGAAGGCCAGCCAGGCCAAGTGCGCGTGATCGGACACACCGACAATCAGCCGATCCGCTCAACCCGCTTTCCGTCCAACTGGCATTTGTCGCAAGAACGGGCGCAGTCTGTCATGGCCCTACTCAAGGAAAAGTCACGGACGCCAGCCCGTTATAGCGCTGACGGGCGCGCCGATGCGGAACCGCTTGGTCCCAACACCACAGCCGCGCAGCGCGCACTGAACCGACGCGTTGAAATCGTGCTTGCCACATCAACGGCCGGGGGAGGCTAGCATAGCGCCCTGCCCCCGTCTTTCAACAGCCCTATCAATTCGCAAGGTTTGAACGACGATGAAAAAGCTGCTTTCGCTGATTTTCAACCGATGGGTCATGGCGCTGCTGGGTCTTTGCGCCATCGGTCTGCTGATATGGTTTGTCGGTCCGCTCATATCGATCGCCGATTATCGCCCCCTCGATTCGGAGCTGGTACGCACTATTCTGATCGCGCTGATCGCTTTGATCTATGTTGCCAAGCTATTGTGGAACGTCTTCAAGGCCAAGCAAGCCAATGCCAACCTGATGGAAGGCCTGGTCAAACAGGGAACGCAACAAACTCCGGGTGAGAATCAGCCAAGCGCTGAAGAGGTCGCGGCGCTGGGTAAGCGATTTGAAGAAGCGATTGCCGTTCTGAAGCAGTCGCAGTTCGGTCAGGATGGAAACAAATCACTTTCCGGCACTTTCGGCCGTTTCACCCGGCAATGGGTTTATGAGCTTCCGTGGTACATCTTTATCGGCGCACCGGGTTCGGGGAAGACCACCGCACTGGTCAATTCGGGTTTGAAATTCCCTCTCGCCGACAAGTTTGGTCAAGGCTCGATACGTGGCGTGGGTGGCACCCGCAATTGCGACTGGTGGTTTACCAATGACGCCGTGCTGCTCGATACGGCGGGCCGCTACACCACGCAGGAAAGCAACCAAGCCGTCGATAGCGCGGCGTGGTCGGGGTTCTTGCAGTTACTGAAGAAATACCGGGGCCGACGTCCAATCAACGGCGTTTTGCTGACCTTGAGCGTATCCGACTTGCTTGAACAAAATGCGGCGCAACGGGAACGGCACATTGACGCCTTGCGCAAGCGGATCGAAGAATTGCACAAGGAACTGAATATCCGCTTTCCGCTCTATGTACTTATCACCAAAACCGATTTGCTGGCCGGCTTCATGGAATTCTTCGGTGAATTCAGCAAGGAAGAACGCGAGCAGATATGGGGCTCCTCGTTCCCGTACTCTGAAGGCGCTGCCGAAGCGCAGGCACTGCCCGATTTTGCAAACGAATTCAACGCGCTGGAGGAGCGCATCAACGACCGGCTAGTCGACCGCCTGCAACAGGAACGCGATCCGCAAAAGCGCGCCCAGCTTTACGTCTTTCCACAACAACTCAACACCCTCAAGCTGGTGCTCAACGAGTTCATCGCCAGCCTGTTTGCTCCGTCGCAATTTACCGAAAAGCCGTTATTGCGCGGCGTGTACTTCACCAGCGGCACGCAGGAAGGCAGTCCGATTGACCGCATCATGGGCAGCCTTGGACGTGCCCTGCAGCTTGATCGCAAACTGGTCATGCCGAACCAGCCGAGCGGAAAAAGCTTTTTCCTTACCCGCCTGCTGAAAGACGTAGTTTTCCAGGAAGCCGGGCTGGCGGGTTCCAACCTGCGCTGGGAGCGGCAGCGTCTGTTGCTGCAGGCCGGAGCATTCACCATCGCGGCACTTCTGACCATAGGAGCCATTGCGGCATGGACCATCAGCTATACGCGCAACCGAAGCTATGTTGACGAAGTCGAGGCAAAACGTGCCGCTGTCGCCCAACAAGTTGAAAGCCTGGGCGTCAGTCGCAGTTCCGATATCGTCGGGCTGTTGCCGATTCTCGAATCAGTGCAGCGAATTGCCGAAGCCCCCCACACCGGTGGCGACTCGATTCCCTTCTCGATGGGGTTCGGACTCTACCAGGGCGACAAGCTCACGGCCGCAACAAACTATGCGTACCGCAAACTGCTGCAGGACAGCTTCATGCCGCGCCTCACGATGCGCATTGAGCAGCAACTGCGAACCGACGCGCGCGACAATCCTGAACTACTGTATGAAGGCTTGAAAGCCTACATCATGATGCATGACCCGCAGCATTTCAGTGCCCCCGCATTGAAGGCCTACATTACGGCGGACTGGGAAAACAATCTGCCGCGCGAGGTCACCAACAACCAGCGCAAGGAACTGGAAAAACACCTGAGCGCGCTGCTCGATAGTGGAGATGCCGTCGCTTCACCCATCCCGGCCGATGCTCGCCTGATCGCAGATGCCCGAAGTGCCATCGCGCGCACACCGCTCGCTGCGCGGATTTACAACCGACTCAAACGGCAAGGTGTCGCGTCCAATCTGCCGGAATTCGCCATCGCCAACGCTGCCGGGCCTTCTGCCGGACTGGTGTTTGTACGCGCCAGCGGCAAGCCGTTGTCCAGCGGAATACCGGGACTGTACAGCTTCAATGGCTACCACAAAGCCTTCGTGACCGAGTCTGAGCGTGTTACCAGCCATCTGGCGGACGAAGAAGGCTGGGTACTCGGAACGCAGGGAACCTCCAAACTAGCCGACCCGGCAACCCGATCACGCCTACTGGACGATGTTCGCCGGCTTTACCTCGAAGACTACGCCAAGATTTGGGAAGCCTTCATTACTGACATCAAGCTGTTGCGGGCGGGTAGTCTGCAGGACAGTATCCAGTTGGCGCGCATCCTGTCAGCGCCTGACTCGCCGCTGCCCTTGTTGCTGCGTGCAATCGTCAAGGAAGTTACCCTGGTCCAAGTCGAGGAAGCGGAAAAATCTCCGATCGACAAGGCGACCGATAAGGTCAAGAGTACGCGCGACGACTTGATCAAGCTGTTTGGACAGGAAAAGCCAACGGCTACCGTCGCACTTGACCGACCCGAAAAACTGGTTGACCAGCGCTTTGAAAACCTCCGGCGCATGGTGCGCAGCCAGGGCGGCGGCCCGGCACCAATAGACGCCACCACCGGCCTGATCAATGAGCTCTATACGCTGTTGACCGCTACGGAAGCGGCCGTTAAGGGCGGCAACACGCCTCCGCCGAGCGACGTGCCCAACAAGATCAAGGCCGAGAGCAGCCGCATGCCTGAACCCGTCCGTTCGCTGCTGTCCACGCTGTCGGGTGGAGGTACAAGCCAGGCCATGGGAGTCACACGAGCCAATCTGAGCATGGCGATGAAAACGTCCATCTATGAGTTCTGCAACAAGGCGATCACCGGACGTTATCCGTTCAGCAAAGGCAGCGCTCGCGATGTGACTCAGGAAGACTTTACCCGTCTGTTTGCTCCGGGCGGAATAATCGATGACTTCTTCCAGAAGAATCTGGCGTCGTTCGTCAATACCTCTACCCGCCCGTGGACCTTCCGCAACATGGGGGAAGCCAGCCTTGGTCAAGCCTCCGATTCGCTGATCCAGTTCCAGCGCGCACAAGCCATACGGGAGGTCTTTTTCCGGGGCGGTGGTCAGGGTGCCGCGATGCGCCTCGAGTTCAAGCCGGTGGCGATGGACACTACCATCACGCAGTTCATTCTCGATGTTGATGGACAACTGGTGAAATACAGCCACGGGCCGCTTGTCCCGGCACAGGTGCAGTGGCCAGGTCCGCGCGGAAGCACGCAAGTACGACTGCAGTTGAGTCCCGCCACTGCGACGGGTGCTTCAGGTCAGGTATTTGAAGGACCGTGGGCCTTGTTCCGCATGTTCGATCAGGTGCAGATTGAAGGCACCGGCCAGCCGGAAAAATTCGGCGCGACCTTCAACGTTGACGGCCGCAAGGCGCAGTTTGATGTTTTGACCAGTAGCGTGCAAAATCCGTTCAGGTTGCGTGAACTTGAGCAGTTCCAATGTCCGGGCCAGCTTTAGCCTCTTGCTCGACAACACAAGTCGCCGGCTGGTATGGAAAGATACCTGCGCTTGGTGATTTCGCTTCGCGCAGGTTGCCGTCAGGTTTTCTCAACTCGTGGGATGAATGGCTGCAGCGCTCGATGGTGGCAAGCCGTTCTTCCTTGCGCGAGCACTGGCAAGAAGTCTATCTCAACAGCCCCATCTGGCGATTTGCGCTGTTGCCTGGCGTTTTCGACGAAAAATCATGGATCGGCATCATGATGCCCAGCGCTGACCGGGTCGGGCGCTATTTCCCACTCGCTATCGTGCTGCCCCTCGATCCGCACCCGGAAATAATCTCAACGATATTTACCGCACAAAACTGGTTCGCTGCACTGGAGCAAATTGCACTTGCAAGCTTGAGCATGGATTTTCAGGTAACTGAACTGGAAGTGCATTTGAGCAAAAACCCCTTTGAGGATCACCTGACGCAAGGTCCCGGATCGTCCCTAGCGCGTGAATTATCCACTTGGTGGACTGGACCCGCAGACGAACCGATCAACTTCAGCCTGCCAGATCTAGATTCCATAACTACCGTGCTGAACGCGAGCAGTATCAACATGTTATCAGCCTCCGGGTTAGGCAAGAGCCTCTGGTGGACCTGTGACGAATTGGCTGGCACAACACAGTTTCGTTGTTTCACAGGCCTCCCGCCTGTTGACTATTTTTCAGCCTTGCTGGAAGGCGTCACATCCCGGCCTACGACGTTGTAAGGTCAAAGATATACGAATATTCAAGAATGCGGATTACCGACAAGATGAACGAACTACAACCAGACGATGATCGTACGATAATGCCTGCCCAAGCCGGAACCTCCGGAACTATCGTGGCAAGTACGCAAAAACAAAGCGATAGCGACAGCAACGCCCTGCCGGCCGGTGCACTACTTGGTGAATTTGAAATTCTCAGGGTTATCGGAATTGGGGGCTTCGGGATTGTCTATCTGGCTAACGATCATTCACTTCAGCGCAAGATCGCCCTCAAGGAGTATATGCCATCCAGTTTGGCCGAGCGTTCTAGCCAATCTCAAGTCACGGTCAGGTCTGAGCGTCATGCCGAAACTTTCCAGGCAGGCATGCGCAGCTTCATAAATGAAGCGCGCTTGCTGGCCCAATTTGACCATCCCTCCCTGCTGAAAGTTTACCGATTCTGGGAAGCAAACGGTACGGCGTACATGGCCATGCCGTTTTATGAAGGACTGACCCTGAGCCAGACCTTGCGTGGCCGCACCACACCGCCAGACGAAGCTTGGCTAAAGGCGTTGCTGGCGCCCCTGCTGGACGCACTGGAAACAATCCACGCCGAGCAGTGTTTTCACCGCGACATTTCTCCCGACAATATCATGATGCTTGCTGACGACAAGCCACTGCTGCTGGACTTTGGCGCGGCACGACGCGCCATCGGCGACATGGCTCAGGCGTTTACTGTCATCCTCAAGCCAGGGTATGCGCCAATTGAACAATATGCTGATGTCGCGACAATGCAGCAAGGCCCGTGGACCGACATCTACGCACTGGCATCGGTGGTTCATTTTGCGATCACTGGCCGCGCGCCGGTCCCGTCGGTAGCGCGCATGATTTCCGACCCGCTGGTACCACTGTCACAAACAGCGGTCGGTCGATACAGTGATACTTTTCTGAATGCCATCGACCGAGCGCTTTCTGTCAGGCCGGAGGAGCGGCCACAGAGTATTGCCGAATTACGATCGATACTCGGCCTGCAGAGCGCCATGCAGTACAGAACGGCATCTAAATCCGTTCAGAAAGAGCCGCAAATACCTGAGACTATTCCAAAGGTGGTCAATGTAGCCCCGAAGAAATCGCTTGCAAGCGTGATTGCAATTAGCGTGATTCTCGTACTGGTAGTGGCGGCAGGCGGTGTCTTTTTGATGACCGGGGACATCACTCCGCCCCTGTCTCCTCCGAGTGTTCAAATGGAATCAAAATTGCCGACAAACGCACAAACGACGGTCGCGCCACCAATACCCGACGCACCACAGCCACCGGTAGCTGTACAGATTGACCCGATTAAAACACTGGAGCAAATATTCCGCTTCCGAAACAGGGATCATGCGGTGTCAGTCTCACTTGACAAGCCACAAGTGCGAATCGGAAAAGACCGCCTGCAGTTTTCGGTTGGTTCGTCAAAGCCCGGATATGTTTATCTGCTAATGGTCGGCACTGACCGTTCTCAGTTCTGGTTGTTATTTCCCAACTCAATCGACAGTAACAACAGTATCGCTGCTGGTAAACGTCTCGCCTTGCCGCGCTCTAACTGGCGAATGGACGCTGCAGGCCCCCCAGGCACTGACCAATTCGTCGTAATTGTTTCAGAATCGCCTCGGGATTTCAGCGATGCGGGCATAAGACCGAATGAACCGTTTGCAGAGTTTCCTCTTACAGCAACGACGCAACCCGGCTTGGACACTAACGAGACGATTCCGGTATTTGCCGGCAAAGCCAAATGTTCGGCCGGTCAGAAGTCGTCCTGCTCTGAGTCCTTTGGCGCTGCCATGTTTTCGATTGAGGAAATACAAGGACTTTAGGAAGCACATTATTGAGTTCCACGGTCTCAGACAGAAAGCGAGAAAAATTTTCGATTGGCGCGCTCCTTGCTTCGCGCAATCAGACTTTCGCTAGACTTTATGCGGTGGATAATGGCCTTCGAGCGCCTTCAATCAAGGTGCCATTAGCATTCTCATGCGCCCCTTATCACTACAAATTTGTGAAATTCTCGGAAACTCGTTTTTGGGCCAATTTTCCTTTATCTAATATTGTATTATCCCTTCTTAGGCCTATAATCATCGCGAACCAACAAAGGGGAGGTTTCTGCAGTTGATGACCTGAATCAGGAGAGTCCGGCATGTATCTCTTTAGACCGCTCTTCTACCACTCGCTCGGGTTGTTTGATAGCAGCACCGAATAACAATGCGTCAGGCTGATTCAGACATCCGTAACCGTTTGCTGGTCGCCCGACTGCCAGCGATGCCCCAGATCCTCCTCAAATTGATCGAGCAATGTCAGTCTGAAGAAGTCGGAATGGCCGCTTTGGCCGAACTCATAGGCAAAGACCCTGGGATGACGGGTAAGATCCTAGGGGTTGCCAACAGTTCGGCCTACCATCGAAGCAGCCGAAAAGTCGGGCTCGAACACTCTCTTACGGCACTGGGCACCGACATGATCAAGACGCTTGTGATCAGCGAGTCGGTCTTTCAAGTATTCAACAACTTTTCCCACTCAAACAGCACCGATCTTCGAGGTTTCTGGCACCACTCTCTCTCTGCTGCCGTTCTGGCCCGGGAAATTGCGGGGAGAATGAGTTACCCGCACATTGAGGAGGCCTACCTTGCCGGACTCTTGCACGATGTCGGTCGACTGGCCTTGCTGGCAACAGCCCCAAAAGAGTACACCCTTAATTTTCTCGCGCGGGATGACGAGAACCTCTGCGCTTTTGAGCAACGCACGCTGAACATTACCCATTCGGAAGCCGGTGCCTGGCTAATTGAACGCTGGAACCTTGACTCCTTCCTCGCGGACAGCGTGCTTTACCACCACGAACCTGCTGCTCGACTGGAATCAACCCACCCGCTGATTCGTATCGTTCTTCTGGCGCATTTGCTGAGCGTTCATGGCGAGGACGATCCCGCTGTAAAAGCGGCGGCCATTCTGTGCGGCATCGCCACTGCAGATCTATTGCAGATCAGTAGTGGCGCCACGTCACAAGTCAAGAAATCTGCCGATTATCTTGGTATTGATCTATCAGGGATCGATCAGATCCCACCACCGCCAGAACTCGAGCCGGCTGCGCCAATACAGAATCCAGTGCATGTGCAGTTGTCCGAGGAAGTTCGTAATCTTGTGCTGTCCTCGGAGGTTGGGCGCTCTTTCTCCCGGCACAAGGAAGACTCTGGATTGCTTGAAGCAGTAACGCGTTCGGCGCGCATCCTGTTTGACTTTGAAGATGTGGTCTCTCTGCTGATGAACTGCACAGGCAAGGCCCTTGTTGGCGTTCCTGTTGGCGAGTACCACCAGCGCATGAATGAATTCTCTATTGCCATGGTCAATGGCGGCGTGATTGCAGAGGCAGCGCGCCAAAGACAACTGGCATTTGTCGGCCATGATGGCAACCCCGTCGGAATCGCAGAAGATCAGTTACTTCGGGTACTCAATACCCCGGCGCTTGTCTGTATACCACTCGCCTCCGGACTGCGCTGCCTGGGTGTAATCATTGGCGGCGTGGCAATCAGGCAGGTTGCCGGTTTGCAGCGGCGCACCAGACTGCTTAAATCGTTTGGCGAACAGGCTGCTTCGGCACTTGAGGCGGCGCTACGCGACAGTAGCAACGCCACGCGCCAGGCGGCAAGCATTGCCGAGGAATACCGCGAAGCCTCACGCCGCGTGGCGCACGAAGTCAACAACCCACTCTCGATCATCAAGAACTATCTCAGCGTTTTGGATAGCAAGTTGGAAAACAAGGAACCGGTCGTTGGCGAGATGACGATTCTCAATGAAGAAATTGACCGCGTCGGCCACATCATCAAGGGTCTGGCCGACCTGAAGCCAGCGGTGCTGGAAGGCGGTGTCGACGTTAACCGTATCGTTCGGGACGTTGTCCGCCTGTTCCGTGATACGGAGTATGTCCCTGAGGCCTTGCAGATCGTCGCTCAGACACAGGATCTACCCTCCGAGGTCGAAGGAAGCTCCGATACGCTCAAGCAGATCTTGGTCAATCTGGTAAAAAATGCTGTTGAAGCCATGCCGTCCGGCGGCGAAATCAGGATCGAGAATACCGGTCACGTTAACCGCGACGGCCTCCTCTATGTCGAAATTTGCGTCAGAGACAATGGACCAGGGATTGCATCGGATATTCTGGCAAGGATCTTCTCACCGGTGCGAAGCACTAAGGGCGGAACACATCAGGGACTTGGATTGAGTATCGTGTACAGCTTGGTCAAGAAATTCCAAGGGCTCATTACCTGCCGAAGCGGTATAAAAGGAACTACGTTTGAAATACTGCTCCCGGCCCGAAAGCGCACCAGCCAGGCTACGCTTGGCAGGAATGCAGCGTGAGGGACTGATGAACCTGATTTCCGCCAACGATTCTGCCGCTCTCGATTTTGCGCTAAACGGCATTAACCCACAGCAATTCATCGCTGCAGAATTTTCTCCTCGCCTTCTGTTAGTCGACGATGAGCCGATGCTGTTGAGTAGTCTCTGCGAATTGCTCAAGAATCGCGGCTACCAGTTGTACACCGCCACCTGTGGCGCTGAAGCCGTAGAACAGTTAACCAAAGTCCAGTTTGACCTGGTTCTTCTTGATTTACGGCTCCCTGATTTCGGTGGCCATGAGATCATGGACTTTATCAATGCTCGCGGAATTGAAACCAAGGTCATCATACTCAGCGGCGATGTCGGGATCGAAGCCGCGATCGGTGCCCTGAAGCGGGGGGCTTATGACTACCTGCGCAAGCCGCACACGCGTGAAGAACTACTAAAGACCGTCGACAATGCGCTGCAGCAGCGACGCCTTGAAAACGACAACCGCAGCATCGCCTGGCGACTTGAGTGTTCGGAAAAACTCTACCGCTACCTCGTAGATAGCTCACCGGACATCATTTATACGCTGGATCAGGAGGGGAATTTCACCTTCGTCAATGATCGCGCTCATTTGTTGCTGGGCTTTGGCCGCGATGAATTGATCGGCAACCACTATTCGGTGCTTGTGCACGACGACGATATTGAACGTGCCCGCTACGTATTCAATGAACGCCGTGTTGGAGACCGTGCTTCGCGCAACGTCGAACTTCGCCTGAAAAGTCTGCGCGACGACGACAAGGAACGTACCTTCGAGAACACCTTGATGACCATCTCCTTCAATTCGATGGGGATGTACTCGTTGAGCAAGGAAGTGACCAAACGTGAGTTTTTCGGCACCTATGGCGTTGCGCGTGATATCACCGAACGTAAACGTGCCGAGCAGTTGATTTCTTACCAGGCTTACCACGACATTCTGACCGATCTGCCGAACCGCATCCTGTTCAAGGACCGTCTTGGCTTGGCCGTTATCCAGGCCAAGCGCAATGAGGCAGAACTAGCCGTCATGTTCGTAGACCTCGATCGTTTCAAGCTAGTCAATGACACCATGGGACACGTCAGGGGCGATGAGTTGCTGCAAGTGGTTGCCGGCCGACTCAAGGACTGCCTGCGCCGCGGCGACACGCTGGCGCGTATCGGTGGTGACGAATTCACCGTGGTTCTGCCGGAGTTGCGAGACAGGCAGGACGCTGAGATCATTGCAGACAAATTCCTGGAATCGTTCCGCCAGCCCTTCATCCTGGATGGCAGCGAAGTCTACATCTCCGCGAGCATTGGCATCGCCGTCTACCCCTCCGACGGCGAGACGATCGACGAATTGCTGCGGCACGCTGACATTGCCATGTATCACGTCAAGGGACTTGGGAAGAACGGACATGCTTTTTATGAACCGACGATGCTCGACGCTTCGTATCAAAAAATCGCGCTTGAGCAAAACCTGCGTCGTGCGCTCGAGCAGGATGAGCTGGAGCTGTATTATCAACCGCAGGTCGATTCGCTGACCGGGAATATCATCGGGGCAGAAGCCCTGATGCGCTGGAACCATCCCGAGCGCGGACTGCTGTCGGCTGGCGAATTCCTGCCGTTTGCCGAAGAAAACGGTTTGATGATCCCCATTAGCGACTGGATGCTGGGTGCGCTGTGTCGCGACCTTCTTCAGTGGAATGCCGCCGGCGGCGAAAACATTCTGTTCTCGGTCAATATTTCACCGCAGTATCTTGATCGCCGCGACTTTTTCGACAAAATGCGCGGGATACTGACGCACTACAGTATTCCACCCTCGCAAATCGAGGTCGAAATCAC